>Ga0114930_10003909_pt1 | contig 12789 bp, 20 predicted proteins | sample AnhtaG_FD_87300 | JGI IMG/M metagenome (GOLD analysis project Ga0114930, IMG submission 87300) | Deep subsurface microbial communities from Anholt, Denmark to uncover new lineages of life (NeLLi) - Anholt_01485 metaG | ecosystem: Environmental > Aquatic > Marine > Oceanic > Sediment | place... | reverse complement strand
TGGAGATATCACCATTAGTGGTGCAGTCACCATCACCAGCGGAACGATAAGCGTTGACTCCATACCGAACATCACGGTTGGGACGTGGTCGGTTGTCGGAGCTATCGATATCGCAGGCGCAGTCACGGTGACCAGCGGAGATATCGCGGTCACGGGCTCGGTCACCGTGAGCGGAGCGGTCACGGTCACAAGCGGAGACATCGCGGTCACGGGCTCAGTCACAGTTTCCGGTGCGGTTACGATCACCAGCGGCACGATAAGCGTTGACTCCATACCGAACATCACGGTACAGACGTGGAACGCTGGAACGATGACCATAGCCGGAGCGGTCACCATCACCAGCGGAGCAATACATATCGGCACAGCGATAGGAACGAACATCATCATCGACAAGCTAACACAAGCAGCGTACACGGAGCGGCGAGACACACCTCGAAACGATAACGGTGTCACGACACCCACAGCTCCGCCGGCAAGCGAGACAAATGTCACCTATAAAGGCAAGTTCTTCCCGCGCGGAATGAGGGGAAACATGGCAGCCCTCTTCATCTACTGCAAGCGGACGGGCGCAGGGACGCTGACCCTCTCTTACGCTCCGTACATGGGAGCTGGAGCGATCGGCTCAGTCGTCATCACGCCCGGTGCTGCTTGGGATTGGGATTATGGCGCGGTGAAGAAGTTCTGGAATTACGACTCGCTATTCATCTGGGTCTCCGCTTGCAGTGCCGATGTCAGCTACGGGTATGAAGCAGCGGCGGTTTATGACGGCTGGACAAGCTCGGACAGCGGTGTCTTATGGTCAGTCGAGAGTCGGCGGTACTTCATATATCAAGAACTCAGAGGCGAAACCGTTGGAGACATACCCGTCACTGGCACGCTGAACACCATCAGCGTTCCTAGCTCTGGAACGAGACAACGAAGCGGAGACTGGATAGGCGTTGGAGCCGGAGCCACGACGACACTAGCCACAATAAACGGCGGAGGAAAAACGATATACCTTGAAGTCGTATGCTCGAACACACTTGTGATAAACGCGCAGTGGAAGGTAAGACCCTATTGCGACGGTGTGCTAGCTGGAGACTTCGCGGTTTTAACTCCGCTATCCGCATTGTATCCGATAAGATGCTTCGATCAAGGAACACAAGGAACTATGCAGATAACCCTACCCTTCGCGTTCACGCGCATCCTTGAGCTTAAAGTGTATAACGGCTCAGGCGTAGAGCGTGACTTTATTGGGGAGATTATCGCTAACACAATAAAGTAGAGACAAGGAGGATGAAATATGGCTCAAGCAGGTATCCAGTTTCAGCTGTCCGTGAGGGAGATCTACGGCGCGTGTTGCAAGAAGTGTAAGCTGAAGGTCCGCGCGCTCGTCAGGGAGAAGGTCACGGAACAGATGGTTGACCAGGTCCTCGGAGACACCGAGTAAGGAGCGTGAGATGAAACTTCAGGCGGTGACTGAGAAATGACAGAGCACACCCTTCTAGGAGTGAAAATCACGACATTAGGCCTCGTCCTGGCGCTGAAGAACCTGGGCACGTGGCTGTCCACCCTCCTCTTCACGAACATCCGGGAGGACCCAGTGCTCTTCATCTGGCTCTTCACCATCTACGCATTGATAAACGTGCCAAGCGATTTAGTTTTACTGAACCACGCGAGTAAAAAGAAGGAGGCGAAATAATGGGACTTAAGGAAATCCTGAGGGTCAGGCAGTACACCAGCTTCGACCAGGCGGGGAAGGTCCAGATCATGTACGAGGTGACATTCCGCACCGAGAAGACGGAGGGCGAATTCACCCTGGACATCACGCGCGACGAGTACACGGCCGAGATGGCGAGAAAGCTGGCGGAAGCCCGAGCTCTGGAGATAGACCAGGCAGTAGGATGAAATGGGACTCATAGAAGACATCATCTGGGGCATCGTGGCCCCGGTCGTAACCTGGGTGGAAGACCAGCTAGCGGTCGTCAAGGTGTGGGTGGAGGACCTCCTAGCACCGCTCAGAGCCTGGGTGGAAGACCAGTTCACAGCGGTAGAGACATGGGTGAACGAATCCATAGCCGCCGCCATATCGGGCGTCCAGCAGGTGACAGATGATATCACGGATAGTATTTCTCAAAACGTCGCCACCATCACCGCGGGTCTCGACAACGCCTGGGCCACGATAACAACGGGCTACCAGAACGCGGACATCGCCGTCACTGCCTGGGTAACGGAGCAGGACACAGCAATCCGTGCTTGGACGGAGAACCTTGTGAAACTGACAGATCCGACCAGTTTCCTCAAGGACCCGCAGGGAACCATAGAGGCCTACTTCACCCTCTATCAAGCAGCATTTAACTCATCCATGGCCGAGTCCTTCTGGCAGGGCTTCGATGAGGGCCTAACGGAAGAGGTGTGAGGCATCAATCATGGTAGACGTTTGGAACGAGCTTGGAAAAGCGGTCGGCCGGGCGTTCAAACCCCTCGCAGATCTAGCGAAAGCTATCTGGACGTCGTTCACCGCCGCAACCAACGATATGGTCAAGGGCATGATGGGCGGCGCCGCTGGGCTGAAAGAGGACGTGAAGGATGACGTCACCGGTCTGATGCCCAGCCTGTTCGACGAGGCGACCACCGCGCTGGGGGAGGAATCTCCGCCGAAGGAGATCAAGGAATCCGTTGACAAGTTCGTCACGCAATTAACGAAGATGATCGAGAAGGAGAGCAAGACAGAGGGTAAATCACTGCCCACAGGCGAGGAGCTAGCGCTCAGGCAGGGCACGCTCATAGCAGGCATCATCGGTCTATACGCGGTCACCCATGCAATTTCTCTCGCCCTGGACGCCACGCACCCGCTGAAAAACTGGGGTTTTAAAAGCGCCATCATGGACACCCTGTTCCAATTCAAGATGTCAGATGTGATCGGCCCCATGATCCAGGCGCCCATTTGGAGCAGCATCGTAACGCCGCTCCGGATGCACAGCCGAGCCGCGAACCCCTACGATATCCCCGGATCCGGCGTACTACCCTACATGAAGGCCAAGGCGTTCATCACCGACGAAGAGTACAAGCTGAACATGAGCTACCACGCCTTAGACGCATCATGGAGCGACCGGATGCTCGCAAACACGATGCGATACCCCAGCTTCGCCGAGGTGAGAACCATGATCCACCGGGGCGTGAAGACATGGGATGAAGCTAGAACCGCCCTCGAGATGACCGTGATCCACGCCGACTACCTGGACGCCTACAAAGACCTGGTTCCCAGCATCCCCGGCGTATCCGACTTAGTAAGATTTGCAGTGCGCGAAGCCTACCCGGATGCAACCACCTTCCAGCAACACAGCGCCAAGATGACGGAGTGGATCGGGAAGATCGGCTACAGTGAGTACTTCGCCGAAGCCTTCTGGACCGCGCACTGGATCATCCCCACCACCGGACAGGCAGACACGCTGCTACACCGTGGCGACATCGACGAGGAGGCGCACACCGCACTGTACATCCTGAACGACGTCAGGCCCCAGGACATCGAGAAGCTGCGGGGGCTGACGTGGAGCCTCCCCGGCAGGATCGATGCCCGGTGGCTCTTCAGGTGGGGCGAGATCGACGTCTCAGGCCTTCGAGACCTACTGATAAAAGGCGGATTGAACCCGGAGTACGCCGACCGGGTGGCCTCCGCGACCGCGAAGAACCAGTTCCTCACCCTGATAAACAGACAAATCGCAAACTCGAAAACCGACTTCGTAAAGGGATACAGCCTCGAAGCCACGCTACGATCCGACCTAACCATTCTCAACCTCCGACCAGAGATGGTTGAATACCACGTACAAGACGCCCTCGCAGACAGGACCCGCGCGATACAAGACCGAGAACTCGCCACCCTGCGCAGCCAGTACATCTACAAAGCCATCACCATGGCCGAGGTCATCACCGAAGCCAAGAAGATCATCCTGGACGAGGATGTGCGAACAGCATGGCTGGAAGCACTGCCCACAGCTAAATCCGTCATGGTCGTGGAGGAAACCTTCACCACCGAAGCGAACCGCCTCGTAGCAAACGCCAAGTACGACTACACCCGAGGATACACGACGAAGACGGAGATGGTGAGCCGGTTCCAGCTACTCGCCCTCCCCTCAGCGGTGATCGAATTCCACGTCATCGACGCCGACGAGGACCGCGCCCGAAGCTACAAGGATAAACAACTCACCCACATCGAGGAGGGATACATCGATGACATCATCCCCTGGGAGCAGGTCGAATCCATGGCCAAACCCATCCTCGTGGACGAGGAGGCCTTCACAATATTCCTCGACGGGGTGTATCTTAATAAACACAAGGCGGCGAGGGTGTTCCCAGGTGAATGAGAAGGCGAAAGCTATAGCCGGACATAACCTCCCTAGCATATCGGACTTAGTACGCTTCGCAGTGAAGGAGGCATACCCGGATGAGTGAGAAGGCGAAGCCCCGGGTTCAAACACCGGCTGAGGCACTAGCCAAAGCCTTCACGATCAAGAAAAAGACGAAGACGACCTAAATTACCGGAATACCTCAATACAGCACTCCGTCTTCACATGTGTTAAATACGGGTTGCCCACATACCATTCATCAACCCGAATCTTTCATGAGGTGAATGGAAACGACCAAGCCAACTAAGTCCGTGAACGTCACCATCACGGTCGACCCGGGCCTCCTCGAGGAGTTCGACACTTCTATCAATGAGGCTCACTACACGAGTAGGAGCGCAGCCATTGCGGCTGCGATGCGTGACCTGATGGACAAGATCGAGAGCAGGTCCAAGAGGTAAAGGTGTTCACGATGAGGCCGATAGCGTACGGTTTAATAGTGTTCTTCGGCGGCGGGATCATGTGGATCCTCTTCAGCGTCCTCGCTGGGATCGAGGCTACTCTTCAGGAGACGTCACAGTTCATGCCCCTGGTCCACGTCTTCGGGGTGCTCTTCTTCTTCAGCCTCCCCGTGGCGGTGGTGGCTGAGGGGATCCGCTGGGCGAGGAGGAGGCGTCAAGGTGCCTGAGAAACGTCGCTTTTGCAGATTAAAGCGACATCGCGCTGGTGACCGGCTAGCCGAACAGGTCCCCCAGCGTCTCCATGACGATCTTCTCGAGCTCTGCCGGAACGGGGTGCTCACGCTGGGGCTCCAGGACGGCGAGCCCACATACCAGGTGACGGAGGCCTTCGGAGAGCTGCTGACCACCTGCCACGAGATGATCATGGCGGTGGGTGGCTACGAGGGGGATCCCATCGGCCAGGTCGCTGTCCTGGCCCTGACCTTCAAGTTCGGTCGCATCCTGGAGCAGGATCTCTATAGGCTGGCTCGGGCTCTGGAATCCGTCCTACAATCCTGTATCAGCGCTTCTGACCCACGATATAGGAGGACCTGAGGACTTGTCAGCGCAGAGACAAGTGGATCCTCGCACAAAAATCAGCGAGAGGAGCTCGAAACTCCCGATCTTCTTGATATCTGGTCAGGTCACAGAGCTCCTGAGCGTTCCGACCAAGCTGAGAGATCGCATACTCCTCAGGCTACTCTACTTCTGTGCGCTCAGGGTGTCCGAGGCGCTCGGCCTCAGGATCGAGGACATCAACCCGGTTGAACGGGTGATCAAGGTCTGCCACGCCGTGACCCCGTCGGGCCTGCCGAAAGGGTACAAGGAGCGGTACGTCCCCATCGACGCGGAGACGCTCCGGCTGATCGTCGAGTACGCCGGGACCCGGAACCTAGGACCCCTCTTCACGATATCGATACGCCAGGCTGAGCGGATCATCAAGAAATACGCGAAGCAGGCGGGGATCCCCGACTGGAAGCGGATCACGCCGCACAAGCTGCGCCACAGCTTCGCGGTGCACTGGGTCCAGAGCGGCGGAGACCTGGAGCGGCTACGCCGGATCCTCGGCCACGAGAGCCTGAATACGACGCAGATCTACCTCCAGTTCAGATTCGAGGACGTCCGCGACGAGTACGACCGCATCATGGGATCCGACCCCACGAGGGAGAGGAGGCCCGCGTACTATTGATCGAGGTCCACACCTCGAGGAAGGGAGCTGACACCTTGACCTTCCGCGACCACACGCTCTACCCCGATATCACGTTCCGCTGCCGCCGTTGCGGCCGCAATACCTGGCTGCCCTTCAAGCTCTTCTGCCTACGCTGCCAGAGCCCGTATGTCATAAAACCCAGAGGAAAGCCTCGGAGAGGGTGAATTGATATGTTCCTCGTAATCAAGCGCATAGTCCTTGAAGACATCCTCGCGGATCCCTACTGGTCCAAGAGGTTCGAAGCGGCGACGAACAACATCGAGCGTGTCGAGGTCGCCAAAGACTACGCGAAGCAGAAAGGACTACGCTTCAAGGAGGTGGCGATCACATGAAAGAACCTAGAAGATGTGTCGACGTCCTTGAAGTCGGAGGTAAACACCCCTATTTCCACTGGAGATCGAAAATGACCCCTTCTCGCAATTGTCACATAGACTACCGAAAACATACCGAATTCGTATATCAGGGGTAATACCATGAGTCTTCCCCTTGTTCAGATTCCTAAAGTTAAGAGAATGAAGACGTCTATTTTCATCGATCCTCTTATCTGGAAACCCTTTCGTATTGCTCTTAAATCGATTGGTCTTTCTACGTGTGGCGTTTTGGAACCTTTCTGTTATGCTATGGAACAGGCTATTAAGACGGGTAAGCCGATTCAAGCTCCTAATATCACTCTTCATCTTACTGTGAATCGTATCACGGAGAGGGAGCGTCGGCGTCTTCCGCGCGGTGCGGAGGATAAGGAGGTTGTGGACGTCGGGTCTCCGAAGAGCTGCTCTTTCTGTGGTAGCGCTAGCGATTATCAGACTACGAGATGGCCATCCCCGGATCTCTGCCTCCGTGAGTACGTCTGTGAGATCTGTAAGTGGCGTCTGAGTCACCTGGTTACTACGCTGGGGGTGAGCCGGCTATGAATCAGGAGTATGAGTACGTCCGGGGCTCCTGGACCTGCCTCTACTGCGGTGCGGTTCTCTTGACGAGGCGTGGGATCCGGCGCCATGTAAAGGTCTGTAGGGTGGGTCATCATCTCCCGTAGGAGGATGCTGGGGCATGAGTGAAAAAAAGAAGGGCTGGCTCTCTCGAGAGGATTTCGAGGTCATGGACGGACTCTTCGAAAAGATGGGTTACGGAGGATACTACGACTTCCTTGAGCTCCTGAAGATGATCGGCTCTAAAATAGGGGCGTTCACCGTCCCAGGTGGAGAGATCGATCGCATGGACGTGAAGACGATCCAGGAGATGGAGGTGATCCTGAGCAACTGGTCATACTTAGTTATGAACTGGCGCGTGGAAAACCCCGATTGGTGTGACTGGGTGCTGGGTCTGAGGCATAAGCGTTGAGTCGATCGGAACATGTGAAGACGGCGTTTGGGAGACCTCTTAGACGTTGTTTCGTGTGCAAGAGGCGGACGACGATGCCCCATTTCTGCTGTAGGTGCATGGATATTTGAGTCGACGGGAGTTCTTCTTCTGCTCGGTGGTTGGTCGGAGGATCAGGTTTCAGTATTGCTGGTTCGTCTGCGACCAGAGTTGCCTGGAGAAGGATCGAGGTGAGAGTAGGAGGTGAATCGTGAATGGGATGCGAATGTAAGGCCACGATCAAAGAGGATGATCCCCGTGCGGAGATCTGGATGTACGTCTTCGGGAGTCGATCATTCCCGCTGCGCCACCCCTTCCTACAGCGAATGAAGGGGGCGCTGACGAAGGGCTACGTAGGAGAGGGCTCAGCATTGACTGACGAGCAGCGGGAGCGGTTGATCGAGCGGATGATGGCGAAGTTCAACCTCAGCCATGCGGAAATGGTCGAAGGGTTGAAGGATAACGTTATACCGATCAAACCGGATGGAGTCGTCGTTTCGATCTGCTCGATGCACTTCTGGAACATGGTTCTTTAATCATATTCGTGTCTACTTTTAGAAGAGGAATCGATTACTGTAATCGGCGAGGCGGAGTCATCGCCTAGTACGCTCATCCGCCTATAGTGCCATCTTAAATCGTGGGTTCGAATCCCACGTGGCTCTAAACTCTGCTCCGCCGCGCGATCCTGGGGGGCACGAAGCCCACACCGTCCTTCACCAAGCACCACACGTAATCTCTGAACGAGAGGTCCTCCAGGTACGGCTGGAACTCGTCTGCCAGCTTCTCTGATACGACGCTGAAGGTCTTGTCAACCGGCTCCCCGTCCTCCCTGTCCACGAGGAATAGCAGGCTCTTCACCGTCCTGGGGACACCGAAGAAGGGGTCTGTGATCTGTCGAGAAGCGACCCGGTACTCTCGGAAGTGCATACAAACCGTTTTTCCAACCGGTAATTTAACCCAGTTCTCAAGGCTCATTCTAAATAATCTCCTCCACCATTCTAAATAATCTCCTTCTCGACGCGTTTAAGGCCCGAGTCCGTAACATCCGACGGGTACGTGTCGGTCTTTTCACTCCGAAACTCAGCGGTCAAAAACCTGCCGGATTGAAACCGGCGATCGACGACGCTGACCCCCGGCACCAGCCCCAAACAAATCTGGCTGTTCCCCCCGTTGCCCCCAAGAAACATTATTGATTGATTGATTGGCCGTTTTTGTTTCATGTCCTCTACCCTCTCCATGGGGGTGGGATATCTCACCCCTGTGCCTCCCGGACGGTTTCGAGGCGTCGACGTGCTTCGTCTATATCCTCGTCTGTGGCTATTCGCTGGGCCAGTGCCTCCGCGGGTGTAACGCTAGCGGATCGTCGCTTTTTCAGTTGTTGAATGTAGTCTCTCGCCAACCCGTGGCAGGTCGCGCAGGCGTTGATGCCTCGCATGTCTGACGCTTCGTAGCGTTCTCCGCAGAGGTGGCATGAGATGGTCTTCAGCGGGATCTGAACTATGGGGTTGTGGGGAGCCACCTTCATCTGCTCCTGGATCTGGAGTGCGCTGTCGATGATCTCCCCGACTTCCCTGACCGTCGCGGGAGGGGTCGCCTGGAGCAGCCGGGATAGTAGCGCGATCTGTCCGGACTGGTTCGGGAGACGGCTGAGGTGATACGCCACGCCGAGGGGGATCTGGTCGAATTCAAGGCATGATAGGACTTCGGGGGCTGCGCTGGCGATCTGGAGGCGCTGCTCGATCCGTTCCCGGGGAAGACCCGTGCGCTCGGCGATCTGATATGGTTGCAAGTGGTACGTGTCTCGGAGGTGTCTGAGGAGCCTTATCTCGTCGCTGGCAGGGGTCTTTCCCCTGAGGCGGTTAGAGACGAGGTTTTCCACGAGGGCATCAACTAATTCACCCTCCTTGTAGACCACGGGAACTTTATCGATGCCCCTCTTTTTCGCTTCGTCGAGGCGGTGCAGCCCGTCTACGAGCCAGTATGTGCCTGCGTCGAGGATGCATTTCACAGGCTGATGTATTCCCTCTTTTTCGATGGTTCCTGCGAAGTCCTCGTACTCCTCGTCGGTCCATATCGAGGTGACGCGGACCTCGGGGACTTGGATCTGATTCGGTTTTAGATGTTTGAACTTCATCTTAGCTGACATGTACATTTCACGTCCTATCTGAAACCCAGTCCTTCGAGAATCTTTTTCCGGTCCGCCCTTCTCAGGCGAGCCGATGGGGTCCAGTACTTGTCTCTTTCTTCCCAGATCTGGAGAACCCAGTCGGGGGCTGCGGTCCTCACCTCGACGCCCAGCGAGGGGGCGGCGGCGATGACCCAGGGTATCACCTTCGGAATCAAGAGATGCATCATCACCGTCCTGTTCCGGAATACCTCTAGCTCAGGCGTCTTCGGCACTAATGCGGCATACACGGGGAGTTTGCTGAGGCCGTCCATGTACTTGTAGAGTTTTGCCTCAATCAACAGTAATGCGCCGGGCATGATGACCAGGGCGTCCACCTCTGGTCTCGAGGGTCGATACACCTTCGCCGCCTTCGCGGGGCCGTAGTAATTTACTAGCTGTTTAGGGATCGGGCCGAGCGGGCATCTGGGCCTCACCTCCTCCTTCGGGTAGTACTCCTTGATGTACCAGGAGACCCAGCGCGGCTCTATGGATCGTCGGAGCTTGGTGAATCCCAGGTCAAAAAACCTCAGGTTCCATGATGTACTCACATATCAACCTCTCATCTCGGTATAAAAAGAGGGGTATAAGCTTCCATGGTGGAGAAAACGTTGACAAGACGAATTACCGTTAAATCGGCTACTGAGGTAGCTAAGAAATGGGCCGAGGTAACACCGGCACGGGCATCCTACTACGAGACGGAGGCTCCCGCCGCAGGTGCGGAGTGGGAGGCTTCCACGATCGCCGCAGGACCGACGTACAAGGCAGGCATTTCCGTTGCAGGCATTGACAAGCGTTTCGTCGGCGGAGTGAAGCGGGCTGGCGCGGCCAAGTTCGAGCGGAAGGTCCGGACCGTGGGTGTCGCCAGGTACGCGCCTGGTGTCGCTGCGGCTGAGGAGGACATGGCGAAGGGCTTCGCTGACTACCAGGCGGTGCTGGACGGCTTAGAGATCCCGGACAGAGGACCCAGGGGAAGCGTCGCTAACTACGCGATCGTGCAGAAAGTCGGTGACGCGCTGCATAAGAAACGGCTGGCTGTTCTAGCAGCTACTGCTTAAGGGTGGTCTAACTGGCAACTATTAGACCGTATAAGATCATCGACGACGAGTTCGTTGATCAGGCCAGCTACACGATCGATCTGGACCTGCCGACGAGCGGAATCTTGAGTACGCTGGAACTGATGGTGAAGGCGAGGACGGCGACAACCGGCGTGTGTGGTGGTCCCTGGCTGAAGTACCTTGTCTCCAGCATCTCCGTGAATCAGGCGGGTCAGGCGTTTCTGAACGCGGCTCCGCCTCAGGCGTTTCAATCTGCTGCATATTACAAGACGGGTAGGATGCCGAGGCAGGGCTACGATGTAATGGGCGGCTCAGCCGCAGAGGTCGTCATGGATTGTCCCATTCTCCTCGGCAATCACCTGAATGACATGGATCACACCATTGACCTGGCGAAGCTGAATGATCCGAAGCTCAGCGTCACGTACAACCTCGCCACGACGGGTCCGAACGGCGAGACGGTGTGGGACACGACTTACAAGCCGCGGTTCACCGTGATCGCTCACCTTCTTCAGGGCGGAGGTATACCTCCCAGTAAAGGACATCTCAGCCTGCGTCAGATTGAGAGCTACACGCCAGTGAATAGTGAAGTTCACAAACTGGAGCTGAAGGGCGGCCGACCCATCAAGCGAATCTACCTCGCACTTGACAAGACGAGTCCTCACTTTGGCTGGGTACACAGCGCGAGTGAGATAAAGCTCTGGGGTGACAATGAAGCTTGGGTTCCATTCATCCAGAAGATCGACGACTGGTACGAGCTTATCAGGACCCACTACGGCTTATGCCGCGTGAACGCGTACATCTGGTACGTCAAGGGCGGTGTGGACGTTGACACCCAGGTTGACAAACGGGTGTACCTGAACGCGCAATCCCAAAGTCAAACATCACTTCACAAGACACTTGGCGGCTCAGGCAGAACAGTGCGTGTCTACGAAATTCTCATCTCGGATGCTACGCAACCCTCAAATGTTCTATCAAGCCAGTACGACTTCGTAGGGTACGTGCCGTGGACGACCGGCGTCATCGACATGGAGAAGATGCTTGGGCTGGAATACCTCGACCCGGCCCTGCATGCACCCCTAATCCTTGAGCTTGCCCACGTCAGCAACGCAGCGGCAATAGGCGGGCCTGTGCGGATATACATCGAGGACCTGGTGACTGCATAGCCAGGTTCCACCACCCTTATTTTATATTTTTTTCGGAGATAGGAGGGTACAAGACCCCTGGGGCATAAGGTCGAGTATAAGCAGAATTTGAAGGGTGTCGGCGACGACTCACAGGACGTGGACGTCGTCGATGTTAAGATCCCTCTTGGGTATAAGAGGACTATTCAGCATCTCAGTCTTGAGGATGAGACATCCGGGTGTACGCAGGTCCGGGTGGGCTATGACCGGGACGGAGCACTTCATTGGTGGATCGAACAGGAGTCTCCCCAGGCCGGCGTCCTCTACTGGATGACCGACCATCAGATCCTTCAGGCCGGCGATATTCTAACGATCCGCTTCGAGGACACAGAAAACGATGACGTTCTCGCCGTGTACGTGGATGGCTACACCGAGAAGGTGGGCGAATGAAATGGCGGGTCATGGCCGTGATGAGTTTCGACGACGAGGGGAAAGCACGCGGCCTCTGGAGAGCCATTCAGGCCATCCAGTCAGCGTCAATGAAGCAATCAAGTGACAACGCCAACCTTCACAGATGCTATCACGACGAAGATGAGATGAAGCCCTGCGAGATAATCGAGGAGCTTCATTAGGATGCCTCAGATAAGCCGACACTTCATGCCCAGCATGAAGCGAGTTATGAGAAGCTTCATGCAGAGCGGCGACTTCCCCGTACCAGTGCTACACCTGAAGTTCGGCAAGAATACTGGTGTAATCGCTTATGATAGCAGTCCAGAGGGGAACGATGGAGCCATAGAAGGCCCCAGCTGGGTGAAAGGTCGCTTAGGGCCCGGCCTTAACTTTGATGGCTTAGACGATTATGGGAGTGTTCCACATGACAGTAGCATTACCTTCACAACAGGCGATTTCAGCATAATATTAGGTATTAAATGGGGAGTACTTACAGCAGGAAAACCCTTCATGGCCAAGGGGTCATGGAACGTTGCTGGATGGTACGCTGAACCTCTAGGAGCAGAATCATTCGTCTTTGTAACTAATCAAGTAGGAACAAATCAATA
>Ga0114930_10003908_pt1 | contig 12791 bp, 11 predicted proteins | sample AnhtaG_FD_87300 | JGI IMG/M metagenome (GOLD analysis project Ga0114930, IMG submission 87300) | Deep subsurface microbial communities from Anholt, Denmark to uncover new lineages of life (NeLLi) - Anholt_01485 metaG | ecosystem: Environmental > Aquatic > Marine > Oceanic > Sediment | place... | reverse complement strand
TAAAATTATCCGTTGGGGATAGGAGGTGGGAAGGATGGCAACGTCAACTACTGAAGAAATAAGGGAAGCGCATCAAAGGCTGGCTGAAGACCATTACGAGCTGCGTTCTGTCGAGCGTGGCTACGCAAACCGCTCGCTGTACATCAATCTTACAGAGCGCACCATCGTTGAGAAGCCGGTCACTCAGGAGATGAAAGATATCTTCACTGGCGGGCGCGGCTTCGCATTGAAGTTGCTGTGGGATGCGGTTGATGGTGACACCCGATGGGATGACCCGCGGAATGAGTTGGTTATTGCCAATGGACCCATTAGCGGGATAACTGCTTATCCCGGCTCCGGTAAGTCGACAGTGGTCACGATCTCCCCACTCACCAACTCAGTGGTCGACAGCAACGCCGGAGGTTACTTCGGTCCTTATCTCAAGTTCGCCGGATGGGATGCGCTTGAGATTCAGGGGAAAGCCGAGCGGGATGTGATTGTGGTGATCGACGGTGACCAAGGACAGGTTACGGTCGAAGAAGCACCTTTAGAGGAGCTTGATACCCACCTGCTGGCTGAGCAGTTGACGATCATGTACGCGAAGGACGAAAGCGATCGACGCAGCATATCAGTGATCTCCGCAGGACAGGGAGCTGACCATGTGCTCTACTCCAGCCTTAATTTCAGTTGGTATGATACCCGCCGCAAGGCAGTACGAATCAAACAGGCAGGTCGCGGCGGTACAGGGCGGGTCTTCCGTGATAAGCGGCTAAAAGCGATCGTGGTCCGCTATAGCGATATGAACGGGGATAGCAACCACTCAGCGGACATGACGTTGATCCGCAAAGCCGGGAAGCGCATCAATCACGAAATTACTACCCTGGACGACTCGCAGAACCAGATGCGCAAGGTGGGCACCCCGTACCTGGTTGAGATAATGGACCACTTCGACCTGCTCCCAGTCCATAATTTCCGCTATGGATCGCATCCTGAGACACACAGGATAGATTCCAATGTCTGGAAGGGTAAATTTACCCAAGGCATGCCCGATGGTTGCTGGGTAGGTTGCACTATGTCATGCTCGCATGCGGTAGACCATTTCCACCTCCAAACGGGTCCTTACGCAGGTCAAGCGGTGATGGTGGATGGCCCCGAATATGAAACGGTTGCAGGTCTGGGGTCGAACGTGGGCATCTTCGACCCACTTACGATTATGGAGTTGAACTTCTACTGTGATACCTATGGCATCGATACAATCAGTCTGGCTGACTCAATCGCGTTCGCCATGGAGTGCTATCAGGAAGGGATCCTGATCAAAGAGCATACAGATGGCCTGGAGTTGACCTGGGGTAATGCCGAGGCAGCGTTAGAATTGTTGCATCGGATGGCGCGCGGCGAAGGTTTTGGTGCGATCGTCGGTCAGGGCGTACGCCGCATGAAACATATTTTCGCTGAGACCTACGGCGCCGATGCCGCCTTCCTCCAAGACATCGGCATGGAAGTCAAAGGGATGGAATTCTCCGAGTACGTCACTAAGGAATCGCTGGCCCAGCAGGGGGGTTATGCGTTGACGCTCAAAGGCGCTCAGCACGACGAGGCATGGTTGATCTTCATGGACCAGATTAATAATCAACTTCCTACATTGGAAGACAAGGCTGAAGCCCTACATTACTTCCCTATGTGGCGCACCTGGTTCAGCCTACATGGTCTGTGCAAACTTCCCTGGAACGACATCATCCCTGAGGGCAACAGCCAGACCGATGAACCTGCCAAGATACCCGAGCACGTGGAAAATTACACTTGGCTCTACCAGGGTGTTACTGGCCAGGCTGTGACCCCCGATGATCTCATCCTGCAATCGGAGCAGGTGTACAACTTCCAGCGGGTGTTTAACCTGAAGATGGGTTTCGGCACTCGCGAACACGACTATCCGCCATATCGCGCAGTGGGACCAGTAACGGTCGATGAGTATGAGTCCCGCGCCGAGCGCTATGATGAACAACTTCAGCAGGAAGTTGGGGTCGATCCAAAGGGCATGACGACCGTGGAGAAGATGGTTCATCTGCGCCGGTACCGTGAAGAGCGCTACGAGAAGTTAACGGACGCAGTCTACACCCGCCGTGGATGGGATGAAAACGGGGTCCCCACGCCAGAGACCCTGCGCCGACTGGGGATCGACCTACCGGAAGTGATGGAGTTGGTAGAAGGACGAGGGTGATGGATTCAGCATCCGGCAAACGACAAACTGTGGATATCCTCACGGCCGCGAGACCACTCATTGAACTGGCCATCACAGAGGACATCGGCCCGGGTGACCTCACATCCCAGGGACTACTGCCGGAGGACCTCGAGTTACACGGGCGTATCTTCGCTAAGAGCGCAGGTGTTATTGCCGGCCTACCCATTGCCGAAGTTGTATTCACCAGTGTCGATCCCGCCCTGCTATTTACTCCCAGCATGTATGATGGAGCTAAAGTTGTTCCGGGTGACCTGTTGGTGGAAGTGGTCGGCCCAGGTCGGGGGATGCTAGCCGCCGAGAGGATCGCCCTGAACTTCCTTCAGCATCTTTCCGGTATCGCTACCCTCACTCGGTCCTTTGTAGATGCTGTTGTTGGCACCAAGGCGATAATTCTTGACACCCGTAAAACGCATCCGGGCTACCGCGTACTGGAGAAATATGCTGTGCGGATGGGTGGGGGGCAGAACCACCGCATGAGCCTCAATGATATGCTGTTGATAAAGGACAACCATATAGAGGCTGTGGGTTCGATTCGTGCCGCGGTCGAGCGGGCTCGAACCGCTAACCCTGATCTGTCTATTGAAGTCGAGGTCAGAAACCTGGACCAACTGCGCGAGGCGCTGACGTTGGATGTGGACCGTATCATGTTGGACAACATGGACTTGGACGAGATACGGGATGCGGTGCGATTGTCTGCAGGCCGTCTGCCGCTGGAGGCTTCCGGCGGTGTGACCTTAGAGCGAGTCGCCGCTATCGCTGGAACTGGAGTGGATTACATCTCCATCGGTGCACTCACCCACTCCGCCCCGGCACTTGACCTGAGCATGTTGATCTCGGGATCTTCGACTATGGAATCCAAATGAGTGCCGTAATCGAACTCGAAACCCGTATTGAAGAGGCGAAGGCCACCCTCGGGCAGGATCTTGTCATTCTAGGCCACCACTACCAGCGGGATGAAGTCATTCAATTCGCTGACTTCCGTGGTGACTCGCTCACGCTAGCGCGCCAGGCTGCCAAGTGCCATCAAGCTAAATACATTATCTTTTGCGGAGTGCATTTCATGGCCGAGACAGCTGCCATCCTTGCCCAGTCTCATCAGACAGTTCTCTTGCCCAACCTGGAAGCTGGCTGCCCACTAGCGGATATGGCTGACCTGTTTTTAGTGGAGCATGGATGGGCAGAAATGAGCGAGGTGATGGATGTCGAGAATGAGGTAATGCCAGTTACCTACGTGAACTCAGCTGCAGACCTGAAAGCCTTCTGTGGCCAGCACGGTGGAATGGTCTGTACCTCCTCCAACGCAGAGAATGTGCTTTCGTTGGCGTTAACCCAACGTCCCCGGGTGTTCTTCTTTCCCGATCAGCATTTGGGACGCAACACAGCCAAGCGCATGGGCATTCCGTTGGAGGAAATGTTGCTGTGGGATCCGCGCCAACGCTATGGTGGCCACGACGAACGAGCCATCCAAAGGGCCCGGGTCATCCTCTGGCGTGGCTGGTGTTACGTCCACCATCGCTTTCACCCAGAGCATGTGATGGCGTGGCGTGAGCAGATGCCGGACATCCGGATAATCGTCCATCCTGAATGTATAATGGAGGTTGTAGATCTTGCTGACGAGGCTGGTTCCACTGCCTATATTATCCGCCGGGTAGAGGAATCTCCCCCGGGTACCAAGTGGGCCATCGGGACCGAGTTCAACCTGGTTAATCGCCTCCAGAACGAGCATCCGGAGCAATATATTGTTTCCTTGTCCCCTGAGCCGAGCTACTGCAGGAGCATGGGTCTTATTACTATCGATGACTTAGCCCATGTAGTGGAAGGCCTTCTCGAGGGCAAAGTCATCAATCCGATCACCGTTCGACCGCACGTAGCGCGGGCTGCCCGAGTGGCGCTGGATCGGATGCTGGAGGTCACCGCGTGAGCCCCTACCAGAGTGATATCCTGATCATTGGTTGCGGCATCGCTGGTGCCTCAGCCGCGCTTAGACTGGCTCAAGACCGTCAACGCCAGATCACCATCATAACCCGGTCTACAGAGCTGGAGGATAGCAATACTCGCTATGCCCAGGGGGGCATTGTGACCCTGGGCGAGGGTGACAGCTCGGATCTACTGGTCGAAGACATCCTGGCTGCTGGAGATGGTCTTGGCCTTGCCTCAGCTGCCCGTATCCTGGCAGAGGAGGGTCCCGAACTGGTGGATGAGGTCCTGGTAGAGCTCAGCGGGGTCAACTTCGACAGGTCGCCTGACGGACGGCTGGATTATGGCCGAGAGGGGGCTCACTCGCGACCCCGGATCCTACATGTCGGCGACTCTACCGGCAGAGCTATCATCCAAGCCCTCATTGCGGCCTTGCGAAAGCAACCCAATGTCCATATCGTCACCTCAGCCACCGCTGTGGACCTGATCACATTCCCTCACCACGCCCGCGATCCGTTGACTGTCTATGAGCCTATCAACTGCCACGGGGTTTATGTTTTTGACCGATCCCACCTTACTATCCACCGTTACCTGGCTGGGGCAACCGTCCTCGCCACCGGCGGTCTAGGGCGCATCTACCGCTATACTACCAACCCCGAAGGGTCTCGAGGCGATGGATTGGCGATGGCCTATCGGGCTGGTGCGCGGGTTATCAACGCTGAGTACATCCAATTCCATCCTACTGTCCTACCTGTGGCAGATGGGGAGGGTTTCCTCATCTCAGAGGCGGTGCGGGGTGAGGGAGGTCGGTTGCTCACCCCCGACGGCCATCCTTTCATGGGGGACTATGCTCCTCAATGGGGAGATCTGGCCCCGCGTGACGTTGTCGCCCGCGCCATTCATCACCAGATGATCGAACATGGCTACCCCCATGTCCTGCTGGATATCCATTCCGCCATGTCGCCTGAGGGTATCAAGACCCGCTTCCCTACCATCTTCACTCGATGCATGGGGCTTGGTATAGATATCACTCGCCAACCTATCCCGGTCGTCCCTGCCGCTCACTACGCCTGCGGCGGCGTATGGACTGACGAGTGGGCGCGAACGACCATCCAAAACCTGTACGCAGTAGGTGAGGTCGCCTGCACCGGTATCCACGGAGCCAACCGGTTGGCGAGCACGTCTCTCCTGGAAGGCCTGGTTTGGGGAGATCGTGCAGCGCGAGACATCAATGACCTCGACTCCCTGGTTACTGTTAGTCCAGACGAGGTGCCGCAGTGGGAAGAGGAGGGGCTGGAAGAGGCCGACTCAGCTCTGATCCGGCGCGATATGCGGACGATCCAGCATACCATGTGGCACTATGTGGGCCTGGTCCGCTCGGCCGGACGACTAGCACGCGCCCTACGCGACTTGAATCACCAAAAGGAAACGATCGACACCTTCTATCGGACCACAAAGCTGAACGACGCCTTGATTGGGCTGCGCCACAGCGTACAAGTTGCTCTCATCGTAGCCAGGGCTGCTCTGCACAATCGGGTGAGCCGTGGCTGCCACTACCGCGATGACCGAGCAGGCGCGGCGCCCATTTGACAGATGCCGCACGGCTCAATTTGTGAGCGATATTAGTAAGAGTGTGCGCGGGATGTGTGTCTTTGATCAAGAGCCAAGCTGGCTGGGAGCCGTAGTGGCTATCATGATCCCCCAGGCTGTCTGGGTATAGCGTCGGACAACTCCCGATGGCGTTCCAGCAATCGCTTCACCAGCTTGAGTTGGAAGTGATCAGAGCGCTCTCGCTCGTCTAACATCATCTGAATGTAATCACGTTCGGCTTCAAATTGCGGGATTAGAACATGCTCCAGCGCGTTCAATCGACGAGAGGTGCGTTGGATCTCGTCTGCTATTCGAGTGAGACGTAACTCAAATTCGGCCAACTGAATTATTGCATTTACCTCAGTCTCAAAAGCTGAGGCGGCTTCATCGATGGTGATCGAAGTTCCAGTTATAGAGAAGCCTCTCTCCAGGATGGAGCGGGAGACTTTTTTCTGCTCGATGAGCGGCACCTTGACTCCCATCACGCTAGTTGATGTCACGTGGAGCGGTAATTCAGTCTGAGCGGTCAACGCAGCCGAGCGAATAGCCTCTGCGCCAGCATAAACCTCAGCCCGGGCGAGCGCTCGGCGAGCTTCGTCGGAGGCTAGCTGCAGGGCATTGGACCTTTTCATCACAGTATCAGCTACCCGCAGGAACTCTTTCATCAACGCCTTATGCTTCTGCTCCAGCAGGTCGCGACCCTGTTTGGCGAGGACGATCTGCGCTTTATGAGCTAGCAACTGCATGCGGGTGATAGAGACTTGTCGCACCTTGCCCTTTTCCTCTTGATTCTTCTCTGGATTTCCCTGTTAACTCTTCCGGTGATATTTCTCAATAAATTGCTGAGGAATACGCTTCAGTAATTCTGGGGATATCGGTGCCAGCAATTCCCACGCTAATTCAAGCGTCTCCTCGATGCTGCGGTTTGTCATCCCTTGGCCGATGTATGTTTCCTCGAACTGGTCGGTAAAAGCCAGCACTCGGCGGTCTTCGGCGGATAAGGCACCTTTACCGATGATAAACATCAGACGGCGTAGGTCTCGACCCTCCACGTAAAGGGCGTAGAGCTGGTCGGCGACCGCACGGTGGTCCGGTCGGGTCTTGCCCTCACCGATACCGGCGTCCATTAGGCGTGAGAGTGATGGCAGCACATCAATAGGCGGGTAGATGCCCTTGTGATGCAGATCACGGCTGAGAACGATCTGACCTTCAGTGATATATCCAGTCAGATCGGGAATGGGGTGGGTGATGTCGTCGTCTGGCATGGTTAGGATGATTAGTTGAGTCACCGAACCGTGATTGCCACGAATACGACCTGCACGTTCATAAGAGCTGGCCAGGTCAGAGAACATGTAACCGGGATATCCGCGCCGACCCGGCACCTCTTCCCGGGCGGCGGCGATTTCGCGCAAGGCTTCGCAGTAGTTGGTCATGTCGGTCATGATCACCAGCACATGACGGTGATGGGCGATGGCTAGGAATTCAGCGGCGGTCAGCGCGGCGCGCGGTGTCAGCAGGCGTTCGATCGTTGGATCGTCTGCCCGATTAACAAACAGCACCGTCCGATCCATGGCTTCGCTGGAATGGAATTGATCCATGAAATACGATACTTCGCGATGGGTGATACCAATGGCGGCGAATACTACCGCGAATGGTTCGCTTATTTCATCATTAACCTCGCCTTTGTTACCAACCACCTTGGCATGGGAGGCGATCTGCGCAGCTAATTCGTTATGAGGTAGACCAGCGCCGGAGAAGATGGGTAATTTCTGGCCTCGGGTCAGGGTGTTTAGACCATCAATCGCCGAGACGCCAGTCTGGATGAATTCGCTGGGGTAGAGGCGGACCAATGGGTTGATCGGTAAGCCGTTGATATCATGGGAGGCTTCTGGAATGATAGGCGGTCCGCCATCGATGGGCCTTCCAGATCCATCCAAGACACGTCCCAACATAGAAAGGGAGACATCCAATCGAGCTACTTCGCTGGTGAATCGCACCTGTGTTCGGGCAAGATCTAGCCCGGTAGTGCCGACAAACACCTGTATCAGGCAGCGATGGCTATCCACCTCAAGCACCTGGCCTAAGCGTTTATCGCCGGCAGGGCTGATGACCTCCACAAGCTCATTGTACGCGACACCTGCGATACGCTCGACGAAGATTAATGGACCTTTGATCTGGGAGATAGTATGGTATTGCTTGGTTACTAAACTAGGTTTGGGAATTTTTTGCCACATATCAACTCGCTCCCAAATCATTGAAGGCTTGCTGTACCCGGTCCATCAGTGCTTTGATCTTACTCACCGCCTTTTCTGCAGGAAGCTCCTTCATCCGGGCAATCTCAGTTAGCACCGGAAAGCGGGTGATTTGATCCAACGACACACCGGCTTCAAGCGCTGCCTGGGTCCGATGGTGGAAGTCCATAATGATCTTGAGCATCCAGTATGCTTTCTCGATCGGACAGAAGCGGTCCACTTCATGGTAGGCTGATTGCTGGAGGAAGTCTTCGCGCAACATGCGAGCTGCTGTCAACACCGAACGTTCGGCATCGGCCAACGTATCGGGTCCCACCAATTGAACGATACCCAGCAGTTCTAACTCCCGCTGTAGTAGGACCATCGCCTCGTGTTGGAGGTTGCTCCAATCGTCCGCTACCTCTTTTGCAAACCAAGGACGGAAGTCGTAGAGCGAGTAGCTGCGCGTCCAATTGATGGCAGGGAAGTGACGACGACGCGAGAGGTCATAGTCAAGAGCCCAAAATGTGCTTATGACACGCATAGAGTCCTGAGTCATAGGTTCGGAGAAGTCACCTCCGGGAGGCGACACCGCTCCCACTACGGTGACCGAGCCAGTGCGTTCCTGCGTTGCCGAGCCGTGCAATCCCTTGCCCAGGCAGGTGATCCGTCCTGAGCGTTCATAGAATTCGGACAGGCGCGCGGATAAGTAGGCTGGATAGCCCTCCTCCCCGGGCATCTCCTCCAGGCGACCGGAAATCTCCCTCAATGCCTCTCCCCAGCGTGAGGTGGAGTCAGCCAGCATTAACACATCGTAGCCCATGTCGCGGTAATATTCGGCGATGGTGATGCCGATGTAGATGCTGGCCTCACGCGCGGCCATCGGCATGTTCGAAGTATTGGCGATCAAGACCGTGCGGGCCATTAATGGCTCTCCAGTGCGTGGGTCTTCCAGCATGGGGAACTCCTCCAGTACCTCGGTCATTTCATTCCCCCGCTCGCCGCAGCCCACGTACACCACGATAGAGGCGTCCGCCCAGCGGGCTAACGAGTGCTCAGCCACAGTCTTGCCAGTGCCGAAACCGCCGGGGATTATCGCCGCCCCACCTTTAGCCACCGGGAAAAAGGTATCGATAATGCGGGTACCAGTGATGAGCGGTTCAAGCGGGTCGAGTTTGGCTTGGATGGGTCTGGACTGGCGGACAGGCCAGTGCTGCATAAGGGTGATTTCTCGCCATCGATCCTGGTCATGGCCCTCCAACTCAATGACGGCTACGACCTCGTCAACCTTGAACTCGCCCTCTCGGATCTGGGCAACTCGACCTCGGAGTTCTGGCGGAATCATGATGCGATGTTCGATTGTTGCTGACTCGGGCACGACCCCCAAAATATCGCCTGGTCCGACATCTTCCCCAATAGTCACACGTGGAGTAAAGGCCCATCGAACATCCTTCGGCAGAGGTGAGGCTTCCATACCCCGCTGGATGAAATCACCGCTCATGTCCGCCATGTCCTTCAGTGGTCGTTGCAATCCGTCGTACACCCGACCCAGCAGGCCCGGTCCGAGCGTGGCAACCAGGGGTAAGCCAGTGTTGCGAACAGGCTCGCCTACCCGGACACCAGAGGTGTCTTCGTACACCTGTATGGTGCAGAGGTCGCCAGTAAGCTGTATGACTTCTCCCACAAGACCGAGCTCACCCACGTGAACCACGTCGTGTAGGCGGATACCTTCTAGCCCGACTGCCCCTACAACAGGCCCAGCGACGCGGACCACCCTTCCAATGCGGTTACCAAGTTCGTTCATGATTCATTAACCTCAGTCGCTTCTCCCTTGAAAGTGACCTGGAAGCCAATCGCCCGCCGGATCATCTCCTCGATACGGTGTCGACGTGAAATACCCATGCCTATTGGCTCACTGCCCGGGATGGGAAGATAGGGTAAATTATCGGCGGCCTGAAGGCGTTCGATGAAAGTCTGTTCCATGTGCTCCAGTAGGCCTTCGTCTATTGCCAGCAGGGCCACCTCGCCAGCGTCCAGCCAGGTGCCAATCAAGTTCTGAGCGGATTCCGCGTCTTCTGCACCATAAGCCTCCACCCCGGCCAACTGAAAGCCAGGCACCAGGGTGGGATAAGTCACGACCAATAAGCGACTCATAGAGCGTACTCCAGGTCCATCTTGATTGCTTCTGGCTGCAATCTCAACTGGAGCCCGTGTGCTATGCGACGGATATTCACCACTTCATTTATTTTCAATGCCTGAAAGCCAAGCACTACGCCGATGCCCAGAGGATTTTTAACGATGAGACCTGCCATCCAACGCAAACGGAAGCGATTTAGCTGTCTCTCAAAGTCGCTTAATCGACCGGATTGCATATAGGCTTCGAGACCAGCCCGTAAAGGCGGTTCAAAGGGTGTATTCTTCAATATTTCAACTGCGGCCTCCGGCGTGTTCTGATCTCCGGCGTGGGCTAAAAGCTCAAACGACAGGCGTCCAGGCCCCAGGAATAAGCTGCGTACGTCTTCCGTGTCTAACCATGCTTGGAGATTTTGATGTTCCGCTGGGTCGTGGGCAAATCGAATTATGATGAGTAGATTGGCTATATCGGCTTCAAGATCCAGGGCGGCGTTCATCAGTCTTGTTGCTCTGTGTGATTGCTGGATTCGACGCCGGGTCTCTTGAAAATACCAGCGATCCAACGCTAATTCCATCTCAGGCGTTTTCGCACCAGGCCTCTCGGCCCGCAGTATGAGCAGCGGCTGAGCAATGGATAACCCCATGCTAGCCAGTGAGTCGATAGCAGTCCGGGGATCGGAGGAGCGGACCAACTCGGTCAGTATGGCATCGGTCAATTCTCCCACCGGGAGAAGAGATCGGCTGATTTCGCTGGGTTTTACCTTTCTTGAGAGACCGCGTAAGATCGTCTTGAGGTTGTGGGCGTCGTAGCTGGGTAAGGCGATCGCAACTAAATCTCTCTCACGGTCGGAGTAGAAACTGTGAATCCTGCCTAACGTGTGTATCAGGTCCTGTTTCAGTGCTTCGGCAACACACGCTATGCCGCTCGTGCGCACTAAAGCTGCCTGGACTGCTTGGCGATAGGTAGTGTTGGCGAGCGCGGTGATCAAGCCCTCCATGTTGCTCGATTCTGCCATTTCCTCTAATTCAAGCCTGGTGAGAAGGCGGGATTTCATCGCGCGCAAACGCGCATTACCATAGTCGTAACCAGTGCTTCCCAAGTTCTAAGCCTCGTCTACGGAACCAGTGAAAGTCCTGACTGTCGTTGGTTTACGTTAACAGGTAAACCTTCCGGTCTACGCCTCGGAGGTATTCTTAAACTGATCTGCGGAGGATTTGGGTCGACCCTCATCGATGATATCGCCCAGACATTGGCGCAGGTATGGCATTCCGCGGGTTAACCGACCTTCCAGGGTATTGATAACGACCACCTGGCTATCATCGCTCTTGGCAATTATCCCCCCCCAGCCATCAAGTTCATAGATCACATGTAAATCCAAATCCATATCGGACAGGATACTCTCCAGCACATCCTGGTCGCGGGGATCTGCTTCCAGTTTAGGCTTCTCGGCTTCTTGTAGCGATCCCTTTAGATCAGCTAGGGCCTCTTCGGTCAACTGGCGCAGTATAACCGAGTATATGGGATCATTCCGTATACTTGCCAGGCGCTGACGCGCTTGATCGATCGCGTCATCAATAAGATCCTCGCGTGCATCATTGAGGATACGTTGGGCTTTAAGTCGGGCTTGGCTCAGGATGCGTGCACGTTCTGCAGCTCCAGGCGTTGATGTTGCCTCGTACACTTCTTGACGCAGCCGCTCATTTTCGGCTTGCTCTCGCATCATGATCTTCTGGACTTCGGCCTCAGCGGTTGCTTCGATTTCTCTGACCTGGGCATCGCCAGAGGCGCGAATCGCGTCCAGAATGGCTTGTAGACTCATTTCAACCGCCGAGGAGAAGCATCATGGCCGCGACGGCAAAGCCGAGGATTACCATCGTCTCCGGAATGGCGACGAGGATGATGATTGCGCCGGCCACTTCTGGTTTTTCAGCAATTGCGCCCGCGCCTGACGAGCCGATGCGAGCCTGGGCAATGCCGGTAGCAATGGCGGTTATACCGACGGCAAACGCAGCGCCAATTGGGGTCAAAATGTTTGGATCCATAGGTTTCTCTCCATTGATGTGTTGTCATAAAACTTCAGTTGTCTGACAACATATGACTTCTAAATGGTTCGTAGGCTCTTCCGCCGCCCTCATAAAACTTGCGGAAAAATTCCACGTAGTGTAAACGCAGGCTGTGGATGGTAGGACTGAAGGCCCCCATCACTACATTGAGCGCGTGAATGAGGACAGCCACGATCACACCCACAACGAGATTGCCGAGCAAGCCGGCCAGGTCGTTAGCTACTTGGGCTAAATAAAATGAAGCCAGACCGATAGCCGCGATACGTAAATAAGATAGTATGTTGCCGATCAAGCCGAGGAATTCGATTGGTCCCAAGAGAACACCTATCATTCCCGAAGCGCTGCCCAACAGCACGATACCAACGATCAAGCCACCGATCGCAGGGGTCATCATACCTGCCGGCAAAAAATCAACAAGCACACCCACCAGCATGAACAGAGCCACCAACCCTAAAAGCATCCCCCCTCTCTCTAGCAAATGACTCCGGCTCTTCTCGCGGGCTGCTTCCAATACACCGAGTATCAGTCCTACGACTTGATGGGTTGCACCGACCGCCAGGGTTGTTATGAACAACGGAATGACATGTTCTGCACTGGTGCGATCAAACCAGATTGGGTGCAAACCGAGATGTTCACCG
>Ga0114930_10003907_pt1 | contig 12793 bp, 6 predicted proteins | sample AnhtaG_FD_87300 | JGI IMG/M metagenome (GOLD analysis project Ga0114930, IMG submission 87300) | Deep subsurface microbial communities from Anholt, Denmark to uncover new lineages of life (NeLLi) - Anholt_01485 metaG | ecosystem: Environmental > Aquatic > Marine > Oceanic > Sediment | place... | reverse complement strand
GCCTCACACTGTGCGGGTCACCAGGATTCCGCTAAAGACGGAAAAATCCAATTCCCGCACGAACAGAAGGTGGAGATTTATGGAGATAATAATAGGTTTTATCGGTGTAATAATAGGAGCAGGGATTGGATTAATTCCTTATTTTATAGAAAGGAGAGAGAGATATAAATTTGAGGTATATAAAAATGAATTGGAAAGAAAATTAGAGGAATTCAAAAAAGATTTGGAGATAAAATATGAGGTTAGAATAAAAACACATCAAGAGGCGTTTTCTTGCTTGATGGATTTAAATGATATTTTAAATATCGGGGAAGAAGATGAAATTCATAATAAGGCAGTTCAATTGAGAGAGTGGTGGAATAAAAATTGTTTCTTCTTAGATAAAGGTTCAATGTCACAGTTTTTTCAACTAACTGGGATGGTCCATATGTATGCTAGAGATTGGAGAAGAAGAAGGGAAGACCCAGACGCTGCAAAAACTTTTGAGGATACTTGGAATTTACTTAGAGAGACAATAAAGGCGGTTCAGGATGGCATCAAGGTTGAGCGTCTTGATGTTTTGGAAAAACCTAAGGAGAAAACGTAGAAGACGTAAGGACAGGGTTTGTCCCTGTCCTTAAAAAAATTACTGTGGACTTCTAAGAGGATAAAGTTTGCGGAGACGTATAATATAAATAATTAGACATGAGTCGCCCGACATCCGCCAAAGGCGGATCGGGCGTTACGAGTTGTAGATGTGGTAACGTCCGACGATCCTGTCGGACGCTATGGTCTTAATTGTAGCGGAGGTCTTCAGACCTCCATTGATTGAACGGGAGAAAGAAATGGCTGGTAAAACCATTATCGAAAAAATATTATCCAAGGCTTCGGGTAAGGGTGTTCATACCAACGAGCGGGTATGGGCAGAGGTTGATTTAGCAGTGGTGCGTGATTTTGGAGGTCCGAATGTGGTTTTGGAGTTTGATGAGTTCACCAATAAGGGAAAGGTAAAAGACCCGGATAAAGTCGCTATGACCTTTGATTATCAGGCACCGGCTAAGGATTTGAAAGTTGCTCAGAATCAGGCTCTATGCCGGGATTTTGCTAAAAGACAGAGGATCAAAAACCTTTTCGATGTGAACTGGGGAATTGGTCAGCATGTTCTATTAGAGCAGGGGATGATTAAACCTGGCTCTGTGGTGGTGGGAACTGATAGTCATATGAATCTTTTGGGTGTGGTAGGCTCATTTGCCTCAGGTGTTGGCACAACGGATATTGTGGCTGCCTGGTATTCTGGAAAGCTCTGGTTCAGAGTCCCGGAGACGATCAAAGTTATCTTTAAAGGGGAATATAAGGAACCGACCTCAGCTAAGGATTTGACTTTAAAATTTGTGAAAACAATTGGGATGGATAAACCGAATTATAGATCCTTAGAATTTACCGGTGAGACGATAGATAATCTTTCCCTGGCAGGTAGATTGACCTTAGGGAGTATGGTTACAGAAGTTAATGGGAAGATATGCTTTATAGAGCCTTCGGGCGAGACTTTGGATTTCTTAAAACAAAGAATAAAGGATGGATTTGAGATAGTAAAAAGTGATAAGGATGCGAAATACTTAGAAGAAGTTGAAATAGATCTGGAGAATTTAGTTCCGCAGGTCGCCTGCCCTCATTCCCCGGATAATGTCAAATCGGTGGAAGAGGTTGAAGGAAAGCCTTTTAATGAAGGTTTTATCGGCTCCTGCACTAATGGTAGATTTGAGGATTTTGAGGTTGCGGCTAAAATCTTGAAAAAAGCAGGAAAGATTCATCCAGAGGTAAGGTTAATTATGGTTCCAGCCACCAGAGAGGTTGCAAGGCAGATGCTGAAGTCCGGTCTGTATGAGATTTTAATGGATGTAGGAGCGATGATTGCCAATCCGGGATGCAGTCTCTGTACCGCAGGACATCACGGGGTTTTAGGTAAAGGGGATGTTTTACTTTCAACCTCCAATCGGAATTTCTTGGGCAAATTAGGGAAAGGAGCTGAGGTGTATCTCTGCAGTCCGGCAACAGTAGCCACATCAGCAGTTGAAGGGAAAATCACAGACCCGAGACGTTTTTGGTAAAATGTAGCGGAGGTCTTCAGACCTCCATTATAATTTAGATAATATTAGTAGAAAACTATGGAAAGCTGAAGTCTCAAGACCTTGATGGCTTTCCGCTACACACAAAAAAAGAAGAATATGAAAGGGACACTGGTTAATACGGCCACAGTAATTATTGGCAGTTTAATAGGATTAGCTATCGGGAGCAGGTTCACGGAAAAGATCAAGACGATTGTTCTGCAGGCTTTGGGTCTATGTACCCTTTTAATCGGGATGAAGATGGCTTTTAAAACTGATAATATATTACTGGTTATCGGAAGCTTAGCTTTGGGTGGGATTGTAGGGGAGCTGCTAAAAATAGAGGATGGATTGGAAAAGATTGGAGAGATAATAAAAAGCAGAGTAAAATCTGAATCAGGAACTTTTGTTTTGGGTTTTGTGACTGCCAGTCTGGTCTTCTGCGTAGGACCGATGACCATCGTGGGTTCAATCGAGGATGGTATCTCAGGTAATGCTGACACCCTGTATGCTAAATCGATGTTAGATGGCTTTGCTTCGATCGCCTTTGCTTCCAGCTTAGGAGTGGGGGTGTTTTTTTCTTTTTTAACTGTATTGATCTTTCAGGGAGTTTTAACCCTTTTAGGAGGTCAGTTAACATTTTTACTCCAACCACGTATATTGAATGAATTAACCGCTACTGGTGGGTTGATGATTCTGGGAATTGGGTTTTATTTATTAGATATAAAGAGGATCAAAGTGGGAAACTTCTTACCGAGTTTAGTATTTGCAGTTGTCCTGGCATTAATTTTTAAGTAGATATTGTCTGAGATTAATGATTATTATCAAAGGTTTGAGCCTTCCGCTATAAAAGAAGGTAGCGGAGGTCTTTAGACCTCCATAGGTAAAGATGATGAAGAGGGAAAATCGTGGAAGGCTAAAGCCTTCTGCTACAAACTACTAATAGGCTATTAAGGTGTAATATTTTTTCTCCGATGTAAAATTAAGATGAATAAGATTGACAAGTGAGGTGAAAGATGGCGATAACAGCTGAAGCTAAACTCTTAGATTTAAGACCTGATCATATCAAAGGGAAATTAGGGAGCAAAAGCAAGGTCTGTCTTTTAAATTCGCATGACATTTTCAAAACTATAAAAGAAGAAAAAGTCATCGTGATGGCTTGTAATACGCGGATAAAACATGTGATCCCGGGTATAATGAAAGCCGCAGAAAAGCTGGATTCGATTGTGGCATTTGAGCTGGCTAAATCAGAAGGGAATATCGATGGGGGATATACCGGGATGACCCCGGAAATCTTTTTCGAAACAGTGATAGAATATGCTGAAAATGCAGGTTTTTCAAAGCCATTTTTCATTCATGCTGACCATATAACCACCAAAAATACTTCCAGAGAGGAGATAGAATCCTCCAGGGTACTGATAGAAGCTGAATTAAAAGCTGGATATACCTCTTTTGCCATTGATTCATCTTTTAATGAGTTGGAGGATAATATCCGCATAACCACAGAACTGGCTCAGCCGATTGTTGATTTAGGTTTGGGGTTAGAAGTGGAGGTGGGTGAGATAAAACATACCGGACAGGAAAGTGTGATTACTACGGTGGAAGAAGCAGCAACCTTTATAAACGGGCTCTGGGAGAGTAAGGTTAAGCCGGATCTTTTAGCTATAAATAATGGCTCCAAGCACGGGAATTATTTGGAAGGGGAGAAGGTCTTCATCGATCTGGATAGGACCAGGGAAATTTATGATGCAATCAAAGATAAAGGTCTCTGCATAGCCCAACACGGGATTACCGGAACTCCTTTGAATGTGATAGGAAAATTTGCTGACTATGGTATTCGCAAAGGGAATGTGGGGACTGAATGGCAGAATATTGCTCATAAAAGCCTGCCAAAAGATTTAATGGAACAGATGAGGAAATGGTCAGAGGAGAATAAAAAGGATCTGAAGTTTGCTACTAAGGTTTTCAAAAAGGAGATAGATTCCGTTTCTGAAAAAGATCAGAAAGCCATTGAAGAAATTGTTTACCAGACTGCCTGTGAGTTTATTCAGGCTTTTCGTGCGGAGAAATTAGCTTCTAAATTCAAAGACAAGCTTTTTAAGTAGAGGTATCTAAAAGAGTCAGGTCATTGGAGGGAATCGCTGGAGTGTATCCGCCAAAGGCGGATAGCTTTACCTTTTGGCAAACCTAAAGGTTTGCACTCCAAAGAAACTATCGATTTTCTAAACTGTTAAATATTTGAACATTTTGAGGTTAGACCCTCAAAAAAAGCTTGACAAATTTCGTTTATTAATTATAATGTTTGCAAGAAAAGAAAGGATTTGCTTATAGATTATAGTTAAAGGGTTTTTAGTGGTTTTGAAGATGGATTTTGTTTTTAAGAGAGGAGTACCCCTTTAACTATGAGGCAAACTGTTTCCCGAGTAGACAATTCGCCCAGGCGAATTAAAGCTTCTCGGTTTTTTATTTATCCGAGTTTAAATCCATGGGATATGAATAAAAGGATAATAATACCTCTTATTCTCTTAAGTTTATTTATTCCAGTTTTTGTTTGCGCCTCAGATGAATATAGCGATATTCAGATTTTAAGGTCAGACGAGAAGGGGATAGTTTTCCGATACGTAGTCCCTGAACTGACTGTATTAAAGCAAAGCCGTGGAGATACCCTATTCGATATCTTAGGTATTGATAAATGTCCCCTTTCCAGAGACCCTGGTTACCCTCAGGTGCCAGCAAGGATTGTGGTGATCGGAATACCTCTTGAGGGGGAAGTAAATGTTAGTGTCTCAGAAGAAAACGGTCTGGATAAAGGTAAGTTCAATTTGCCCTTTTTTGAAGAGAGAGTGATAGGTGAAGATTCAAAAAGAAAACAAATAGAGATTTCCAATGAAGATATATTTTACCCTGAAAGACGGGTCAGTTTTGACTCTCCTACTTTTATGAGGAATCAGAGAATTCTCAGACTTAAGATTTTCCCGGTGCAATATAATCCTTTAAGAAAGTCTGTAAGATATTATTCGGATATCACCATAGCAGTGGATTTCTCAGGCGGAGAAAAAACCGAAGGCAGGATAGAGAAAGATTTGTTTGAGAATGTATATAGAGAAACCCTTTTGAATTATGAAGTGGCTAAGAGGTGGAGAAAAATAAGGGAAATAGGTTTAAAAAAGACTTTGCAGGATAACCCTTTCAATTATTCGGATACCTGGTATAAAATAACTTTACGGGACAATGGCATCTATAAGTTGGATGGTAACTTTTTAGCTAATGCCGGGATAAATCTTTCCACTATTGAGCCTCAAAAGATAAGAATCTTCAATGGCGGAGGGAAGGTTCTGCCGATAAATAATTCCGTCCCTCGACCAGAGCTAAGAGAGCTGGCTATCTTGATTTCAGATGGAGGTGATGGCATATTCGACCCGGCAGATTATATTCTGTTTTACGGCTGGTCAGTGAACAAATGGGAATATGATTCAATTTCGGGTGAATATAGATATTATAAAAATCATTACACCTGGGATAATGTCTACTGGCTCACATTTACAGGAGATTTTCCTGAGCCAGCTAAGGGGATAGAAGTAGTTGATGGTGACTTGGTTGAACCAGACCCATTTGTTTCCATTAAAACTAAAGATAGAATTCATGCGGAAACTGATGCAATGCTAGGAGAGTACCCTGATGGGACACCATATAATTATTTTGATTGGTACTGGAAGAATGGTAACTCTTTTACTTTATATCCATCGTTGGCTAATGTTTTTCCAGGAGACACTGCTATTATTAAAGTTAAAGATGTGTCAAGCTACGCAACCTCTATTACTCTTAACTCTATTTCCTTAGAGATAATCTCAAGGGTTAACGGTATTACTACTGCTCGTTCCACAAACTTGAATGAAGGGCTGAATACTTTATTTTTCAATTTTTCCTTTAGAACATATCTGGATTATTATGAGATCGAATACTGGAAAAAACTTGTTTGTTCTGATAATCAGTTCTTTTTTGAAAACCCGGATACATCCGAGGTAATAGAATATCGTCTTTCTGGTTTCAATGGAACAACGCCTTATCTTTTTGAGATAGATGACAAATTCGAAGTGAAGAGGTTTGTGAATTTTGTCCGTAGCGCGGATTCGATAAAATTTCAGGCTCAGGTTACAGGAGGAGAGAAAAAGCAGTTTTACTTACTTGATCAGTCTAAATTTAAAATTCCCCTTTCCATAAATTTAGACCAGATGGCTAATTTGCGAGATGTTTCCAATCAGGCTGACCTTTTAGTGATTACCCATTCTGATTTTTATGACCAATTACAGGATTATGAGATTTTCAGAGAGAATCTAAATCAAATTAGAGTCAAGTTAGTTAAGGCGGAAGACATATATGATGAATTCTCCTGGGGGCTTTTCGATCCTGTAGCTATCCGGGATTTTCTGAAATACACCTATGAGAACTGGGAAGGACAAGCACCGGCTTATGCTCTTTTAGTAGGGGATGGAACCTACGATTACAGAGACCTTCTAAACACCCATTCGCCCAATTTTATACCTCCTTTTGCGGCTGCCCCATCGGTATCAGATGATAACTTCGTTTATTTTGGAGAATATGGCTTTTTGGATGAGGACTCTAACGGGGTTGTGGATATGTTCATAGGAAGATGGCCAGTTAAGACTCTACAGGATGTGCAGATAATAATAAATAAAATCAGAGATTATGAAAGCTCTCCAGAATATGATACCTGGAGGAACTTGATTACCCTGGTAGCAGATGATGAATACGGACCACCACCAGCTCAGAATGAGACTGAACATACAGAATATACTGAGATTTTAGATACTGCTCATATTCCCAAAAGCTTTAATCTGAACAAAATCTATCTAATGGAATACCCCTTTGATGCTAACAGGAAAAAGCCGGAGGCAGAGGAAGCTATCATCAATGCGATTAACAATGGGACGGTTATAGTTAACTATATGGGGCATGGTAATCCTAATGTCTGGGCGCATGAGTATGTTTTTAAGAGGGAGCAGGATATCCCCAGATTAAAAAATAAAAAGAGATTACCTTTGATTTATGTGGCATCCTGCAGTATAGGGCTTTTCTTCAATCCCTACAGCGAGGGGATGGCAGAGGAGTTTTTGAGGGCAGAAGAGAAAGGTGCCATCTCGGTAATTTCTGCTACCTGGCTGGTCTATGCCTGGCCGAATGCGGTTTTAAATTACAAAGTCTATGACCTGCTTTTATATTCTGATTCTCTTTCCATAGCTGAGGCATTATATATCGCCAAACTTTTAAGGGTATACCCCAGTAATGACCGCCAGTTTATAATAATTGGTGACCCTCTGACTTTTGTAGCTTCACCTAAGTTACAGGTGAAATTGAAAGATTTGAGCTCAGATACCCTTTCAGCTTTAAGCTTGGTAAACTTTAAAGGTGAAGTTATGGATGGAGAAGGAAAAATAGATTCTGGCACCGTTTACCTTTTGGCTTTCGATTCAGAAAGGCAGAGAACCCACATGATCTATAATCAATATGGAGAGATAGTGGATAGTGTTAAATATACCCTGCCGGGGAATGTGATCTTCAGAGGCAGTGCCCAAATTGATAGTGGTGAATTTGAAGGAAATTTTATTGTTCCTAAGGATATTGGATATGGGGGTGAGAATGCGAGGATAAGTGCTTATGTAGTAAGCTCAGATTCGAGCATAGATGGAGCTGGAACTTTGGACTCACTAGTTGTTGCAGGAACAGATACTACGGTTAAGGATAGCATAGGTCCAGATATAAGCATAGCTTTTTTGGAGAACCCGAACTTCACCGATGGTGATACGGTTCAACCGGACCCTACACTTATAGTTGATGTTTCAGATCCATCTGGAATCAATCTCACCGGCGAATTAGGGCATGGGATAACTCTATTGATAGATGATGATTGGGAGAATATTCAGGACCTGACTGCAAATTTCCAATACGATTTAGACAGTTTCACCACAGGAAGTCTCAAACAAAAGATAAACTTAAAAGAAGGTGAGCATACCTTGAAAATTAAAGCCTGGGATAATGCTAATAATTCATCCCTGGCAAGTTTCCAGGTGAAGGTCTTATCTTTGAGTAAAGGATTATCGATTACCCAGGTGATGAACTATCCTAATCCTTTTTCCAGGTTTACTCAATTTACCTATGAGCTCTCCATTCCAGCTGAAAAGGTGGAGATTAAGATATTTACTTTATCCGGCAGGTTAATCCGTACTTTAACCGGAAGTGGCTCACCCGGATTCAACGCCGGGGTTGTCTGGGATGGCAGAGACCAAGACGGTGACAAGATAGCTAATGGGGTTTATATTTATAAAATCATAGCAGAAACAAGATATAATTACGGTGGAAAGGAAATATACAATAATACTGAGGCTACAGGGAAAGCAGTGGTTATGAACTAAAGCTGTTTTTCCCTCTTGCCAAAGCTTGGAGTTAAATTATATATTTGAATTGAAAAAATAGTTTGAGGAGGTAGCATTTATGAGACGTTTTCTTTTTACGGGCTGGCTTTTGATAGCAGTTCTTTTTCTAACAGTAGAGTCTTATGCTCAGGTGAGTTTATCCACGGTTCTTTTCTTAAGGATTGCGGCTGGAGCAAGAGCTGCCGGAATGGGCGAATCTTTTGTGGCTATAGCAGATGATGCCACAGCCACTCACTGGAATCCAGCAGGTCTGGGCCTCTATCCCTTAGCCAGCACCTGGATGGATTATAAGGGAAAGGCAGATTATGAGTTCAAGTCCTTAGCCCTTTTGAGGAATGACCATCCAGAGAGCAATTATAAAAGATATGATCTCTGGACTATCTCCGGGACTGATCTTTATACCTGGAATGGTGAAGACTGGCAGGGTTTTCTGTTTTACCCTGTATCTTCTGGAGAGACGGCTGAGAGTATGGTAAGAAAATATACTCAGGAACAGGATGAGAAAAGATTGAGGAGAATGCTTGACCGGGTAGCTTTGCAGAATTGTGGAGTAAGTAAGAGTTCACTGGAGAGTCTAAAAAATATAGTTCTCTCTCTTTTTCCAGAAGATTCTCCCCGCCTGACAGATTTAGAACAGGTTTTTGAAAATCTGTTTTCTGCCTGGGATAACTCTCTGCTTGAACCTGAAGCTCTTAGAGAATTTTTAAATCTTACCGGAAATGCGCTCAGCGATAGTTCTATTACTGCCCAGGAAGAGGTGTTGATCATAACTTCAGCTAAAAAGCCAATCCTGAAGTCGCTTTCAGGAACACTTGAGCTACCTTATAATCTGATTTTTCTGGATTCCTTAAACTCTCTTTCTTCAGATGAAAAAAATCTATGGGTGGGTGCCAGCAGTGGGCTTTATAGGTTTGATGGTAAAGGTTGGAAAAGATTCACCTCGGAAGATGGTCTCCCCACAAATAAGATTTTGTCCCTATCTCAGACACCTGCAGGCACGATCTGGCTCGGAACAGACAGCGGGGTAGTTAATTACGATGGTAAAGGGTTTATCAGAGCCAACTTAGCCCCGGAGGTTACGGATCAGAGTATTATTCAAATTGCGGCAAAATCTGATAAGGAGGTCTGGGCCGCTACTTCAAAGGAGCTTTTAAAATTCGATGGGCATCTTTTTGTTCCCTATTATATTTTGAATGTTAAATCCTTTGAAGAACTAAAACAGGAGACCAAGAAGTTTTTAGACCGAGAGGATGAGACGAAGTTGGAAATAGCACTTAAAAGGATTGAGGACCTGAATTACATAGTCAAAGAGCAGATTTCTACTCAACAGCCTTTAAAAATAGAATATGGTTTAGCCTTAGAGGGAAAGGTAACCTGCCTGTCTTTTGACCGAAAAGGGAATCTATTGGTAGGAACTGAAACAGGTCTTCTTAAGTTTGAGGAGGGAAGATGGAGACGATACGGATACAAAAAGTTTGAGGTGAAAGAGGAGAAGACGGTTGAAGAAGTAGCAGAGAAGTTTTTGCCTTATAAAGATAAGGAGAGGATTGAGAGTCTCTCCGAGAAAATTGTTGAGTATAATCATCTACCCTCCAGAGGTTTAAAACCAGGACAGAAACTTTACGTCTATGCCAATTCCTTAGGCAGTCAGATACTCTCCATAGCTATGGTGGGTGAGAATAATCTTTTTGTGGGAACTGAGTTCGGGACTTTGCGATATGATGGAGAGAGCTGGGGAAGATATTATCATGCGGGTCTGGAAAGAGCCAAAACCCATACCATTATCTCTAAGGATAAAGATATCTTCTTTGGCACGGACAAGAAGGCTGTGGTTTATGCTCATGCCAGAAGGGAGCTGACTTTCATGCATGCTACCCTTCTGCCAGAATTAGCTGATGATATCTATTATGAATACCTTTCCTATGTTCAGAATACTGAGAACTGGGGAACCATCGGTGGAAACATAACTTTCATCTCCTATGGTTCAATTCCTTGGACTGGAGAGTTCGGTGAACTGTTAGGGGAATTAAATCCATACGAGGCTGCTTTTACCCTCTCCTATGGTACCAGGATGGGAAATAAGTTGTCCTTAGGTTTAGGGGCAAAGTTCATCTATAGTCATCTTGCTGAGCAGGGGGCGGGTAAGGAGAGAGGAAGTGGCACCGGCTCCTCATTTGCTGTTGATGCTGGGCTTATTTATAATAAAGCTCCATTATGGACTAAATATCTAATTTCTGCTGGGACTGTTTATGCGCTTATTGTTGACTTCGATGTATTTACTAAACATCCAATGGTTTATCTTTCACCTTTATCCACAATCCTAAGTAAAAAGCTAACCTTAGGTGCGGCGGTTACCAATTTAGGACCGAATGTTTCCTATATAGATGTGGATCAGGCTGACCCTCTGCCCAGGAACTTAGCCTTGGGGTTTGCTTGTAAAATTTTCGATACACCCTATAACAAGCTCACTGTAGTTGGAGAGATCAATAAGGAATTAGTGGATGTGAGTGGAGATATAAAGGAGATGATGGAGCAGGCGGTTAAAAATGTGGGATTAGAATACTGGTATGCTAATTATATAGCTTTAAGAGGTGGTTACATCTATGATAAGGTTGGAGATATAAAGACTTACACCTTTGGCGTTGGATTGAGGATCAGCCTTTTGAATATAGATTTCGCCTATGTTCCAGCTGCTGAGGATGTAGCTTTAGCTAACACCACCAGAATATCAGGAACAATAAGATTTTAAGACTTGAAGAAGCTTTTATAAATAAAAATCTTAAAAATGACCGGATGGATAGGTAGTGTCATGCTGAGTCCGCCACAGGCGGACGAAGCATCTCAAACCGAAGAAATTAGATTCTTCCCCCGCCAGAGGTGGGATCAGAATGACAGGATTGTTTTTGTTATTTTTATCTTTTTTCTCTTTTCCTTAGGAGTAGATCCTTCTTTAGCTGAGGGAGCAAAGCCCGGCGAAGCCCAGGATAAGGTTTTTCATATTAAGGGCTTGAAAAAAATGGACAGGGAATTGAAGGAAGAATTTAAAAGCCAGGTTTCCCAGAAAAATCTCTTGGGTTTGAAAAGAAAATCAAAGTTTGCTTTCCCTGCCTTAGAAGAATACTATCCACAGGGAGAAACCCTAAGAGTCTTAGGGATCAGGATTGAATTTGAAAAGGAGGTGCCAGATGACCCCAAGACCACCGGGGATGGGGAATTCGACCGCAGAACCTACCAAGAACATTATGACCAAGAAAGGCATATTATAGATCCTCCTCCTCACTATCGAAGATATTTTTTAGCTCATCTGAAAGCCCTTGACAATTACTGGAATACAGTTTCTAAGGGAAACTTAGTTTTGAAATATAAGGTCTATCCTTTGGAGGAAACTTTAACCTATCGCCTGCCTCGGACTATCTCCTATTATGGAGATCCTACTTCACCCAATTATCCTTTTGAGAGGTTACGGGAGTTTTTTCATGATTCTTTTCATTTGGCAGATTCGGTTTCACCGGAGATAGATTTCTTAGAATATAATTCATTTATTATCTTTCATGCTGGCTCAGACAAGCAGAGCGATCTGGGCAGTTTTTCTCCTACTCATACCCCGAATGACCTTTATACCGGTTTTATCATTCCGGGAGATACAGTCTGGGTAGATAATGGGAGTTTCGGGATCACTGAGGGTATTTTTATGCCTGAGACCAGGTCGCAGGATACCCGTATCGGGGCTTTGAATGCAGTTTTTGCCCATGAGTTCGGACATCAATTGGGTCTTCCGGATTTCTACAACAGTCGCACTTTTACTACCCAGATCGGTGATTTCTCCCTGATGGATAATAATGCTCTGGATGTGGGGATTGAGTTAGATAGCTGCAAAAGCCCGGTCTCAGGTCTTTTGCCAGTTTATCCGGATGCCTGGGGAAAAGCTTATTTAGGGTTTATTCAGCCTCTTGAGATCATAAATCAGAATGATGTAAAGCTTTATGCTTCTGAGATGCTCAGGGATGGTGTTATCCAGACAGTTAAGATACCTGTAAATTCTGAGGAATATTTTCTTTTGGAAAATCGACAGATTGATATAGACAAGAATTTACAATCTCCTTATCTTTTAGGCGACAAAACTACCGGAGTAGTCTTAGGTCCAGTAGATAGTTTAGGAAACCTTAATCGGGAGTATGATTTTCTACTTCCTGGCTCAGGGGTTTTGATCTGGCATATAGATGAAGGGGTGGCTTATTTAGATTATGATAATGACGG
>Ga0114930_10003905_pt1 | contig 12798 bp, 8 predicted proteins | sample AnhtaG_FD_87300 | JGI IMG/M metagenome (GOLD analysis project Ga0114930, IMG submission 87300) | Deep subsurface microbial communities from Anholt, Denmark to uncover new lineages of life (NeLLi) - Anholt_01485 metaG | ecosystem: Environmental > Aquatic > Marine > Oceanic > Sediment | place... | reverse complement strand
TTTTATGAATCCAAACACTCGAAGATTATCACCTGGTACCCCGGGCGAAGACAAACCTGCCCAGCAGGACGCCCCACACCACCGCAATGAATCCCAGGATAACGCCCATCACCACTGCGCCTTTTACTGTCCCCTCCGCTAAAAAACTTACAATTACTTCAAGTACAAAAATGGCATAGACGAAACCCAGGATAGTTAAGACCCATTGCCACCAAACAACATGTAATTCTCGCTTACGTGTATAATCCACGACGAACAGCAGACCCGCCATTGCTGCCACTCCGATAAAAATATTAGCCAAAGCCTTGTCTCCTTCTAAATTGTATTTGACAGCATTTCGAATTTGCGAACCCCTGCAAAAGTGCCAAAACAGCCCCGCTTTCAGCATTCCCAGTCAGAGACTGGGAACGAGAGAAGAAAGATAATATGGTATCAGTACTTTGGCAAAAATTACTTTTATGGCAAAATTAAGCTTTTTGTTAAGTCTTAGAAGCGAGATTGCCACGTCGCTACGTTCCTCGCAATGACTAATTTGAGCTTGGGTGGCACCCCCAAACTCGTTTGGGGGTGTTACTCGATACCAAAATAATCCTTAAATCTAAAAATTTGCCAAAGTATTGATGGTATAATAATATTCCCTCCCCCTTGATGGGGGAGGGTTAGGGTGAGGGTGAAGAATTGTGATATAACATCACCCTCCCTTTAATTCCCTCCCGTCAAGGGAGGGAAAATAAAGATGCGAATAGTAAAAATTGCGTATATTAATAAACTTGTGCATAACAATAATAAACTAATAAAACTATAATAATATCGATTACTAAATGATTCTGGATCAATTATGAAAAATTAATCGGGTTCAAATAACTAAATCTATACTCTTATTTTATTTCCGGCGGTATCCGCAGCCGTGCGGCGTCGGCGATTCTGCCCATCGCCGGAGCATAAGGTCTGAAACTAAAGCGAAATCTGCACGGCTCAGGGCGTAAGAGATACTTATCCAGTACACCCGGACCACAGCTGGCATTACCCAGCCCGCACTGCTTATAATCCAGACTCAAAGTAATATCCCGCCTTGGTTCCAGCTCGTGGATATGATTGGCGCTGTCGAGGTCGTCAGTTGTATAGTGCAGCGCCGTGACAGCAAGCACGTCCTGAGCCACTATTAGGAGACCTGCTCCCGATTCGTCTGTCAGGGCAGCCCATCGAACGTCCTCCTTGTTACCCATTTCCTGTGGTCGCGCATACGGCACGTACTGCTCTGCCACCGTAGTACGGTAATAACCGACGTCGGCGCTGACCTTGCGGTCGGGATAGTTTTCGTGGGGTCCCCTGCCGTACCACTGGAAGTTGTCGAACGCCTCCGCAACCGTCATTTGCAGTCCGAGTTTTGGCAGGTCCGGCAGTCTGCCAAACGGCTCGATGTAATTGTCCACGTCAATGCAGCCGCTGCCAAAAACGGTGTAGGTACAGTGGTGTTCAAAACCGCTTTCTTCGGTACCCTTGCTAATAGTTGTAATCGCCACTGTAACAGTCTTGTTATTCAATTTGTCAACTTCAAAGTTTTTGACCTCCCGCTGCAGTTTGTTCAACCCTGCTCTGTACCACCTTCTGGCGAGGGATTGGTCGTTGTCTGTCGGGGCGCGGAATGCGTTAAGGACAGGACCGCTGACTGTCCCGCCTCTGTCCGTAATAATATCCTTGCCGCTGTATGAGAGTGAAGCAATCGTGCCGGTCTTACGGCTAAAAGTAACGGCGAAATCCTTTCCGGTAATCGTTATGAGGTCTCCTGAATCGTCGAGTTTTAGGTCAGACATTGTGTCTATGTCCATTACCGGCTTTGGGGGCACGCTGAAGGGTACCTTGAATTGCTCCCAGGCAACTTCATGCCCTTTGTCCGCCCAGTTGGTGTCTTTGCGCAGATGGAAGCTGATTCGCAGCCAGTATTCCGCACCCGGTTTGATTTCCGGTTTTTCGAATGGAATTTTTATAGAGCCAGCAGCGCCCGGAGCGATTTCCGACGGCTCAATCGTACCTTCCTGAATCACCATGCCGTCCTCCGAGAGAGTCCAGGCAACATCAAATTCCTTAAGGTCGGTGTAAAAATACTTATTTCGCACCTTTATTTTGCCGGCGGGCAGGTTATCTGCTTCAACAGATACATATTGATAAACTTTCTTAACTTCCCAGATTTTTGGCGGGATCCCGCGGTCGGGAAAGACCAGTCCGTTAATACAGAAGTTGCCGTCATTTGGTTCATCGCCGTAATCGCCGCCGTAAGCCCAGAACCACACCTCTTTACCATTTTTGTCCACTGTATATTTCCGCAGACCCTGGTCGACCCAATCCCAGATACTGCCACCCTGAAGATGTTTATACCTTTCAATCTCATCCCAGTATTCTTGCAGATTGCCGACGGCGTTTCCCATTGCATGTGCATATTCGCACATTATTAATGGGCGGTCACGATCTCCCTGCGCATAATCTATAAGATAGTCGATGCGTGAATACATCGGACAGACAATATCCGTGTGAGGTCTTCTGCCGGCTCGTTCATAATGTACTGGTCTCGATGGTTCCCGTTGATGTATCCATGCACTTGTTGCTTCAAAATTTGTACCGTCGCCCCCTTCATTTCCAAGCGACCAGATAATAACGGATGGATGATTTTTGTCCCGTTCTACCATGCGGACAGTGCGGTCCATATGCGCCGCTTTCCATTCAGGCTTATTCCCGAGTGTACTCTCAGGTCTGTACCCGATCCCGTGCGACTCAATATTCGCTTCGTCGATAACGTAAAGTCCATACTCATCACAAAGCTCGTACCACATCGGGTCATCGGGGTAATGGCATGTCCGAACGGTATTGATGTTGAACTGCTTCATCAGCTTGATATCCCGGATCATCGACTCGACATTTATGTAATGCCCGGTATCAGGGTCGTGTTCGTGGCGGTTTACCCCTTTGATAAGGATCGGAACTCCGTTCACGAGAAGCTGTCCGTCCTTTATTTCGATTTTGCGGAAACCAACCCTGCACGGAATTACCTCAACAACCTCTTTTGCGTCATTTTTCAGCGTCAACAGCAGAGTGTATAGATGAGGCTGTTCCGCAGACCATTTTAGGGGATTGTCAATATCTGCTTGCATGATGATTATGCTCTCAGCGCCGCTATGAAGATAGGCGGTGCTGCCGGTCATCAATACTTCCGCCTCTACTGTGCTGCCGGCTGCGTCTAATAGCGAGGCTTCGATGGTGGGATTCTTGACGCCCGCATCAGAATAGTTATGAACCTTAGCTGTGATCTTCAGGACGGCATCGCGGTATTGGTCATCAAGCTCTGTGCATACAAAGAAATCCCACACATGCACCGGGGGCGTGGAAAACAGGTACACGTTCCGGAAAATTCCGCTTAATCGCCAAAAATCCTGATCTTCCAGGTAAGACCCGTCCGACCAGCGGTAGACCTCTGCCGCCAGAATATTCTTGCCCTCGTGAAGGTAAGGTGTAATATTAAATTCAGCCGGTGTGCGGCTGCCCTGGCTGTAACCCACCTTTTCTCCATTCAACCATAGATAAAACGCCGATTCAACGCCGTCAAAATGGATGAATATCTGACGGTTTTCCCACTCAGCGGGAATTTCAAACTCCGTGCGGTACGATCCGACCGGATTGTAATCGTGGGAAATATACGGCGGGTTTTCCTCGAAAGGATAGCGGACATTTGAATAAATCGGAATGCCGTATCCGTACATCTGCCAGTTACCGGGCACGGGGATTTCTTTCCATGCGCTGACATCGTAGCCGGGCTTGTAGAAATCCATTGGTCGATCGGCGGGTTTGCTGACCCAGTGGAACTTCCACTTACCGTTTAGCGACTTATGAAACGGCGAGGCTTCACGCATACCCTTCAATGCTGTCTGCATGTCGGGATACGGCATCAGCGTGCAATGGGCGGGCTCCTTATTCTGTCCTATCATCCCGGGATTCTCCCAGTCGTTGATTTGCTGTCCTATCACAGGGTTAGACTGTATACCAAACAGAAGAACCCATAGGCAAATTATTGTTATCGTTATTCTCTTCAATTTCATTTTTTCAACCTCCAATATTTTTACGAAGAAATATCCGACAATACTTTGTTAATTATTACCTGAACTTTGGTAAATTTACTAAATTCAGATTAAAATAGATAATACCAGCTGAACTTTTGTAAATTTTGTAATCATGGTGAATCGGTTTAATATATCCCCCTTAAAAACACGGGATTCACATCAGCCTTTATTAAACTTCCCCCTTTATTAAAGGGGGATTGAGGGGGATTTTTTGATTTACGGGAAAAATTCAAAATCCCCCCTGACCCCCCTTTACAAAAGGGGGGAATTATTAATATGTTTCACATTGCTGACATGGAATTGGTACATGTTTGTAATAAAAAACAAAAATGTTAGTACTTTAAATTATCACAAAAGATCTAAAATAAAATTTTTTCACATATAAATAAATACAAAAGCTTTGATACCAGAATTTTAAAGATGAGATTGCCACTCCCGCTAAGCGGGATCGCAATGAAAATTTGACCTTTTCTGTCATTGCCCCAAAGGGATGGCTTACGCCACGAGGAGCGGAGCGACGAAGCAATCTCTTTTTAATGAACTCCAGTAATATAATTTTACAAATCATAATACTACTGAATAAATAATAATTAAATTTACAAAAGTTTTGATTGAATATTAAAAGATATATTTGATTTTTACAAGTATTTTTTTGCTTATATTGGTTCAGCGTCAATTGAAGTATTGAAATGTGCTATTGGGAAGAGACAAGAAGGAGATATTGCACTACTAAGTCACTGTACAAATTTTCAAGTTAGTGTTTTAGTGTTACTACTCAGATCATTAAATTGTCTGCATTTTACATGTTTCTGACTTCGCTGTTCCCGCTTAGCGGGATTAATGCTCTCCGTAATGTATCACTTTTCCTCAATTCATGCACATTTAAAATCCCACATGCTCGGTGCGCTTGATTATTTCATCCTGCAGTTTTTTCCCAACGTCAACAAAATAATCGCTGTACCCGGCGACTCGCACAATTAAATCCCGATATTTTTCAGGATGTTTCTGCGCATCGCGGAGTGTTTGTGCCGTAACTACGTTAAACTGAATATGGTGCCCGTCAAGCTTGAAATATGACCTGACAAGGTGTGATAACTTTGTAATCCCATCATCTCCGTCAAGTACCTGCGGAGAAAATTTCATATTAAGCAGCGTGCCGCCGGTTCGAACATGGTCCATTTTTGAAGCAGACTTAATAACGGCTGTAGGACCATTTCTGTCGGCGCCCTGAACTGGAGAAATACCCTCCGAAAGCGGTTCACCGGCTCTTCTTCCATCCGGGGTAGCCTCGATAACGGACCCGAAATATATATGAACAGTGGTCGGCAGCATGTTAATCCTGTAATGCCCCCCTTTTGTATTTTTTCTTCCATTCACTGCATCGTAAAACGCTTCAAACAGCTCCTGCATGATTCTGTCTGTGTAATCATCATCATTGCCGTATTTGGGCGTTTTATTCAACAATACGTCACGTTGCTTTTCATGCCCTTCAAAATTGCTGCCCAGCGCATCAAGCAGTTCCTGCATGGTAAATCTTTTTGTGTCAAAAACGTTATATTTTACAGCCGTTACTGCATCCGTTAACGTACCTATTCCAACGCCCTGAATGTAGCTCGTATTGTACCGCGCTCCACCATCATGGTAATCTTTTCCCTTTTTAATACAATCGTCAATTAATAACGAGAGAAACGGTGCGGGCATGTAATCCGCATAAATTCTTTCAATTATATTATTGCCTCTAACTTTAATATCAGTGAAATGACGGAGCTGTTTTTTGTATGCGTTAAATAATTCATCAAATGTTTTGAATTGCAGTGGATCACCTGTTTTTATGCCGATTTTTTTGCCGGTGCGGGGGTCGGTTCCATTGTTCAACGTGATCTCGAATATCTTTACCATGTTGAGATAACCGGTAAGGTTGTAATTTTCTTTTCCGAAAGCCCCGGTCTCAACACAGCCGCTTGTGCCTCCGTTACGTGCGTCTTCAATTGATTTACCCTGGCGAATAAGTTCCTGGACAACCTCATCGGTGTTAAAAATTGACGGCTGACCGAATCCTTCTCTCACAACTTGCAGAGCTCTTTTTAAGAATCTGTCCGGCGTTTTTTTACTGATCTGGACTGACGGGCTTGGCTGAATTAATCTCATTTCCTCGATCACATCGAGTATGAGATATGACAGCTCGTTGACGGCATCCGAACCGTCAGTCTTCACTCCGCCGGTATTTATCTGGGCAAAATCGGTGTATGTTGCGCTTTCTTCAGCCGTTACACCCACTTTTGGGGGCGCCGGCTGATTATTAAACTTTATCCAGAACGCCTGCAGCAGTTCCTTTGCCTGCTCTTTTGTCAGGCTGCCGTCTTCCATGCCCTGTTTATAAAACGGATACAGGTGCTGGTCAAGCTTTCCCGGATTGAATGCATCCCAGGGATTGAGTTCTGTAATCACTCCAAGATGCACAAACCAGTAATACTGCAGCGCCTCCTGGAAATTCCGGGGTGCGTGTGCAGGAACATGAAGGCAAATCTCGCGTATATGCTCTAACTCTTTCTTCCGCTTTAAGTCTTTCTCTTTTTTTGCAAGTTCTGCCGCTTTTTCAGCATGGCGTATTGCAAGAATAGCGAGCGCATTGGCGGTAATATCCATTGCTCTCAGCTCTTCACGCTTATTATAAGCTTCGGGATCATCGAGAAAATCAAGATTTTTGATGCTCTCTTTTATTTCTTTTTTAAAGTCGAGCATCCCTTTATGATAAATCTTATCGTCCAGTACCGTATGTCCGGGAGCCCGCTGTTCCATAAATTCGGTAAAAACTCCGGCATCAAATGCGGCTTGCCATTCCTTAGACATTTCATGAAATACTTTTTCCCTGATGGTTCTTCCCTTCCAGAACGGAATAATTACGTCTTTGTACAATTTTTTTGTTTCACTGCTTACTTTGAACGGAATTTTCTTACGTGAATTGAGTATTTCCAGGTCTTTAAGGCTGTGGGCGGTAAGCTCGGGATACGTCGGCACTGCTTTCGGTACAGGACCCCTTTCCCCTACGATAAGTTCACCTTCGTTTATGCAAATAGTCTTATGTTCCATAACATATTTAAATGCTAAAGCTCTGCACACCGGCGGAGAAACGCTGTCTGCGACATCACTTTTATAAAACTCCGTAATTAACGAGGCTCTCTCCGGAGAGATATAGGGCGCAGCGTTAATGCTTTGTTCCCGAAGCTTGCGTATTCTTTCGTTCAAGGAATTATCCTCCTACTTTTACTGAGAATCCATATTTTTCTATTTTACTTTTTATTTCACCAATGTTGTTATTCTGGTCAGAAAAATTCTCCGTGATAAAACCGGGATTATTAAGCCGCTCAAACTTGGCTAACCCTATTTTATGATACGGCAAAAGACTAACTTCTTTGATATTTTTCAAGGATAAAAGGAATTTGGCAGTTGCTTCAATTTGGGCATTGCTGTCGTTTATTCCATGAATAACGGGAACCCGGACAACTATGCTGTTACCATTCGAAGATAATTTTTTCAGATTTTCCAGAATTGTTTTATTCGACACACCGGTATATTGTAAATGAATGTGATCATCAATAATTTTTAAGTCATATAAAAACAAATCAACCTTATCCTGAATAATCTCAAACTCATGAAACGTGCCGTAGCCCGACGTGTCAACTGTTGTATGAATGTCTTTTGCTCTACACTGCTTAAGTAAATTGTTCAAAAACTCAAGCTGAAACATCGGTTCGCCGCCGGAAAAGGTTACACCGCCGCCCGACTCGTCAAAAAATATAATATCTCTCTCGATCTCGCACATAACCTCATCAACACTCATTTCCTTACCAACGATTTCCAGTGCTTCGGTACTGCATACTTCAATACATTCCCCGCACAGATTACATTTGCCTGTATCGATATACTTTGAATCGCCTTTTTTGATAATTGCTTCTTCAGAGCAAATCGTTATGCAGTCATCACATTGTTTGCATCTGTCTTTGCGGAAAACGATTTCGGGCTCTTTGTTAATTCCTTCCGGATTATGACACCATCGGCACTGCATTGGACAACCTTTGAAAAAAATTGTCGTACGAATTCCGGGACCGTCATGTATTGCATATCTTTTTATGTCAAATATTATTCCGTTTTGCATACCATAACATCCCGAAATATTGGACATACAAAAGTAATAAAATAAAGAGAAAAATACAAATTGTATTTGCTAAAGGATTTATTAGCCTGATTGATTCATAAAATTCAATTTTAAAGTCCCGAGCACTCGGGATTAATTTGTTACCCTCACCTTATCCCTCTCCCATTCCGCCAGAGGCGGATCCGCCTACGGCGGAAAAGGGAGAAGGAACTAAAGTCTCCCCCTTTTTCAAAGGGGGACTAAGGGGGATTTGATATTCTGTCTCTGTAATTAAATCAAAATTTCTCTCCTGAAATCAATCATTTAAAAAGGCAATAATTCCAATTTTTGAATTATCCAGGTTAGAAAAAAATGCTAAACCAGAATAATTCATCCCGCTAAGCGGGATTATCCTGAAATTTATTTTTGAAAGGATTCACTATACTACACAGGACAGTATAACATTTTTTAATGCTTGGCGATCCCGAGTACTCGGGATTCACCTCGCCAGTTTCAGGATAAGTGTAGATGTGTTAAATAAATCGAAGGTGAAGAACACCTTCGATAGCAAAACACCAGAATAATTCATCCCGCTAAGCAGGATTATTATAGAATTTATTTTTATTGCAATTTATTTGAGATATTTGTAATATATATAAATTTTTTGTATATACAGCCTATTTAAATATTTCGCCTTATATATTCACTTTTTGAAATAGACCATTCACCGAAATCTTCCCTTTATAAGAGGATTTATTAAAGTTCTGTTATTTAGTCTCATATGACTATCAGCCGCCAAAGAATATAATTAGATTTGGATTACAGTAGATATAGGAGCTTGCCATGATAATAAAAAAATCAATTACCCGGCGAAAATTCATTAAAGGATCGATCGCCGCAGCCGCCTCGATCACCCTTGTGCCGAGACACGTCCTGGGGGGACAGGGATATCAAGCGCCAAGCGATCAATTGACAAAAGCGATCATCGGTGTCGGCAGCATGGGGACAGGACATATAAGGTATCGTGGATCCAGACTTTTGGCTGTATGTGACGTTGATGAAAAACATTTGCAATCTGCGCTCAATAGAGCGGATGAGGGGGTCAAGGGCTACAAGGATTTTCGGGAAGTCCTCGACCGGCAGGACATCGATATCATACATATCGCTACTCCACCCCACTGGCACGCCGTAATGTCAATTGCCGCGGCTGAAGCCGGCAAGGACATCTTTTGCGAAAAACCAATGACCCGCACAATCGGCGAAGGGCAGAAAGTCGTTGAAGCCGTGCAAAGAAACGGACGGATTTTCCGGCTTAATACCTGGTTCAGATTTAAGGATGATTTCTACGGCATGGATACCACGGTTAAATCCATCAAAAAAGCGGTTGACAACGGCTTGTTTGGCTGGCCGTTAAAGGTTACCGTAAGCGGTGTTACCGGTTTCAACTGGAAATTATCCATGTGGAGCGGGCAAACCAACCTGACGCCTGAACCGGTACCCGGCGAATTGGATTACAATATGTGGCTTGGTCCTGCGCCATACAAACCATATCACCCGCACCGTGTGCATGGGTCGTTCCGTGGGTATTGGGACTACGACAGCGGCGGCTTGACCGATATGGGACAGCATTACCTCGATCCGGTTCAGTATTTTCTCAACAAGGATAATACAAGCCCGGTTGAAATTGACATAGACACGCCTCAGCAGCACCCGGACGCCGTAAGTTCGTGGCGCCGTATCGAGTTGAAATATGCTGATGGCTGCATGATCATTTTAGATGATGAAAACAAAGACGAAAACGCAGCTTATATCGAAGGACCTGAAGGTAAATTATTCAAAGGATTCGAATCCGATATTCCAAATATCAGAGAAGTTGTCGCGGAATTACCCGACCCTGAACCTCAAGTAACAGATTTTATCGAGGCTGTCAAAACCCGCCGGAAGTTTACATTGAATGAAGCAAACGGGCATCGCTCCTGCACACTTGCAAATCTGGGCTCTGTAGCGCTGCGATTGAGACGAAGGCTTCGCTTTGATCCTGACAAGCAGCGTTTTATCGGCGACGAAGAAGCCAACCGCCTGATCAATCAGCCCATGCGCGCCCCGTGGCACGTGTAGAATGTCGAATTACGAATGCCGAATGTTTAATTACGAAGTGCGAAGTGCGAATGGCGAATTAAGAATTACGAATGTAGAGTAAATTCTCCAAAACGAAATGAAAAATATTTAGTAAAGCGGTAAGGAAATAGTCAGGTGTCCCCAGATTATGTGAATCTTTTATAGCTCGGCAATACCGAAGCATACAAAATCCTCTGCGGACGAAAACATTTCGAGGAGCTTGACGTTGATTTTCAGGTCGTAACGAGTGCGAGTGAAGTGCAATGGAAATCGCTAAAATAAATACAATCCCTATAGAAACATATCTTCGATTAGAAGAAATGATATATCGTGCTTGGGATATCTTTATTAATCATTTTATCAATAAAAAATACGAAATTAACCTTGAGGCACCATTTCAATTACACTTCGCTTCAATCTTGAAGTATGTTGGAGAATTATATTGCCTAAGAAAACGTGAAATAATTGCTGTAAATCTTGAAGTTGATATGGGAGATGCAAAGAAGAATTACATTGATATAGTAATAGAATATTTTGGGAATGATGGTAAATCATCGCTATTGATTCCTATTGAGCTAAAATTCAGAACAGTAAAACAAAGTGCGGAAGATGAAGGTGTAATGGCTATATACAGAGATGTTTACACTATCGAGCAATTAGTTAACAAGGGAAAATATAACGGTAGCACTATACCATTTGGTTACTTTTTTATAATATCAGATAATCAGAGGTATACAAAAAAAGCAAAATCTGGCCTAAAGTTAGTATTTGATACTTCTGAAGGTTATACAGCAAAAAAAGAACATGAATATAAATATCTGAAAAATAAAACGGGAATAAAATTTCACGATAAATATGGGAGCATCACATTCAAAAAAGAACATACTTTCCAATGGAATGTGTATAAATATGAAGATGAATCAAAATATTGGTTTCTAAAGCTTAAAATATAATTATAATAATCTGGAGATTTATATGTCTGATTTTAGCAATATTAGTCATGTTCCACAGCCAACAAAGTACCTATTTATCGATGGCGGTTATTTGAATAAATTATGTGAAGAATATTCAAAAAAGTACTTCCATAACAGAAAAATTGAGCTAAATTTTAAAGAGTTATCAAAAGAATATTTTAAGACATTTTATTATGATTGCCTTCCTCCGAGAAAGAGTAAGGAAAAAAAAGAAGATTATGAGGTTAGAACTGCAGAAAAACAGCAGTTCTTTAATGAACTCCGAATGATTGACGGTTTTCACGTATTTGAGGGGTATACAAGAGGAGAAGGCAAGAAAAACAGACAGAAAGGAGTAGATGTGTCAATTGCGGTAGATATGCTGATGCATACTTACCGAAAAAACATGGAAAGAGCAACTTTAATAGCCGGTGATTTAGATTTTAGACCGCTATTGAATGAACTTGTCAGGGAAGGTATGTTCGTAACATTATGGCATGGTAGAAGCGCAAGTAAAGAACTTATATATTCAGCAGATTCCCATCAAATATTTGATATTAATACAATTCACAGCTTTGTAAAAGACCGAAATAACTTTAAAATTCCCGCGCATTCCATTTTTAGTGAGCTTGAATTAAAGAATTCAGACAGGTTTGAAATTCTAAAATCTGGAAAAATGCAGAATGGTGAAAATGTCTGGTTGTATAAGCGTCATAGCTATGAAGGAATATACATTGTTCAAGATTTGCAAGGTGGCTCAGATATTCATGATGCATATCACTTTACTGAAGAGAATATACTTGTAACATATTTTAATGAGATTGTAGGCGAATTTGAGTGGGATGAATAAAAAGAATGATGAAATTATCAGCTAATAATCAAATTTCCATCTTCATCTTCAACAAGTAAAATAGGGGGACACTTTACTGATTACCACATTAACAACAAAGTATCTCGAATTAACAATAGTTGAGCGACAACCGGTAATCCAGGATTCTATTGACAATTTTGTAAAGTAACTATTGTACTTTACTCTTTTATGCAGTATCTTTCAAAAGAATGGAAATCAACAACATAATTGAAGCTATTCGAGCAAAGAAAATTCGTTTTACCGATCACGCTGATGAGGAAACACAAGCCGATAAACTGAAGTATGAAGAAATCTATTACTCAGTTCTAAATGGAGAAATAATTGAGGACTACCCAAAAGATAAACCTTATCCGAGTTGTCTTATTTTATGGTCAAACGTTCGCAGGTGAACCTGTGCATTCCGTATGGGCGTTTAATCATAAGACTAAATGGGCAGTATTAATCACCGTCTACAAACCAGACCCAAATCGATGGATTAATTACAAAACCAGAAGGATAAACTAATGAAATCATTTGATAAATGTCCAATCTGCGGAAATGACCTTATTGAGAAAGATGTCGAGAAACTTCTTCGCGGGGGTAAAAATACGGCTATAGTGAATGTACGTGCAG
>Ga0114930_10003904_pt1 | contig 12806 bp, 9 predicted proteins | sample AnhtaG_FD_87300 | JGI IMG/M metagenome (GOLD analysis project Ga0114930, IMG submission 87300) | Deep subsurface microbial communities from Anholt, Denmark to uncover new lineages of life (NeLLi) - Anholt_01485 metaG | ecosystem: Environmental > Aquatic > Marine > Oceanic > Sediment | place... | reverse complement strand
TGGGCGGATTGGGCCGAGGTCTCCAAGGCAGAGGCAGAGGTATGGGCGGATTAGGCCAAGGCTTCCAAGGCAGAGGTATGGGCGGATTGGGCCGAGGTCTCCAAGGCAGAGGCAGAGGTATGGGCGGACTTGGCCGAGGTGTTCCGGGGCCGTGGTGTCCATGGTGGAGTGCTCCGGGGCCGGAGATGGATTAGGCCAGGACGAGATTTTGGCCGGCAGTTGAGGCCACGCCAAAAATAGTTGGAACGCTGTTTAATAAGTAACAACCCTCCATAAAATGACCGGATGTGCATCCATCAGATGCACATCCGGTTTTTATATGGAAACGAAACTTCGAACAGCAACCTATCGCACGCGTTTATTATGTGGCGTTGCTACCGCCAATCGCCGGGGTAGTAGATGGATTGGGGCTGAATGCTGAACTTTCTGTACAGCGCTTCTACGAGCGCCTCTATACTTTTTATCTGAAAGTCAGTTGGGTGTGCGGTTTTGCCGTCAGCTATAAGGCAGATGCGGATAGTCTGACCGCTGCCGTACCAGGTTCGGCCTGGGATGCTTGACCACTGTCTTTGCCATTTTTCGGTCGTTTGTATTTGGCCGTTGTCGCCGCCGAGGCCGTTGCAGATAACAAAGTGGCAGTTGATATCCTCGGGATTAGCCAGACCGCTCAACGAGGCCAACTGTTCAATATTGCCGGCTTTGGCGCCGCTATAGTAAATTTCGATGCAGTTCCAGCGTCCCGGGGACTGAGCAGCTCGAGAGCGAATGGCTTTTTCAACAGGACCAAGACGGTAATAGCGCGAAAGACAAAACGCACCAGCAGAGGGAGGATTATTGCCCAGGGCCATCAAGACCATTGCCCCGGTTGTCATTGAAACCAGCAGTGCTGCCAAAACTTTCGCCACCCTTGGCTGATTTGACATAATTCCATCCTTGAGGGTTCCCGTTTCGCGACGTATTGCAAAATGGGGGTCCTGAAAACAGCTCGGAAAATCCGCAGATGATTACCCAAAGAAAGTATAATTGCCTTATACGATAAACATCGGCACCCACCAACAGATTACTCCAGATTTTGCCAAAAATTTTGTAATTTATTTTTGTGACACTGGCTGGGGTGGCTAAATTTATTAGTTTAAGGGGCTTTTCGGAGAATCCATTCCAAAGTAAAAACTTCAACCAACCGACAGATAAATCAACTACAAATTACCGAAATGCTGTGAAGAAGTGTGTGCAGACGCTCAAGAGCCGGTCGATTCGCGCGGTTGCCCGGAGGCGCATTGTTTTCGTGCCACACTATCTTAAGCTTTAGCAAAACGAAAAATGAACTATCCTATAAGGATTGGCCTAAATATCTTGATTTATGGGACCACAATCTGTATATTCCCTTTGCGAAATTAAGCGCTGAACATTAGACATTTTTCTGACGACATAAAAATGATGGTTTCAATATTGCCGGTGTTGAGTAGCTAAAAGGCTGAAAGAGAGGTGCGAAAATGGCATCAGGATTCGGTCGGGACCCCAAACGCGATAAAAGGCGTTCGGGAACCCGTCCATTATCTTCCGAGGAAATTGCCAGGCTAACAGGCCAGGGCTGCAGTTGTGCTGATTGGTCAAAGGTCCAGGTTGCCGAGGGTTTCGACGCGGGGAGAGTAAAATCGACGCACTTTTCCGGCAACGTAAAATTAGGCGTATTTGAAAAGCGAGTGTCCTTTTTCGGCGGCGTTACGAAGCCAACGGGAATCAGTAACGCAACAATCCACAACTGCACAATCGGCAATAATGTATATATCGACCAAATCAGGAATTATATTGCCAATTACATAATAGAAGATGACGTCTTAATCGAAAATATTGATTTGCTTGCCGTTGAGGGCGAAAGTTCATTTGGCAACGGCACAGAAGTCGCTGTTGTTAATGAGGCCGGTGGCAGAGAAATACCCATTTACGACCATTTATCCGCCCATACCGCTTATATAATCGCATTTTATCGCCACAGGCCGAAAGTAATTGAAAACCTGCAAAAAATGATCGCTGACTACACCAGGTCTGTGACCTCGCCAATGGGAGTATTGGGGGCAGGTGCAAAACTTATCAACTGCCGAATTATCAAGAACGTCAAAGTAGGGCCCGCAAGCGTGATAGAGGGGGCTAACAGATTGGAGAACGGCTCAATCAATAGCTGTCCGGAAGACCCTGTTTATATTTGTCCCGGCGTTTTTGCAGAAGATTTTATTTGCTGCAGCGGCTCAAAGATTACCGACGGCACAATAATATGCAAATGTTTTGTAGGCCAGGGCACCGTGTTAGCCAAGCAGTATTCTGCGGAAAACTCGGTATACTTTGCTAACTGCGGTGGTTTCCACGGCGAGGCGTGCGCGATATTTGCCGGGCCCTACACCGTAACGCATCATAAATCCACCTTGTTGATTGCCGGGCTGTTTTCCTTTATAAACGCCGGCAGCGGAACGAACCAGAGTAATCATATGTACAAACTGGGCCCGGTCCATCAGGGAGTGGTCGAAAGGGGCTCGAAGACCGCCAGTGATTCATATATGCTCTGGCCGGCAAAGGTTGGGGCGTTTACCGTTGTGATGGGCAGACACTATAGAAACTCAGATACTTCCGATTTGCCTTTTTCATACTTGATTGAGCACGAAGACGAAAGCATTCTCGTCCCCGGTGTGAATTTGCGCAACGTAGGGACCGTTCGAGATGCTCGAAAATGGCCGAAGCGCGACAGGCGAAAAAGTCCCAAAAAGCTTGACTACATAAACTTCAAACTTTTAAGCCCCTATACAATTCAAAAGATGCTCAACGGCTGCCGGTTGCTTGCGAACCTTAAAGCAACTTCCGGCGAAAACACAGAATATTTTACCTACCACAGTGTCAAGATTAAGAACTCATCGTTGGACAGAGGCATTAGATTCTACGAGATAGGTATTGATAAATTCCTGGGCAATTGTTTAATTAAGCGATTGGAAAACAAACAGTTCAAAAGCGTTGATGAGCTTCAAGCGGTGTTGTCGCCGGAAACTAACATAGGGCCAGGCAAATGGGTGGACCTGGCTGGTTTGTTCGCTCCGGAAGAAAGCGTACAAAAAATGCTCAGTGACATCGAAAACGGTACTATTAGCACACTGGAGCAGATAACAGAAGCTTTTCAGTCGATGTATGACAATTATCCTGCGTATGAGTGGGCCTGGGCGGCAGGTGTTTTACAGCAGCGTCTGGGCAAAACGGTCGAAAAAATGGCAGCAGACGATATTATTGAGGCGGTAACAAAATGGAAGACGGCCGTCGTAGAACTTGACCACATGCTTTATGCCGACGCCCAAAAAGAGTTTGCTGCCACTGCTCAAACCGGATTCGGCCTTGACGGCGAGGAGGAAACGAAACATGCCGATTTCGGACAGGTGAGGGGGACATTTGAAGAAAACAGTTTTGTTTCTGAAATCGAAAAACATATAACCAGCAAGACGGCGCTGGGCGATGAGCTTATCGGAAGAATTTCAAATCTCAAATCTCAAATTTGAAATTTTAAATCTGAAATTTGAAATCGTGGTAAGGAGTAGTTTATGAGAGTAATAATTGAACCGAATTATGAATCAGCAGCCAAATGGGCCGCCAACTATGTTGCCAAAAAGATAAATGAATTTGGCCCGACCGACTCGAAACCTTTTGTGCTGGGCCTTCCAACAGGCTCTTCACCGATAGGGGTGTACAACGAACTGGTGAAGCTTCACAAGACAGGGGTGGTTTCATTCAAGAATGTTGTTACCTTTAATATGGATGAATATGTGAATCTTCCCGAGGACCACCCCGAAAGCTATCATTCATTTATGAATAAATATCTTTTCAGCCACATCGATATTCAAAAAGACAATATCAACATTCTCAACGGCAATGCCAAAGACCTGGAAGCCGAATGTGCGAGCTATGAAGAAAAAATAAAAAAGGCGGGCGGCATCAAGCTCTTTGTCGGCGGCATAGGTCCTGACGGCCACATAGCGTTTAATGAGCCAGGCTCGTCACTGTCGTCGAGGACACGCATCAAAACACTGACTTACGACACTATCGTTGCCAATTCACGGTTCTTTGACGGCGACATTAATAAGGTGCCCAAAACTGCTTTGACCGTGGGCGTAGGGACTGTTCTGGATGCTGAGGAAGTCCTTATTATTGTCAACGGCCATAATAAGGCCCGTGCATTACGGCACGCTATTGAAGAGGGTGTAAATCACATGTGGACAATCAGTGCCCTGCAAATGCACCCGAAGGGCATTATCGTCTGTGACGAAGAAGCTACCGTTGAGTTGAAGGTCGGCACGGTAAAATATTTCAAAGACATAGAATCGGCCAATCTCGACCCGGCTACACTCTTAAAATAGTCGCTGGTTTTGTAGCGGGACAATTCCCCGCCGTCTTTTGCTGACGGACATCCTGCGGTCGCTTTTGCCAATTGCTTTTTCCTCTTTCAATGTCGGCTTGTGTGCCTAATTCTTTGTAATAATGGCAGTGAAGTGATAGAATACGGCAAGAAATTGTCGATTACCAATTACCAATCGAAAATCGTTTGCTACGGGAGATTCCTATGAATACCCACTCTGGTGACAGAGCTAATACAGAAGATACCATGACCGGCAGAGAGCGCGTGCTGAGGGCACTCAACTACAAAAAAGTGGACCGTGTCCCTGTGGATTTGGGCGGTACGCCCTGCAGCGGGGCTCACGTTAGTGTTATAGCGAAGCTGCGAGAGGCGCTTGGTCTGGATAAGCCGGTAAAAGTCATCGAGCCTTATCAAATGCTTGGCGAAGTTGCGGCTGACCTGCGGGATGCGGTTGGGATTGACGTGGTGCATTTGCCGGGGCCGAAGAACATGTTTGGCTTCGAGAATGCGGACTGGAAGCCGTGGCGAACCTTTGACGGCACAGATGTGCTGGTTCCAGGCAAGTTCAATACTGAGCCGGAACTGGGCGGCTCCATTTTAATGTATCCGCAAGGCGATAAGTCAGTGCCGGCTTCGGCCCGGATGCCCAAAGGTGGGTTCTATTTTGACTCGATTATTCGCCAAAAGCCCATTGACGAAACCAAGTTGAATCCGGCGGATAATCTCGAAGAGTTCACGCTAATCAGTGACGAAGATTTGAAAGTTTACGAACAGCGGGCAAGCGAGCTTTATGAAAACACCGACCTTGCGATTGCAGCGGGGTTTCCGGGGACGGCCTTCGGTGATATAGCGCTTGTCCCAGCACCGTGGATGAAGAAGCCGAAGGGGATTCGTGACATTGAAGAATGGTACATCAGCACGGTGTCGCGAAAAGAATATATTAAAGAGGTCTTTGCGGGTCAGGCCGAAATAGCGATTAAGAATCTTGAGCGGATTTACCAGGCTGTGGGCAACAGAGTGCATATCGTGTGGCTGGATGGGACAGACCTGGCGGCGCAGAATACGCTGTTTTGCGGTCCGCAAGGTTACCGGGAACTTTATCTGCCGTTCAGCAAGAAACTCAACGACTGGATTCACGCCCATACCAAATGGAAGACGATGAAACACTGCTGCGGGGGCTGTGAGCCGCTTATTGAGGGATTCATCGAAGCCGGATTCGATATTCTAAATCCCGTTCAGACCTCGGCCAAGGGTATGGACCCGCAACTTCTGGTTGATAAATACGGCGGCAGGATAGTTTTCTGGGGCGGCGGCGTGGATACACAACAGACGCTTCCGTTTGGCAAGCCCGATGAGGTGCGCCAGCAGGTTACTGAGCGGGCACGGATATTCAGCCAGAAGAATGGTTATGTCTTTAATACAGTTCACAATATTCAGTGTAATACACCGGTCGACAACGTGCTGGCTATGTTCAAGGCGTTAGGCAGAAAGGTGTGAAAGGAACCCAATGAAAGTGGTGGAAGATTCGGGCAGTACGGCCTATGTATTTTTAGTTTGCATTGTCGCTGCCCTGGGAGGCCTTTTGTTTGGCTACGATACTGCCGTTATTTCGGGAGCTATAGGTTTTCTTCAAAAGCATTTTGACCTTGACCCTCAGTGGTGGACTGGTTTGGCGGCGGCCTGCACCCTGCTCGGATGCGCCCTTGGGGTTTCCGTCGCCGGGATTCTTAGCGACCGGCTCGGGCGAAAAAAAGTGCTGGTTATATCCGCTATCCTTTTTTTAATCTCGGCCCTTGGTACGGCCCTGCCCAGAAATCTGACTGAATTTATCATCTTCAGAATAATCGGCGGCATTGGAGTAGGCGCAGCGTCCATAACCTCACCAATGTATATAGCAGAGATTTCCCCAGCTCGGATAAGGGGCCGAATGGTCTCAGTCAACCAGTTCGCCATCATATCCGGTATGCTGGTGGTCTATTTTGTGAATTATTTTATAGCCAGCACAAACACTGAGGCCTGGAATGTGGACTTCGGCTGGCGCTGGATGTTCGGCTCTGAGGCCTTACCCGCACTGCTTCTGCTGGTTCTGCTGTTCCTGGTCCCGGAAAGCCCCCGATGGCTGACTAAGCAGGGACGCTGCGATGAGGCATTGGCCATTCTTTCCCGCGTGGGCGGAAGCCAGCAGGCAAAAGACGAACTGGCTTCAATCGAGGATGCTATCGCCCAGGAAGGCGAGTCAACGGCCCAACTCTTTCAGCCTGGTATGAGAATCGTTCTGGTAATCGGGGTTGGCCTGGCCATTTTGCAGCAGGTTACGGGAATCAACGTCTTCCTTTACTACGCGCCCGAAATCTTCAAGACAATGGGCGCCGAAACAGATGTTGCGCTGCTGCAAACGGTACTGGTCGGTGCAGTAAATCTTACCTTCACGATTATCGCCATTTGGACGGTAGACCGACTCGGACGAAAACCACTGATGATTGTCGGGGCTGCAGGAATGGGAATCTCGCTTTTGGCTATGGGCTTAGCTGCCTTCTATCAAAAGACAGAAGCGTGGCTTCTGATATTTATCCTCGGTTACATTGCCTGCTTTGCCCTTTCCGTCGGCCCGGTCACGTGGGTGATTCTTTCTGAAATCTTTCCCACCCGAATTCGCGGCCGGGCTATGGCCATCGCTGTTGTATGCCTCTGGCTGGCAAACTATCTCGTTACCCAAACCTTTACAGTTATGGACAGGGCCCAATGGCTCATAGACAAATTTCACCACGGTTTTCCGTTCTGGGTGTACGCGGCATTTTGCGTCGTTGAGGTACTCTTTCTCTGGCGATTTCTGCCGGAAACCAAGGGCAAGACGCTGGAAGAGATAGAAAAACACTGGATGGGTTCCCATTCTGCGGCTTCTTGCAAATAGGACCCCGTACAATAGGCGAGGACGACGAATAAATCGTATTGTTAGCTGCGTGGGTCCTAATTTATGCATCCCGAGCCAGAAAAAAAACCGCCTTAACGGATTTGACTTGATTTGGCCAATTCACTAAACTACTATTCTGGCTGGCTCTCAATCTTCTGCATCAATTATTTAGTGTGAGGGTTTGGTGGCGAAAGATATAAAAGAAAACTGCGGTCTCTTCGGTATTTTTGGCGACGTGGAAGCTGTTCAAAAAACCTTTTTCGGCTTACACAGTCTTCAGCACCGCGGACAGGAATCAGCAGGAATTGCCTCCAGCGATGGAGAATCTATCCGGTGTTACACAGGTATGGGCACTGTAAGGAGGGTTTTCCGCAGCGGTTCGGACATTTTGGCGAAATTGTCTAATTCGGTAGCGATTGGCCACGTGCGGTATTCAACGACAGGTGGAAGCCGCGCCATTAACAGCCAGCCGCTCTTGAGTGAGTACTCCCGCGGACAGGTAGCAGTGGCACATAACGGCAATCTTATAAATTCAGCACTGCTGCGGGACGAATATGAGGCACACGGCAGTATCTTCAAGTCCACAAGCGATACCGAAGTAATTACTCATTTGCTTGCCAAGCCGACCCACGTCAGCAACCCTGACTCCCTGGCACATATATTGAACCATCTGCAGGGGGCATATTGTCTGGTGTTTTTGTTTGCCGACCGCATTGAGGCGGCCCGGGACCCTTACGGCATCAGGCCTTTGTGCATCGGCCAAACAGAAAAAGGCCGTTACGTCATTGCCAGCGAGACCTGCGCTTTCGATGCAATAGAGGCAAAGTTTATTCGCGAGGTCGAACCCGGCGAAATTGTCCGGCTGGATAAAGGGGGTCTCTCCAGCAAATTTTTTGTTAAGCCGGGCACTGTAACACCGGCCCACTGTATCTTCGAGCACATCTATTTCGCCAAGCAAAACAGCACCATTTTTGGTGAAAATGTGCACGAGTTTAGAAAAAAGCTCGGAAAGCAACTGGCGATAGAACAGCCGGCCGATGCAGACGTGGTAATACCGGTGCCGGATTCAGGGACATCAGCGGCAATAGGATACGCAGAGCAAAGCAAAATACCTTTCGATATGGGATTTGTCAGGAGCCACTACATAGGCAGGACATTTATCTCGCCCGACCAGAAAGTGAGAGAGCTGGAGGTTAAACTCAAGCTGGCAATAGTCAATGAAATCGTGCGGGGAAAACGCGTTGTGGTGGTGGACGATTCAATCGTTCGCGGCACAACCACAAGAGGTAAGATGAGAGCTTTGCGCCAGGCCGGCGCAAAGCAAATCCATCTGCGAGTGAGCTGTCCGCCACTGAGGTTTCCCTGTTTTTACGGCGTTGATTTCCCCACTAAAGAAGAACTGCTGGCAAATAATCGCGATTTCGAGCAAATCAAGGATTTTCTTGGAGTGGACAGCGTCGGTTATATGTCACTGGATGGGCTGCTGTCCTGTACGATTTTGCCGGCAGAGCACTATTGCACCGCCTGCTGGAACGGCAAATACAGAATACCCGTAGATATTGCGGTGAACAAGTTCGCTGCGGAACGCTGTCAAATGCAGATGTTTGACGATTTGTCCGAGTCCGAGATAGATGAGTAAATACATCAGCTACGAACAATCCGGCGTGAGTATCGATGCCAACGACGAGATGGTTCGGCAAATCTACTCCTGCGTTGCCAGTACATTCGGGCCGCGAGTTATCGAGAGCAAAAACGGCTTTGCGGGGATGTTTCGGCTTGACTACGACGAAAGACTCTTCAAAAAAAATTACAAGAGCCCTGTCCTTGTGGCCTGCACCGATGGCGTGGGCAGCAAAGTTCAACTCACCGGCAAAATAAAAAAGTTTGACACCGTAGGCATTGATTTAGTGGCAATGAACGTCAATGATATGCTTGTTCAGGGCGCTGAGCCGTTGTTTTTCCTCGATTATCTGGCGGTGAATAAGCTGGAGCCGAAAGTAATCACCGAGCTGGTAAAAGGCGTTGCGGCCGGCTGCAGACTGGCCGACTGCGCACTAATCGCCGGGGAAACCGCTGAAATGCCTGATACCTACCGAAAGGACGATTTCGATATGGCCGGGTTTGCCGTCGGAGTAGTCGAGCGGAAAAAAATCATCACCGGAAAAAACATAAGACCCGGCGACTATATTCTCGGCCTGGCCTCAAGCGGACTGCACAGTAACGGCTATTCGCTCGTTCGCAATATCTGTTTTAAGAAAGCTGCTCTTAAAATGACCGACACGCTGGCTGAGCTCGACGGCGCTGCATTAGGCGATACACTGCTGGAACCGACGCGAATTTACGTTCGGCCGATAGTAAAACTGCTATCGCAGTATAAGGTCAAGAAGGTTGTCCACGGAATGGCACACATTACCGGCGGTGGACTTGTCGGTAATATTCCACGAGTGCTGCCGAAAGATTGTAATACGGTTATAAAAAAATCGAGCTGGCCGATACCGAAGATATTTACGTTTCTGCAAAAGACAGGCCCCGTCGAGGAGGCTGAGATGTTCAAAGTCTTTAATATGGGCATCGGATTTGTCCTGATAGTGGCAGAGGACTTTGCCGATTCGATAGCGAAGAAGCTGACAAGATATGGCGAGCAGGTCTACAAGATAGGCAGAATCACAACCGGCACAGGCAAAGTAGTCCTTAAATAGCTGATGATTAGCGGCGCGGCGGTTCGCCAAGCGTTTGATAACGGAAATATCAAATATATTGCAAAGGAGGCAAAAGATGAGTGGTATTTTTGGAGTGGTCTCGAATGGGAATTGTGCAGAAACCCTTTTCTATGGAACAGATTATCATTCGCATCTGGGAACCGAATATGGAGGCATAGCGGTGCTTGGAGAAGATTTCACCCGCCAAATACACAACCTGAACCAGAGCCAGTTTAAGTCAAAATTCTATGATGATTATAAATGTATAAACGGCAACAAAGGCATCGGCGTTATCAGCGACTATGATGAACAGCCCATCTATCTTAACTCAAGATTCGGACGATTTTGCATCGTAACCAGCGGATTTGTGGAAAACGCTGAGGAGCTGGCAACAAAACTGCTAAAGAAGGGAATATCTTTCAGCGAGGTAAGCAAAAGAGCCGTTAACACCCCAGAGTTGATAGCAAAGCTAATCAACCAGGGAGACGATTTGATAGACGGCATAGAGAAGATGTTTGACGTTATTGATGGCTCGTGCTCACTCCTATTGCTACATAAGGATGGAATATATGCAGCAAGAGACAGATTTGGATACACGCCTCTCATTGTTGGAAAACGCGCTGATGCATGGGCAGTGACGGCTGAGACCAGTGCCTTTCCAAATAACGGATTCGAGGTTGCAAAACACGTTGAACCAGGAGAGATAATTCTGATAAATGAAGATGGGATAGTGCAAAGAAGGCCGGGCGGAGGAAATGTAAACCAAATCTGCGCATTTCTCTGGATATATACCGGTTTTCCTGCATCAAACTATGAAGGAATAAATGTAGAAACGGTTAGGGAAAGATGTGGCCGCTACCTTGCAAAACACGATAGGGATATTGAGGTTGACCTGGTCTCAGGAGTTCCGGACTCCGGATGTGCTCATGGATTAGGATATGCGATAGAATCAGGCAAACCATTCAGACGTCCCCTTGTTAAATACACGCCAGGATATGGTAGAAGTTATACGCCACCTTCACAGCAGACGCGCGACCTCATCGCAAAGATGAAACTTATCCCCATTAAAGAGGTAATTGAAGGTAACAACATCGTTGTGTGTGAGGATTCTATCGTGAGGGGAACCCAGCTTAAGAACTTCACTATAAAAAAACTCTGGGACTGCGGCGCCAAAAAGATACACATAAGACCCGCCTGCCCGCCTCTGATGTTTCCATGCAGGTTCAATCTTTCCACACGCTCCATCCATGAGCTTGCCGCCCGTAAAGCCATTCGCAGTCTGGAAGGTTATGACCTACAAGATGTGTCAGAATACATAGACACAAATAGCGAAAAATACAAGGCAATGGTGGAATGGATTGCCAGGGATTTAGATGTGTCAACACTCAGATATCAAACTGTAGATGATATGGTTAAGGCCATCGGGCGGCCCAAAGAGAAACTCTGTCTCTATTGCTGGACTGGTGAATGTCCAAAATCAGCACGCCCAAAAGCAGCAATAGATATAGTGGATGTAAAACAACCATCTGCAAAGAAGACAACAGAGGCAAAGGTCGCACTCTAAGGCGAATTTTGTAAAAGGATTTGCGATTGCCGACCGAAAAACGAAAAAGGAAAATCGTAAATCGAAAACCTTAAATCAAAAACGGGCTTAATCAGGTTCGCCGCAGCAGCAGTAATGTACGCCAGCTTCGCTGTGTATCTGTATCAGCCGCACTTCAAACACTTCAATAGACTACAGCACCTTCTGATTGTGAATGTTTGTCTGGCCTCTCTGGGATGTTTTGTGCTGAGTCGGCGGTGGGTGTCTGCGTTTTGGGGCTCGTTTTTTGCAGGAGCCCTCTATGGCTTCGGGCCGTTTGCACTTGGGTTAGCCGCTTACCACCCGACGGCAGGTTTTTTAGCAGCGACTATACCGTGGCTGTTTTGTCCTGCTGCCTTCGGTCCTAAAGCGAGGTGGCGGTGGATAAGCCGGCCGCTTTCGGCCCTGCCGTTTTTGGCAATACTGCTATTCTTCCAGATATCCACTTACTACCGCTTATTCGCAATTCCAACACAGCTTAAATTGCGTTTAGCCGACCTGGCCGGGGTGTTGGCTCCGTGTGTTATAGCAGAGCGCAGTTTAACCCTTGTCGGCGTTTATCAGGTCCCAATAGCGGCATTGGTGATGGGGTTTTCTATGCTGCTGGCAGCCCGCCGGTTCGGCATAATGGCAATCTTTGCTGTCGGGGTGATATTGGCTTTCTGCGGTCCTTTTTTCAACGTCAGCCCGATTATCTGGCTGACCATCCCTGTTCTGTGCTGCTCGGTGCTAATCGGTGCAGGAATGCAGGGACTCGCCTCAGCTGGCTTTTCTGATAGAAGATGGGTACTGTTAACCGCAGTGATTATGGGCATCCTCGCCATTGTCACATTGCTGCTTGCGACAAAGTACTTTCAGACATTCTTGGGGCTGGGGTCAAGATACGCAAAGCTTCTTACCGAAACCGCCTGGATGTACATACTCGGCGCAATTACGGTCGCTATCATATTCTTTATGGCGCGGGCAAAATTGCGCATCGCTCCCCTGCGGTGGGTTATTCTGTGCTCAGCGACGGCGGTGGACATATTCCTTGGCGCAAGATTTATTGTCGATAAGATTCTATAATACTACCTGATTTCAAATGTGAAAATGTAAATATCAGTGGGGAAGGAATGGCGAAAATAATGAAAAGGAAAAATAAACTTAACAAGGTTTCACTGTCTATGATAGTCATAGTCTGGGTTGTGGTGCAGGCCTCTGTTTGTGGATTAACCTGCGCAGCAGATT
>Ga0114930_10003902_pt1 | contig 12811 bp, 9 predicted proteins | sample AnhtaG_FD_87300 | JGI IMG/M metagenome (GOLD analysis project Ga0114930, IMG submission 87300) | Deep subsurface microbial communities from Anholt, Denmark to uncover new lineages of life (NeLLi) - Anholt_01485 metaG | ecosystem: Environmental > Aquatic > Marine > Oceanic > Sediment | place... | reverse complement strand
TTCAAAAAATAGAGAATTTAGAACCATTCGAACTTCAAGTTACAAAAACTATATAGAAACCATCAAAGGAAAGATAGGAAAAGATCAAAAATCTCAAAAGGTACCAAAAGTTAAAGAAAAAACCAATAAAAATGTAATCGAAATTCCGGGATGTCCTCCAAACTTATTTGAGAGCCTAAATTCTATTCTTAAATATTATGGGAAATCTCAAGCGCCAAATTTATCTTTTTATAATGATCTGTTAAAAACTTATTATCAACAGGCATCTAGTAAAAAACCAAAATAAATAATGGTGAAGAGCTATGATAAATGATTATTTCAAGGAAAACTGGCTGAAAATCTTAAAATTTAACTCTAATGTAAGTTTAGTTGATAACCCAAGAGAGTTAAAAGAATCAGTAAGGATTCCTATAACTCCAATTGAAATTGATGCCTTTCTTTTATATCACCTTTTTAATCTTTTATACCCCCGATTTGTAAACGACCAACAGAATATTCTTGATATTATCGTCTCAGATTTCGAGCTTGAAAATGTTGTATTTGGGCTTTACTTGTATGAAACAACTAAGCCCGGAATACACAGTGCTATTAAGAAACTACCAAAAGATTCAATTAAAGTTAAACAAGAAGATTTAGACGATAGGGAAAAATTGTTTAATAGGCTTCAATCTTTTATCATAAAGGAGCATGGTATTAAAATATCTTGCATGAGATTAATAAGAAAAAGAGGAATCGATTTAATAAATAGTCAATGCGAAAATTTAAACAAGTCCACCATCTACGAATTTGCTGTAAGTATCCTAGATTTGATTCAAATTTCTCTTGAAAATAATTTATTTTCTATTTATCCCGAACCTAATTTTTTAAGATTTTTTAAAAATTGTATACCATTTCTCAATGGCTTACGATTATCTAATATATTTGCGTTTTTTGAAAGCCTATTACCTTCTTTTAACACTTTACTAATAATTAATTCTACCCGTTGGCCAATTGCTCTAGAAATTAGGAAAGATAATAATAAATCATACCTCCCGGAAATGGATATCAAGCTAAAGTTGTTAGAAAGCGAAAAATATAACTTAAACAGTAAAACTCATATTCCCGATTTTCAACTTATTCAATCAGATTTCAATGTTGATAAAATTGTAACTATAGATCAAAACCCATTTCTCCTTTTCTTATCGGAATTATTTGAAGCAGAAATACCCATTAACAAGGAGAAGTTAAAGTTACTGTTTCAAAAGGTTTTATATGGAATTAGAAGTTACGATCTTAATTGGAGAATGTTTCCCAGACCAAAATTAAATAATATTTTACTTAGATTTCTAATTCGCCTTTTAGGAATAAATCTAAACCTTAAAAAACTCTCTCATTGGGCAATACCTGACTTTTTATTCGATATGGGTGCTACTTATATTGGATTAAACGCAAATCTTTTGTTGGTTTTAACTGATAAAAGCAAAAATAAATCAAAACAAACTTCAGCTGAATTTATCCTCTTGAGAATTGAAAATGGTTCTATAAAAAAACTCGACCATATTAACAACCAAGAAATAACTACTAAAGTAAAGCAACAGTCGCTAGAATCAGTGAGATTAATATTATCTGAAAAGTTTGGTTTTATATCAAATGTTCTAATGGTGGATAAGCACCTAATTAAAACAATACTAAACGCTTTTCTTATTGACTTTCATAAAATTTCAATATTTACACTCTTAAAAGTGATTAAATTACTGAAAAATCCTCGGTATTTTCAACTATATCCTGAAATACCTCCCTATGCTTTGCTAAAAAAGAAAAGAAGTATCTTTTTTCTAAAAGATTTGTTGTCTATTGTTATAGATAAGCACGAGTTTTAAAGTAAACAGTTAATTCAAAAATCCCTTCGTTTTTAATAATTCAGCGTTTAAAATGGCGCCTCCTGCAGCACCCCTAATTGTATTATGACTTAAGGCTACAAACTTGTAATCAAAAACATTATCCTTTCTTAACCGACCAATAGTAACTGCCATTCCCTTATCGTTGGCCCGATCTTTACTTGGTTGGGGTCTATCAACATTTTCTAAGTAAATAATTGGGCGCTTAGGCGCGAACGGTAAATCTAATTCTTGAGGGATTGATTTGAATTCTCTCCAAATTTTAATAATATCTTCCTTGCTTGGAATTTTATTTTTAAACTTAATATTTACGCATGCTGTATGACCGTCTGAAACTGGAACTCTCGTACATGTTGCGCTTATTTGTATTGAATTATCGTTGATTATTCCGTTTTCTCCAACTTCTCCTAAAATTTTTAAAGGTTCTTTTTCAGATTTGTCTTCTTCACCACCTATATATGGAACAATATTATCCAGTATATCTAAGGAAGGTACTCCTGGATAGCCCGCTCCAGAAACAGCTTGGAGTGTAGTGACAATCATTTTTTCGACTTTGTACCCTTTCTTCTCAAGAGCATAAAGTGGAGTTAAGTAGCTCTGAATAGAACAATTAGGTTTGACCGTGACAAACCCTTGTGAGAATCCTCTATTTTTTTGCTGAATAGGGATTACATCTGTATGATTATGGTTGATTTCAGGAATAATCATCGGTACATCTGGAGTCCATCGATTCGCTGAACTATTACTTATGACAGGGATACCTTTTTCAGCGTATTTAAATTCGGTAGCTTTTGTATCTTCTTTTTTTGGTAAATCCATAGCTGAAAATACAAAACTTATGTTAGATTTAAGAGATGTAAAATCCTGAACATCTCTTACAATTAAGCCTCTTATATTTTCAGGAATTTCTATTGACATCTGCCATTTTCCCCCGACAGCTTCTGCATAAGATTTACCTGCGGAACGAGGGGACGCTGCAACATCAACAATTTCAAACCAAGGGTGTCCTATCAAAAGCTTTATATAATTTTGTCCAACGATCCCCGTAGCACCCAAAATTCCAATTTTAATTTTATCCGAAGACATATTAATTTGAGTTTATATTATATTTTTAACCTCTTTAATGAGTAATTAGGTAATGAGTAATTAATAGTTTTATTAAATTATTTTAGATAAGTTATTATAATAAGTAAAAACCAGATGTAAAAATCATGCTAAATCGAGACACAGATTTATTGAAGGAAGCGGAAGAATTAGAAATTCAATCAAAAATCGCAATTAGAGATAAAAATTACGGTTTAGCTATTCAATCTTTACTGAAAGTAAAAGATAATTATACAAAAATAGGTTTAACCGGACAAGTTTCGATAATAATAAAAGAAATTGTAAGATTGAAAAATTTAGCACGAGATGGGGATGTTTCATTAACCTTGTCTAAAGAAAAGAAAAGCGTTCCTGAGCAACAATCTCAATTTAAAATAAGTCTTGATAAAATACAGGAAACTAAATCTGAAAATACATCGATATCTGAAGCGAATGGAAACCAAATATTAGAAAATGCTAGAAATTTTGCCCTTGAAGATAAATACGAAGAAGCTATGAAACTTTATAACGAAGCTTATAGCCTCTTTAAGCATCTTAATTACGAATATGAATGCAAACAAATCTTATGGCAACTAAATGAAATTAGAGATTATCAGAGATGGGCTCAATTACGAAAATCCAAAGGAGTTCAACTCAATTTAAAAGATATTGTATCCTTGGCTTCTGCCGAAAGAAGGCGTCAAAAAATACAAAAAGGTTTAGGAGTAAGAAAAACTCCTATAGAAATTGCTGGAACTAAGCCAAAAAAATCGAGAGAACCTGTGAAAACCCCTCGTAAATTGTTTGAACAAATGAAAGTGAACGAACAAAGGGAAGAAATTCAAAAAAAGCAAACAAATTCAATTGCAATAGAGCAACAAGAGCAAAGAAAACTCAAATCGAAAGAGCATCGAGACAAAATCCTATTGCTACGAGAAAAGAAAAAGCAAGAAGATGAGTTCATTAGTAAAGGACAAGAAATTTTAGAAATGGGTAACCAAAAACTTAAGCAGAAAGACTACGATGCAGCAAAAGTTTTATACACTCAAGCAATTAAACTATTTACTCAACTTGGGTGGCACGATCAAATCACAATTTTAAAAAAAGAGTTGTATAATATTGATTTGTATAAGAAAGAAGAAGAATTGAAGCTAAAGAAAACCTCGTATAGTAAGATTAAAGAAGAACAAGACTTTCAAAAAAGAGTTTCAGATGTTTTAGATGAAAAACAAAAACACCAAACAAATCAACAAGAAAGACGAAGAGCAGTATCTCCCGAAATTAAAAGTAAGCTAGAGAAGGTGGAATTAGTTCGCGCTAAAGCGGATAAAGAAGAAAATATGAACAAATTCTCTAGAGTTTTATCAAGGTACCAATACATCCTTTCGTTGTATAATTCTATTCCTAAAGAAACCATTGATTTGTCTGAGCAAATCTTAGTAGTTGAACAAAAGATTTTAGAGTTAAAAGCGAAATTGTAATATTTTAAGCTTCGTTTTTATACCTAATTAGAATAGTTTTGATATTGCATGAAGAATCCATTTTTGTCTTTTTTCCACGTTCCCAATTCTCAAGAACTTTTAGATATAGCGTTCAGTAGAGCTATGAAAAGTAGCGCTCAAGTCTCAAAGAACGCTCCTATTCTATTAAAGGCAAAAAAAAAGGAATTTAAAAGAATTAAAGTAGCTATCGAGGAGTTAATTGATAGAATTTTAAAAATCATTAAGAGAGTGCCAATAATTAACGATCTACCAGATTTTTATAAAGAACTAGCCTCATTGTTGGTAGATGTTGACGAACTAAGGCTAACTCTTGGCAAGCTTAACGGAATTTTACCAATCCTAAGTAAATTAGAAAGAGAACATTCAAAAAAACTAAGTCAGATTGAGGCTCCAAGAGACGCAGATCGAATCAGAAGAGCTGCTTTTGGAAGAGTTTCGTCGATAATTAGAAAACAAAATAAAAACCTCGAATATTTAAATAGTGTTAGAGGTAGATTAAAAGAGATTCCTTCAATCGATGACACTCTGCATTGTATTGTAGTAGCAGGATATCCTAACGTAGGTAAAAGTAGCTTTGTAAAACAAATCTCAACTAATAAAAAAATTGAAGTTCAAGAATACCCTTTTACAACCAAAAAGCTGATAATGGGGCATTTTGATATCGAAAGACGATTTGATAAAATCAAATTACAATTTATAGATACGCCTGGAATTTTAGATCGTCCTATGTCTAAAAGGAACAATATTGAATTACAAGCAATATTAGCATTACGGTTAGTCTCAGATTTAATTTTTTTTATGTTTGACCCCACTCCCGCATGTGGCTACTCAATTGATTCGCAACTGGATCTTTTTTATGAAGTTAAGAATAATTTTACAAAGGAACGAGAAATTCAGATCGTTATAATATTTAATAAGATGGATCTCGCCAGCTCAGAAGAAATTAGATATCTTAGAGAAAAATTAAATCTAACTGAAAAAGACTATTTTTTGATCAACGCCTTATCTGGAGAAAATTTAGAGTCGTTAAGAGATTTTATAACGAAGCGTTATGATGGTAGTGAATAAAAATGAATCTTTAAAATTTCATTATTTCATATTCTTAGAATTTTCAAATAGCTTAAACTATAATTATGGAAGTCATAAATATATTAGGACTCGATATTGGAGGAGCAAATACTAAAGCTGCTTTAGTCAAGTTTAGTAGTTCAGAAATTCTCGAATCGTTTTCAGTTATTGAATACTTTCCTTTCTGGGAAAAAACCTTAGATGATATTCCTAGTATGTTTAAAAGAATTGTAGAAAATCTAATTATATTGAACCGTTTAAAATTAAAAGATATAAACTTTATTTCTATTACAATCACTGCTGAGCTCTCAGATGCATTTCAGACTAAACGAGAAGGGATTTCTACTATCTTAAATGCGTTAGAACAAGTCTTTGATAAGGAAAAACTGTTTTTTATTAATAATAAAAATGAATTCATCAACAGTAATCAAGTTAGATCTGACCCAATTTCTGTTGCTGCAGCAAATTGGGTATCAACTTCATTATTTTTAGGAAAATTCGTTTCCAACTGCATTTTAATTGATGCGGGGTCGACTACTATTGATATAATCCCTATTTTAAATTCTAAACCCGTAGCTAACGGAAAAAATGATGTAGAAAGACTACTAAATCGGGAATTGATTTATACAGGTGGTTTAAGAGCAACGATACCGTCGATTACGCATTTTGTACCTTATAAAAATAAGATGGTTCGGATTTCTTTCGAAAAATTCGCCCTTATCTCCGACGTACATAAAATACTAAACAATATATCTGAAACAGAATACATTAATGATACAGCAGATAATCGTTCAATATCTTTAGATGATTGTTACGCTCGATTAGCAAGAATTTTATGTATGGATCTTGAATCCATTTCAACAGAAGAACTAGATTTAATTGCAAAATTTATTTATGAAAAACAAATCGAAATAATTTCAACCGATATTAAAGCATTCATGGACAACCTAACTCAAAGAATACCTGATTTTAACCAAGATTCAAAATTTGTTATTACTGGCTTATCTGCAGAGTTTTTAATAAAAGAAGTACTAGAAAAATTGGGATACAATAATATTGAAAACTATGAACAAATAACTAATATCCATGATAATGTTAAGTCTTCTGCATTTGCTGTTGCGGGAGCCTTTTATTTTCAATTATGAAATCTGAGATTCATTATGCAAATCAACCAAGCTATCTTCAAAATTGGAGGAAAAATTTTAGAAAATTCTAAAAATATTGAATCGACTATATCCCAACTCACTCAATTATATGAGGAAAACATTCTTCAGAAAATCCTTATCATCCCTGGGGGGGGCTCTTACGCTAATTTTATTAGAAAGATTGATGAAGAATTAAAACTTGGAGTCGCCCTCGCTCATTGGATGGCCGTTTATTCTATGAATTATAATGGAATAGAACTAAACAGAAAATATCCAAGATTGGAATGCATAGAAGAATTAGAAAAATTTCAAGACGCCAAAAAAATGTTTTGTATCTTCTTACCGTATAATTATCTCCGAAAAAATGATGCTTTACCGCATAGTTGGGATGTTACATCAGACTCAATTGCACATTATATTGCTTATAAGTTACATTTAAACCGATGTTTTTTGATTAAAGATGTAGAGGGAATTTATGGCATCAATAAGGAACTAATCAAGAAGATCACCACTCTCCAATATGGCGAGTTAAAGAAAAGCAAGAATTTAGCTGAAATAGGGCTCGATCTCAATAATTTTAAGAAATCAAAACCTATCGATTCTTATTTATTAACCTTAATTGACCAAAACAGAATTCCTTGTTATTTATTAAATGGCAGTATTAAGCACCAAAGAATAATTAAGTTTTTTAATAATAACATCCCCGATGGAAAAAAAATATATACAAAAATTTTTTAAAAAATGAACTCTACCGCTATGAATAACCTCAAATATTAATTTACTTTAAACAAAATTAAAATACATAAAATTAATAATAAAAAAATATTGTGATATTATCATGGACATCGAAGAGATGAAAAAGAATGCTGAATTTTTAATAAAAAATGTTAAAGGAGCAGAAATTCCAGGATCTGCTAAAGTAAATGTTAGATATAAAACTTTAGTGAATTTTGCTAAAGTATATGGTATTACAGACCCAAAATATGTAGGGTCTGAAGAAGATGGTATAGTAGCATGTCATGCATTTGCCAACCATTTCACGATCAAAGCAGTTTATAAATTACTCCTAAGTTTTAACTTAGTCCAGGATGGTAAAACTCGGGGAATTATGCTCGATCCGGGTAAATTATTACATACAGGGAATGTCTACAATTGGGAAAGTGGTGCAGATGTCAAACCTGGTGATAAATTAAACGTTAGCGGTTCATGTGAAGATGTATGGCTAAATGAGAAAAATATGATATTATTTTATAAATTCTTAGTAAATGTAATAAATCAAAATGAAGAACCCGTTTGCGATGTGGTAATTACTGCAGGGGTTAGGAAAGGAGGATATTAAAATGGCAAAATTTTCAGATTATAATATAGGTTATGTTGTAAAAGATCAATTTGAGGGAGTTACGAGGGAGTTACTGAGGGCTTATGCAAAAGCATCAGGTGATACTAACCCAATCCATACCAATGACGCTGTGGCTGAACGCGCAGGACTAAAGGGGGTAATTGCACACGGTTTATTCTCAACAGGTTTAATTACCAAGTTATTTGAAGACCACCTAGAGCATGAAAAGTCAGGAAAATTAATAGAAATCAACATAGAAATGCGGGGGATGGTGAGGTGTGGAGATTTAATCATTACAGAAGCTACCGTTAGTAAAATTGACGGAAAGAGAGTCTTTTTTGAGGTTGAGCAACGAACAATAACAAAAGTAGACATTAAAGATAAAAATGGAAATCTTATAAAGCAATTTGAAGCTGGTGAGAGAGATTATGTTTCTGAAAAAGATATAGAACGAGGACTCGTTAAAACTAAAGATGTTCCTGAGGGTATTCTTACCTATAGAGAGAGAATTGCCACTCCTGGCACTGCAATTATTGAATTGTTTGAGTGAAAATTCCTTTAATAATTCATTATTATTTTTTTACTAATTTTTTTGTTTCATATCTCATTAATTTTAAAATGACCTAATTTTATGTTAATATTGGAAAACATTTTTAAATATTAACATCAAAAGAATAATTGTTTTAATTAAAGAATTAAACTATAGTAGGATTTTGACCCTAAACGCTAAAAAAGTTGAAGATTTAATTTTAAGTGGAAGCTACGAAAAAGCAGCTAATGAATTATTTGAAATTATTGAACACCCTGCGAATTCTGATAAAGAACTGATTTATGATAGTTTGACATTATTGAATAAAATATGTGATAAATCTCCCGCAATTTCATTAAGAACAGTTAAAAGTTTAGCACACACAATAAACGATCTTAACTCCTGGGTTAGACTCGTATCTTTGGAAATTCTTTACCAGATAACTATGTACCGGCCAAATCTACTTATCGATCTCATTCAAAAGATTAGATCAAGGCTTTTTGATCAAGAATCCTCTATTAGGCGGATAGCAGTCAAGATTATGGGAAATCTTATTCTCTCCTTACACATCGATAGAGAGGAGTTACATGAGATTATTGAAGAATTTACAGAGAAATTAATGGACCCAGATTGGAGGTGTAAGCTTCAAGTTATTAAAACGCTTAAAAAAATCTTAAACCAAGATTATACAAAGATTCGGGAATATGAACCGTTATTATCCATAGTAATAGTGAACTTACGAGACGAAGATGACGACGTTGCAAGATCAGCAGCAGAACTCCTAAAAATTATTGGTACTTATTTTCTATCTAAAGAAAAAATTACTTATGTTCTGTTAAACCTTCTCTACAACGAGGAATCGCGAGTTAAAGAGCTAGTAATCTGGTTATTCGGTGAAATAGGAAAAGAAAAATCATCTGAAATAATTCCTATCATTCCTAAATTGATAAACCTCCTGAAAGAAAATAATTATCGAATCCAACTCCGAGTCATTGATTCTCTTGTAACTATTGCTGAGAATAATTTTGATCAAATTTGGGCAAATTTAATAACCGCACTATATACAGGTGATTCTGAATTCAGAAACGTGGTTATTAACGCTTTGTATCATTTATGTCAGAGTAATATAATGGAGATTTTCAGTTATATCTTTGAAGAATTTGAAAACCCATCTGAAAATGTGAGAAACGGAGTCGCGCTCGTCTTTAAACGCCTTTATGAAGAGTATCTAGTGGAAATTGAGAATGAGATCACAAAGATTTTATATATGCTAGAATCAAAATATTGGCGCGAACGAAAAAAAACAATAATTCTACTAAGAACTATCTGTTTTATATTAGAAAGTAAAAAAGTAGCAGTCTGGATTTTTATTGAATTGGAGAAAAATTTAAGAAGTGAGAACGATCCAGATGTGAGTGAAGAAATAATTTATACAATAAAGAATATTAAAGCAAATTTTCAAGATATTGATGATACTATTCAAGAAGTTAACGAAGATCTAGATATATTTCAAAAAAAGATTCAAGAGTTCCAAAAAATTCCTGCTGAATTTCGAGAAAAAATGAATTTGTATATAAAAGAATTCAAATTTCACCAAACTGAAATAGAGTTAGATAAAATTTATCGTAAAATTCTAACTAAAATAAAGAAATTTAATAAAAAATTAAATAAATTCGTATACAAAAGGTTAGCTTTTAATTTAATAGAGGATTGGGAAGAAACTAAAATCACTATAATGGACGAACTTAGTATTATTAAAGCTTTCATTTCAGAAGTGTTTGAAGAAAAGAAAGAAGAATTTACGACAAATTTAAAATCAAAAATTAAACTTTTGGAAGATCGCATTAGTATCTTGAAAGCCCAATATGAAGATATACAAGAATACAATTTTCTTGCTCATTTAGATGATTTAATAATAAATGAAGTTGAAGATAAAGAACTTGAACAGAAATTCACCCAAATTACGCAACTAAGAAATTATATGTTTAAACTAGATGACGACATTCGTGAAATATTAGTTAGGAATGTAGAATTTAACGAGGTTTTTAAAACGCTTTTAAGTAAATGGGTTGGTTACAAAATTGAACTTCAAGAATTTTTAAGCGATCTAGATAGAAAAATAAAATCTACTAAAGACAGACTTGTAGATGAAATTAAGCACTCGGATGGAACCGATGAAACACAGAAATTAAACCTGCTTTCTTCGGTATTATTCCAAGGTCATATTCAATCAATAATAACGCAAGGTATTGAAGGACTCAAAAAATTCAACAATAAGTTCGATAATTTGAAATCAAAGTTGGAGACATTACTAAAGAAAAGTGAGTTCTCAGATGCTAAAAAGCTTATAGAGATGAATACTAATCAAATTCAAAACTACATTGAAGAATACGAAAATCAAATTGACAACCTTATTGGAAAAGAAACTGAAGATAGCGATGTATTTAGCCTTTTTGCGAGACCATCTATAAAAAAATTCTCATTCGTTAAGGAAATGTTAATAAATAAATTAAAAATCTTCACCCAAAAAAGTAATGACGAACTCATTTTGAGCCAAATCAAGTATTACCTTGACGTTATAAATCCTATTAAACTAGAAAGCCTCGCTTCTTATAGTGACATTGATATTAATATCTTGAAAGAAAAGATTGTAAAATTTGTAAATAAGAATAAACTCAATGCTCGAATTATAAAAGATGAACTCTATTCTCCAAAAAGAGAAGACATTGTAGAACCGAAAGATATCCTATTCTTCAAAAATATCAAAACTATAGGAAACAAATTATTCTTCAACTTTAAGCTAAACAATCCAACAAATCTACTATTTTCTGATTTGCAGATATCCCTCAAAATTCCCGAATACCTGAGTTTTATCCGTAGCGAAAGTTTCCCTAAATATCTCTTTCTTAACAAATTAAAGCCTGGAAATGTGTTTAAATTTAATTATGTCTTAAAACTAAAGCATAATATTGAAAAAAATTTAACTGATCCTTCAGTTGACGAAGTTAATCTTAAAATTTACTATAAGGATCCTTTCGACATCACTCGTAAAATTACAAAAAAGATTAACCTCCTTTTACCCTAATATTTTATTAAATTTTTTTTCATTGTTGATAACAAAAAACGCTTATTTATCGAAAAAATTAATTATCTATAACGAAAATATTAATAAATGCGACTTCTTATTTTATCGATAACCAATTATGGAATTAAAAAATAGATGTAATTCGTGAGGTGCATGTTAAAAAACTTTGAAGAGAGTTATCGACTAACGCTCCAAACAAAACTATTCGGATGAAACTGTAAACTCGATTCCAAAAAATTAGACGCACTTTTAGCTAATTCTGGTTTGAAAGGAGATATCGAAGATTCTGCTATAATACCCGTTCCAAACACTGATTTAGTAATGGTAAAAAATATTGATGTCTTTACCCCAATTATCGACGAACCGGAAATAATGGGTGAAATTGCCGCAGCCAATGTAACCAATGATGTATTCGCGTTAAACGTCCCAGAGATCTCAGGCATGCTTGTATTTCTCGGAATAAAAAAAAATACGCCTATGCACATCGCAGAAGGAATATTGGTCGGTATAAGAAACTTTATCGAGAATAAAATTGACTCGAAAGTACTTGGTGGTCATACGATCTACTCTGGTTGGCCTCTTATTGGCGGAGAAGCCTCTGGATTTGTCAATAAAGACAAAATAATTAAAAAGAACTTGGTAAAAGAGGGGGATACTTTAATACTTACCAAACCCGTAGGAAACCAAGCAATCATGGCAGCATACCGATTACAGAAAAACAACCCTGATCTCTTAAAGGCTTTTTCTAAAGAGGAAATTGATAAATCAATAGATTTAGCGGTAGAGTATATGACTATGCCGCTTCAAAGCGTTGTAAAAGCTATCCATTCTTATGAAGATGTATCCTTCGTGCATTCAATGACAGATGTTTCTGGATTTGGATTAGCTGGACATCTAAAAGAAATGCTTCAAAACTCAAATCTATCCGCTTATATCAAGAAGGTTCCGATTTTTAAGCTTACTAAGGAATTAGCGTACGAATTTGGATACAAATTTGACGAATGTGAAATGCCTGAAACTGCGGGTGGAATGCTACTTTCCGTGGATCATGAGTACGCTGAAGAGTTCTCAGAACGACTCAACGACGAGTTTCACGTGTCTAATTGGATTATTGGAGAGATCGATAACATTAATGAACCTAAACATGTTCGCGTTTCAAAAAATGTTGAACATGTCGAAATAA
>Ga0114930_10003901_pt1 | contig 12812 bp, 9 predicted proteins | sample AnhtaG_FD_87300 | JGI IMG/M metagenome (GOLD analysis project Ga0114930, IMG submission 87300) | Deep subsurface microbial communities from Anholt, Denmark to uncover new lineages of life (NeLLi) - Anholt_01485 metaG | ecosystem: Environmental > Aquatic > Marine > Oceanic > Sediment | place... | reverse complement strand
TTCAGGTTACAAGAAAAAGGCTTCTGGTTATTCATAAGAGTTGATCAAGATGATTTCGAAAAATACAGATTTATGAGCATAAAGGAATTAATCTCAACTATAGGTGATTAACGGTTATTACGCTAAATTCAGATAACAGGTGGTATAAGAAAATATTAAATGAGCCGTTTTAAGGGAGTTTATTACTATGCCTGAACCGATTATTTTTGAAATGAGTCGACCCGGTCGAAAGGGATATACCCTTGATGAACTGGATGTACCTGAAAAAGCAGTCGAGGAATTAATACCGGGAGAATATCTCCGCAATCAACCGGCGCGTCTGCCGGAGGTTGGTGAAAGTGAAGTGGTGCGGCATTTTGTGCGGTTATCGCAAATGAATCACCACATCGACAAGGGATTTTATCCGCTTGGCTCGTGCACCATGAAATATAACCCGAAAATTAACGAAGAGACATCATCGCTTCCGGGTTTTGTAAAAATGCACCCCCGCCAGCCTGAATCCACAGTGCAGGGATGTCTTCAGGTTTTATGGGAGGTTGAGCAAATTTTATGCGACGTCACGGGTCTTAAAGCGGTAACTACCCAGCCTGCGGCGGGTTCGCACGGCGAGCTTACCGGCATTATGCTTATGCGGAAATATCACGAGCACAATAATTCAGATCGCAGCATTATCCTGATTCCCGACTCCGCTCACGGCACAAATCCTTCAAGCGTTACCATAGGCGGATATACAACCGTTGAATTAAAATCGAATGAAAAGGGTACTATCGATCTTGAAGACTTAAAATTAAAACTCACCGGTGATGCAGCCGGTTTGATGGTTACCAATCCGAATACGCTCGGATTTTTTGAACGCGATATTAAAGAGATTGCAGATGTACTCCATTCAAAGGATGCGCTCTTATATATGGATGGAGCGAACCTGAATGCCCTGCTTGGTTTTGTCAAACCCGGAAGTCTGGGCGTTGATATTCTGCACATTAATCTTCATAAAACATTCTCGACGCCGCATGGTGGAGGTGGACCAGGGTCTGGTCCGGTTGCAGTGTCTGAACGGCTTGTCGATTTTCTTCCGGTCCCGGGGGTTATAAAATCAAACGGCGCATTTTCACTGGATTATGACAGACCCCACTCGATAGGCAAAATACACGGATTTTACGGAAACTTTAGTATTTTAGTTCGCGCTTTGACCTATATGATAATGCTGGGAAAACGGGGAATGAAGCGGGTCAGTGAAAATGCGATTCTTAATGCAAATTATTTACTCTCACTCGTCAAAGATGATTATGAACACCCATTCGGTACACAGGTGATGCATGAATTTGTTTTATCCGGCGTCAGACAGAAAGAAAAGGGGATAAGAACGCTCGACATCGCCAAGCGGCTGCTTGATTTCGGTTTTCATGCACCGACAACATATTTCCCGCTTATTGTCAAAGAAGCATTGATGATCGAACCGACGGAAACCGAAACAAAAGAAACCCTGGAAGCTTTCGCTGCAGCATTAAAACAGATTGCTAAGGAAGTTGACGAAAATCCGGAATTACTACATACAGCGCCGCACACGACTCCGGTGTCAAGGCTGGACGAAGTAAAAGCATCCAAAGAAATCGACGTTCGGTATCCGTTTCCTGAAAATTGTTAAAGGGTGATATAATTTTCTCGCAAAGTCGCAAAGCCGCCAAGGGTTTTTTATGATGCAATATTAAAATAAAAAAGTTAAATTATATGTCAATTTTGCATTTTGCAGTTTTCATTTTGCATTATTTTTTAATTCTCTGTGTTCTCTGTGGTTAAATTTAAAAAGGAGTTTCACGTGTTAAATCAGGAATTGCTGGACATATTAGCGTGCCCGAAGTGTAAAGGCGAGCAAAAAACAGTAAACGAGCAGGGAGAAGAGGTTGTTAAAGAGATCGACCTCGAATACGACAAGGAAAATAACTACCTCATCTGCCATCAGTGCCGTCTGAAATACCGCATCGAAGACGATATCCCGATTATGCTCATCGATGAGGCTGAATCGTTTTGAGCTTGATTTATTCAAAAATTATGCTTTTGTCGTCCTGAACTTGGTTCATGATCTCGGTTTAGAGAAGATAGATTCCTAGAAGCCCCATGGGGACAGGCAAGTTTGTAAGTGCCACCTGTCTATAATTGAAAAATACATTAGAAATTTCAACCGCTTTTTTCTATTGACAATTATTTTATTTATGCTTACATATTACAATCAACGTAAATTAACCATGAAAATAAGTAAAGCCCGGGGGAATTAAAAATATTACTGAAAAACTAAACGTTACTCCGGAAGAATAAAAAATCCTGAAAAACATGGTCCTCGAAGGCACCACGATCCCTCGAAGACTGGAAAACAATCCTAAAAACAATCAGAAACTCAAAATAAATTATGACAATTATTTATATTAATTTTGACACCCAAAATCAATTTACAGGGAAAAAAGACTTGACCATATAATGTCTGAGTAATATATTCATTTTTTTATAATAGAATACTTATTAATTTGAATAAACAGATAAATCAGGTATATGCTTTATTATGAATTACTTAAGTTTTTCAGTTGATAGTTCATTGCTCCGGGAGTTAGGGGAAAAACTCGTAGAGAGCGTACATGTTGCATTGTCTGAGCTTATTAAAAATGCATACGATGCTGATTGCGACTAAGGTAATAGTCGAATTTATTGAGAACGAATTCGGTGAAGACGAGATTCACATAACTGATGATGGAGTTGGGATGAATTTTGATGAAGTAAAGAAATATTGGATGAGAATAGCTACTACTGTAAAAGCTAAAGATAGTGTATTTCCTATTTATGGAATATTATTAAATAACTCCTTTATTGTTATTGATCAAAAATTGTATATTGAAAATCAGTATTAATTATTATATTTAGATATAAACATTCCGATTAAACTGCATTTTCAGAATGCTGAGATTTTGAAGGAAACAGCAGAATGATTCGTGTGAAAAATGCAAGAAAAGTGAATTTCTGCTCGATTCCAATAGATCCATTTTGGAATACAGGTGATGAAAAAGAGTTGAAAATGCATAGAATTCATTCCTATCCAGCGAAATTCCCTGCCTTTATTACTACTAAAGCGCTGGATTATGCAGCAAAAAACGGAATCAGACCAAATTGCATTGCAGATGTCTTTTGTGGTTGTGGTACAGTAGCTTTCGAGGCAAAACGAAATAGTATCAATTTCTGGGGTTGCGATATAAATCCTGTCGCGACAATGATCGCAAAAGCGAAAAGCAGAAAGTATAAAACCAATTTGGTACAAAAATATTTCGCTGAAATTTTGGAATCTTATTCTAAATCTAAGTATGAAAAAGAAGTATTCGAAAAAGCAAACGAACGATTGAAATATTGGTACTCAAAAAAGCAGTTTGAAGAATTATCAAGTTTGAAAAACACTATTAAGAGTGTTTTACCTCAACACAGCTATTACCGTTACTTCTTCCTCTGTGCATTTTCTAACATATTAAAATCTACTTCTCGGTGGTTAACTAAGTCAATTAAACCGCAGATTGATCCATTTAAAAAACCAGCTGATGTGATGTCTGCATTCAAAGAGCAATGTCATTTTATGATTACTGCCAATGAAGAAAGCGATGCAGTAAATCCATCACTAACCAAAATAATTACTGCAAATTTTTTGGATCTTTCCTCTGAACCTCCAAATGTTGATATGATTATCACAAGTCCTCCATATGTTACTTCCTATGAATATGCTGACTTACATCAGTTATCATCTTTATGGCTTGGCCATACAGAAGATTATAGAGACCTTAGGGAAGGTTCTTTAGGTAGCCTATACAACTGTTATAATTTTGAAAAAGAACTCAAACGACTTAACAATACTGGTGCTAACATTGTTTTTCGATTATTGGATTTAGATAAAGCAAAGGCACGTTCTGTTGCGAAATACTATCTAGATATGCAACGTGTCGCTGAAATATGCCATAATATGTTATCAAATAATGGTATTGTCCTGTTTGTCATTGGAAATACTGAGTATAAAGGTGTCAGGATAGAAAATGCTCAACACTTGACTGAATCATTACTGAACAGTGGATTTACCAAAGTACATGTTACTAAACGAAAGATTTCCAAAAAAATCCTGACCCCCTATCGTAATACTCAAGGCCAATTCACAACAGATAAGACTAGCCGTAAAGTATACAGCGAAGAATTTGTCCTGATTGGGAGAAATTGATGGCAATTTCTAAGAAACTAAAAATCCGCCCTTATGCCCGATTGTTGACTATGCTTGGTGAGCAGTTGATTAAGAATGAACGAATAGCATTAATTGAACTTATCAAAAATTCATATGACGCTGATGCAGATTGGGTTAAAATATCATTTACTGGTTTTGATGAAGATTTTAGCATCACATCAGATTCAAAAATTATTATCGAAGATAATGGTCATGGTATGGATTCTAGGGTAATTGAGAACCATTGGTTAAATTCTGCAACTCCGGAGAAATTGAGAAGAAAAAAGATTAAAGAGACTACCAGTAAAGGAAGGATTATTCAAGGAGAAAAGGGTATTGGTCGTTTTGCTCTGCTCAAATTAGGAAGGAAGATAAGAATTATTACAAGGGCAAAAAAAGGAAAGAATGAATATCGGATCGACTTCGACTTTTCTAATTATGATGATGAGTTCATTACGGAAAAAGGACATGAAAAAGACTTATTTATTGACGATTTGACGGTTTCTATGCAAACCCGTGAGCCTAAAGTCATTATACGTAAACCTGTTAAATTGGGAAAACGAATAATACCAGGCAAGCCACATGGAACGCGACTTGTTATATCGAACCTTAAAGGAAGCTGGTCTGATAACAAGATTAAGAATGTGTACAAAGATATCGCTCGTTTGGAATCTATTTTTGCCGTTAAAAAGAGCAGTAGTTCAAAAAAATCTGAATTTAAGGTTGTAATTTATAAAGATGACGAATTTCAAAATTACGAAGAACGATATATAGAGAAACTTAATATTCTTCTCAATGATAGGGCTGTTATTAAGGTTGAAAATGGAATCTATGATGAAAGGAAAGAAGAATTCAGGTTCACCAAAGATAGTGTTCCATCATTACTAAAATTACGTGATCCAAGAATAACTGGACTTAATGTTTTTAAGGAGAGATTTGGTCAAGGTGGAAAAGAGCTAGATAAAAGGAAGACAGAATGTGGAAGTTTTAAATTTGTCTTTTATATATTTGATTTTAGTTCTCAAGCTCCAGCCAATTATCTTTTAGATAAAGAAGATAAAGACATTCTTCGCGATCATAGGATTTACCTATATCGTGATAATATCCGTGTTTATCCATATGGTGATCCGGACGACGATTGGCTCCGTATAGACCAATACAGAGGAACTATAAGTGCGGGGCATTTCTTAAGTAATGATCAAGTAGTGGGTTATGTAAGTATTACACAAAAAGAGAATAATAGACTGAAAGATAAAACAAATAGAGAAGGTCTTATTGAAGAAGGAAATGTCACCGAAGATTTCATTGTTCTTTTACAGACTTTTCTAAGGTATATCCGACAAAAACCTTATGCTATATATAGAGAGAAGTTGAAAACTAAATCTGCACAAAACATTTTTCATACCGAACAAATCCAGAAAGAAATCAACAGTCTTAAAGATGCAGTCAAAAATGATAAAAAAGTTTTCAAACTGGTTTCCCAAGTTGAAAAAAAGTATAAAACGGAGCGCAAGTACCTTGTTCAACGTGCTGAAACCACTGAAGAATTAGCTGGAGTCGGTCTCTCTGTTGAAACTGCTTCTCATGATATTATGGGTATCATGGGAAAAGCAATGAGTTCAATAGATTATCTTATTTCCGATGTTATGCATGATGACTTAGACAAAGAAGAGTTACAAAAGGAACTTCAATCACTTCGTGGTATGCTTTCATTCATTGAAGCTCAATTAAAAAATATCCAGCTATTGTTTAAATCTTCTAAGCAAAGACGCAGGAATATAAAAGTAAAAGAGATACTTGAAAAAATCGAGCGGATCTATCGACGTTTGTTAAAAAAAGAGAACATAGCCCTCCACATTTCAAAAACAAAATCTCCCCTAGTGGCTAAAACAACAGATGCAGTGTTGCTTCAACTTTTTCTAAATTTATTTGACAATGCTATTTACTGGCACCAGCAGACCACTTATAAGAATAAGAGTATCGAAATTAATTTGGATGGCAACAATGGTCAATTAATTTTTTCAGATAATGGGCCTGGAGTGGACAAGGAAGATGCCCCATATATATTTGAACCTTTTTATTCAGGCAAAGGTGACGAAGGGCGTGGATTGGGATTATACATTGCAAGGCAACTTTTAGAAAGAAATGATTATACGATCGAATTAGCTGAATTAAAATCGGAAAAGATATTGCCTGGTGCAAATTTTGTAGTGAATTTTATCGCGGAGGAAAATAGATAATGGGCCTGACGAATCTTTTCAATGGGATTGCGGTAGTAATTGACGATGAGATTGGCGAGGAGCATGCCAACATCAATAATCTGATAGATCAAATTAAGAATCGAAACATGCCTTGTCTTGAGTATAAGGAAATTCCAGACGAAAGTATAATCGATCGCTTCGAAGGCGTTTCATTTGTTCTTCTTGACTGGGAAATAAAAACTGAAGAATATAAAAAATCAATGCCTGAAGGAGTAAGATATCCTGATACTCTCACTGAATCCCAGATAAATGAAAATATTGATTTTTTAAAAAAGCTGAAAGATAAGTGTTTTGCGCCAGTATTCATTTTTACCAATTGGAACATAGATGTTGTCACGCGTACTTTAGAGGACAACGGATTATACCAAGTAAACAAGCCTAACTACATATTCATTAATAAAAAAGATGATTTAATTGGACGTACCAAACTTTTTAGGAAAATTGAAGAATGGGTGAATAAGACTCCCTCAGTATATGTACTCGAAATATGGAAAAACGAGTACCAAAAGGCTAAAACTAAACTTTTTCATGAATTTTATGAAATTAATCCTTCTTGGCCGAAAATTCTCTGGAAAAATTTTTCCGAGGATGGAATGAACATGTCCCAGGAATTAGGCGATGTTATTACTCATAACCTTCATACACGTATGTCTCCTTTTTCTTTTGATGATGCACTTCTTGGTAAACGTGGGAAAAAAGTGCAAAGAGGGGAAATCCGAAATTTACTTGAAGGTGAGCGCTTTATAAGAAAAATTGATGGCACAACGTTATCAACTGGAGATGTGTTCAAAGTAGAATACCAAAACGAAGGAGGTACTAAATTTAGTTATTATTTGAATATTCGTCCTCAATGTGATTTAGTTCGTGACTCTAATTTAGACAATGTTGAGTTGTATTGTTTGAAAGGACGTGTTTTTGATGAAAATAATATAAACAAGAAAGACGGTGTTCCTTTCATTGAAGGTCAGTTTATTGAGAAAATTAATCACGCTATTATACCATTTATAGATGATAATAAAATAATAGAGTTTCTATTTAGGGATATGAAAATTAAGAAATTTAAAGCTTTAAAAAACAAACGCATAGGACGACTTCTTCCTCCTTATATTACCCGAATTCAACAGAGATATGCACTTTATCTAACAAGACAAGGACTACCAAGAATACCAAAAGAGGCCATCTCTAAATAGGAATTTGTAGTGATTTAAAAAAAGTTGGTTAAGTATCTTTTTTGTGAATTATACAATAGACTATATATATACCACTTCGCTTGACAAAAGAATGATTAATGGATACTAAATCAGTATGTCATAACTAATTTAAAATCCCATACCACACCCTATACCCATCATTTCTTTTCTTGAAATAAATATAAAAAATCCAAATTAGATTTAAAAAGTCGTTTATTTATTAATTATTAATCTAATTAAAATTCATCCCCATTTTGCAAAGAGAAAACACTGTTCCCCTACGGGTTACGATTCGTAGGGTTTTTTAAAAAATATATAATCCAATTAGTAAACATGTCACATCTGCCATTCTGTCACATCTATTTTTCATTTTTAAGAATGACATTTTATATACTTGTTAAATACCGTATCTTTTTTTAATTTTTCCAAAATACTACCAAAAAAAGACGTTTAATTTAACTCATACTACCTCATTATTGTGATTTTTTACCCCTTTTTTATGATATCTTTTAACAAAAAAAGGGCGTTACAAGTAACGCCCCTACGGTTTGATTGTATGATAATACGTTTGATTGTGTGATAATATTATCCTGTTTCCAGCACGTTTTTCCCGGTGTAGGATTTGTTCTCACCGTCCTCCATGTAGCCGAGCACCGGAGGAGAGCCTGCGCGACCGCGAATGCTTGCACATCCTAAATCCCCATTTTTGCTGAGCGCTACGAATTTGTCGCTGAAATTAACATTGTCCGGTCCTCCATAGTTGTCGATAATGCGCTGACATACAGCTTCGCACGCTTCTTGGGGTCCCATGCCCTGCCGCATGAATTCAACTATGAGAAAGCCGCCGCACGTCTTTATCACTTCTTCGCCGCGTCCGGTTGCTCCTGCAGCGCCGAAATTATTGTCAACGTACAGTCCGGCGCCGATAATGGGGGAATCTCCGCACCGCCCGGGAATCTTATACGAAAGCCCGCTTGTGGTGGTTATGCCCGCAACGTCGCCGTTACTGTCTACAGCCAGGATATTTATCGTACCGTACATTCTGCCGTCAGGTGTGCGGATTATTCCTTCAGCCAATTCCTCTTCACCGCCTCCTTCACTTCTCGGAGGGAACCAATCGTCCTGGTCACTCAAATTTTCCTTCCAGCTCAGCCAACGCTGCCTTGAGCGCTCTGTCAGCAGATTTTCTTCTATAAATCCGTGCATTTTGGCGAAACGAAGCGCCCCTGCTCCGACCAGCATTATGTGGTCTGTGCGTTCCATCACAAGCCTTGCAACTGAAGAAGGGGTTTTAATATTTTCAATCGCACCCACAGCTCCGAAATTGTAGGTTTTGCCGTCGGCACAAGAAGCGTCTAACTGTACGACACCATCCTCGTTAGGTAGTCCTCCATAACCGACGCTGCTGTCGCCCGGATCGACTTCGACTGTGTTTGCGCATTTTTCTACGGCATCCATGGCAGCGCCGCCGTCGCCAAGAATTGCCCAGCCGTCGGCATTGCCGCTGGTGCCAAGTTCATTGCTGCCGCTTCTGCTGTTTAGAATGACAGGTCTGCGTATGACTTGCCGTTTTGTGTTTTTCCCGTATACTGCACCGGTGCCGGATAAAATGGTCAAACCGATTCCCGCTGCACCGCTTGTTTTAAGGAAATTTCTTCTGGTAATAGTAGAACTCATATTGTCCTCCCTTGATTAATTACGAAGTGCGAATGTCGAATGTCGAATGCCGAATGTCGAATGCCGAAGTACGATTTGAAATTCGCAACTCGTAATTCGTAATTCGTAATTCGTAATTCGCACTTCCTTCATGGTTTTTTCTTAATTAGGTACCTGCTGTAATCTATCCCTTTTTCTTTTGCGAGCGTCTCGATTTCAGCAACGGTTTTCGGGGCATTTTTTGACATAACCTCATGTCCCGTTTCCGTAACGAGAACATCATCTTCGATACGCACGCCCAGACCCTCTTCGCGGATATAAATCCCCGGCTCGATGGTGATAACCATTCCCGGTTCGAGCACGTTTGTACTGCCGACATCATGCACCTGCAGACCAATCGGATGGCTTAGACCGTGGAAGTAATATGTGCGAAGTTCGCTTCTATCTTTTATTAAGCCGACTTTAATCAGCCCTTCGGCAAGGATTTCGCTCGCCTTGCTGCTGACGTCACGCATACTCACTCCCGGAGCAATCATCGCAATAGCTCCTTCGTTGGCTGCCAGAACGATTTCATAAATATCTTTCTGGCGTTGAGTGAATTTGCCGTTGACCGGTATCGTGCGGGTTACATCCGCAGTATACATGTTATATTCCGCGCCGATGTCGATGACCACAAGATCGCCGTCTTCCATTTTTCTGGAATTTTCACTCCAGTGCAGTATGCAGGAGTTTGGTCCCGAACCCACAATACTGCTAAAACCCGGCCGCTGTGAGCCGTTTATGGAATACACATATTCGATTATAGACTGCAGTTGATATTCATACATTCCGGGTTGGATAGACCGCACAGCCTCTTTTTGCGCTTCAGCAGTAATATCGATAGCTGTCTGTAATAATTCTATTTCCGCCTGTGATTTAATACTTCGCAGCGGGTTGATCATTGCGGAAGCGGATTGTATTTCAAAGGCGGCGCCTTTGTCACGAGCCTTTTTGAAAAGGTCTTCATCCGGAGTCAGTGGTGTATGCAGACCGCGAGAGCGCTCATAGTCCATATAAATCATGGCAAATCTACTCATCACAATGCTTTCCAGCTCGCTTTGAAAATCCTGCGAAGGTCTCACATCTTGAAATCCCAACTGTTCACGCGCCCCCTCTAAACCCAGAGTTTGCGGGTCCCAATCAACCCTGCCGCTCCGGCGGCTAATAAACAGCGTTGCGCTGCCTGTACCTCTCCCTGCTTGAGAACCGGAATAAACTGCCGCTGCACGGGTTTCGTTAAAACCTGTCCTTCCGCCTCGCGGAGCCCGTAAAATTAATGCTGCTCCGGGTTCATTCAAGCCTGTCAGGTAGTAAAAATTATTCTCCTGACGAAATGGTCTAAATTCCCCGGCAGCTCCATTGCCTCTGAGAATCAGAACACTGTTTGGCTCCATTTTTTCAATAACCGCCTGCTGCCTTTTTTGATACTCTTCCTGAGACTGGGCAGAGATTACGGAAACAGATAAGAGTATAGAAAGAATTATTAAAAAAGCTGCCCGAGAATGCTTTTGAATGTTCACCGGTTACCTCCTTGGAAATTTAATACAAAAATTGGGCTTACATGATTTCTTTTGCGAATATATTTATAATAAACAATAATGATGTAAAGTTATTCAAAACCATTATTGTAAAATTAATCGAGGAATGCGCCTAACAAGTCAATACCATTTCCTGAACAATGTTAAAGACTATGCTATGGGTTTGTTTAATAATTGAGATATGCAAAGAAATGGTCAATGAGATTTTTTGAAAATTTACATACATTATGAATATACAAAACCCTTTTTTACAAATCAAGTTATTCTGCACGATAACCTGATATCTCATAGAAAGAAAACCACAGAAAAAATTTGCATTTGCGGATAGAATTATATATATTTTATTTTTATCTCGAATTGAAGTATTAATTTTTGCAGGAGGGATGGATTTGAAGTGCCCAATATGCGGTGGATTCGATGAGAAAGACCATTTTGCGTGCCCGAAGTGTAATCGGGAAAATATTTGTGGATCGCATTACAACTTCGATTTCTTGGTGTGTGAGGAGTGCGCCAAAGAAATGGCGCCTCCTGTTAAAAAGACCGCAGTGAAAAAGCAGGGCGTTGGTATCGAAGAAATTGCTGTTATTGAAGAAGAACCCGAGAAAAGCCCGTTTTATATCCGGCAATTAAAGTGCCCGGTTTGTGGAACATCCGGTGAGCAGCGGTGGTTTCAGGCTAAAATTTATTCCGAACAAAACATCGATGTCGACAAGCAAGTTCAAAACTTTGTATGGACCGAAAAAGTATTTGAAAAGTATCATCCGCCTTTGTATTATATGTGGCACTGCTATAACTGTCATTACACCGATTCCTACATAGATTTCGAAAACCCGTCAAAAGATTCCTTCAGTAATTTTCGGTTTCTCAAAGATACCTTCATAGACCAGTATCAAGACGACCCGCGGATTGAAAAGATAATCGATAAATTGGGGGAAAATATCGATTACGACAAGATGAATTACTACCTGGCAATAAAAACGCACTTGCTGGCAATTTTTATTCAGGAGCTGCTGGAAGATGAAGAAGAAAGAGATTCCTTGAAAATTGGCCGCTATTACCTAAGACTCGGATGGCTTTACAGGGAATTAAGTCAAAAAAAGGAAATTAGTGCCAAAATAAAAAGTACGCTTGTTAAGTTGATAAAATTCCTGAAAAAAGGATGGCCAGAAGTTGCCGGTGACGAACAATCAGCATTGAAGAAAGCTATTGAAATGCTTAATAAGGCGTTCAAAACCTCACATGCTATTAAAAGTGTGGTTGTAGAAGTTGACCTTCTTATGCTGATTGCGGGAATTCACATCAAATTGGAGGAAAACGAAGAAGGTCTAAAAGTACTGAATTCATTACTCGGACGGGCACAAAAAACAAAATATAAACTCGCACGACGGATAAGAGAATCTGAAAAAACAAAAGAACCTCTGCCTGCAGAAGAATTAAAACGGTTCGACATTCAACTGAAAAGGTTGGATGGTTTGATGAGCAAAGCTCGTGATATTATAAGTGACTTGAAAGCTGAGAGAATGAAAGAAGAACGAAAAAAGGCAAAGGCTATTATTAAGACCCTCGGGGAACTGCCGCCGCAGGAAATCCGTGAAATATTATTGAAAAAAGGAATCGACAAGCGTATTGCTTTAGAGCTCATACCCGAGCCAAAGAAAAAATTTTTAGGGCTGTTTTAATTATTCTGACTAATTCATCCCCCGAGTACTCGGGGGATTTCCAGAAATAATGTATTTTTGAATACTATAACAAAAGCTGTTATACTATATGTAATATAATTACTACTCGGGTCATAAAATTGTTTGCATTTTAAGTTCTCTGTCCCGAGTACTCGGGACAGAGAAAAGTGTCTACGCTGTCTCCCGAGTACTCGGGATTCACCTTCGACTTC
>Ga0114930_10003899_pt1 | contig 12816 bp, 12 predicted proteins | sample AnhtaG_FD_87300 | JGI IMG/M metagenome (GOLD analysis project Ga0114930, IMG submission 87300) | Deep subsurface microbial communities from Anholt, Denmark to uncover new lineages of life (NeLLi) - Anholt_01485 metaG | ecosystem: Environmental > Aquatic > Marine > Oceanic > Sediment | place... | reverse complement strand
CGACCACCGACCGCAGATACCACTCGCGCAGCATGTTCACGGCGCGTTCCTTGGAGTCCTTGGCGGCGAGCCGTTACGCAGGCCCGGGGAGGGATGTGAGTTCATTGCCGGATAGCGCCGTCGATGTGGCAAGCGCCGAGGCTTATAGCGAAGGGGTGGGGGCCCGGCAACCGGAGCAGATGCCGCGCCCTAGTTCGCGGCATTGAGCCGCGCGAAGCCGCGCTCCAGGTCCGCGATCAGGTCGCGCGGGTCCTCGAGCCCGGCGTGGACGCGCACCGCCGGCCCCGGCGCGGCCCACTTGGTGGCGGTGCGGATGCCCTCGAGGTGCGAGGGCAGGATCAGGCTCTCGTACCCGCCCCAGGACGCCCCCATGCCGTAGAGCTCGAGGCCGTCGAGCATGGCCGAAAGCGCCTTTTTCGGGCACGGCTTCAGCACCATGCCGAACAGGCCCGATGCGCCGGTCATGTCGCGCTTCCAGATGGCGTGGCCGGGATCCTGGGGCAGGGCGGGGTACATCACGCGCTCGACTTCGGGGCGCGTTTGCAGCCAGCGCGCCAGTTCCAGCGCGTTCCGCTGGTGGCGTTCCAGCCGCACCGACAGCGTGCGCAGGCCCCGCAACCCCAGATACACGTCGTCCGGCGCTGCGCTGTAGCCGAGCTGCGCCACGGCGTTGCGCACGGTGAGGAAGGTTTCCTCGGTGCAATCGATGATGCCGAGCATCGCATCGGAGTGGCCGACCACGTATTTCGTCGCCGCGTGCACCGCGACGTCCACGCCCAGCGCAAACGGCTTGCAATACAGCGGCGTGGCCCAGGTGTTGTCCATCAGCACCTTGGCGCCGCCGGCATGCGCCGCCTTGGCGATGGCCGGTATGTCCGCCATCTCGAAGGTGTGCGAGCCCGGCGCCTCGGTGAACACGAGCTTGGTCTCCGGCCGCATCAACTCGGCGATGCCGGCGCCGACCGCCGGGTCGAAATACGTCACGGCGATGCCGAAACGCTTCAGCACGTCGTCGCAATGCTTGCGCGTGGGCGCGTACACGTTGTCGATGACCAGGATGTGATCGCCGGTTTTGACGAACCCCATGATCGCGCCGACGATCGCGGCCAAGCCCGAGGGCACCGCCACCGCGCGCCAGCCGCCTTCGAGCCGCGCGAACGCCTCCTCCAGCGCCGTCGTCGTGGGCGTGCCGTGCCGCCCGTAGGTATAGGTGAAGAAACGACGCTTCTGCGCCTGCTCCATCGCCTCGACGGTGGGAAAGGTGATGGTCGAGGCGTGATAGACCGGCGGATTGATGATCCCATGATGGGCGCGGGGGTCGCGGCCCGCATGGGCAAGGATCGTGTCGTCTTTCGCATCGTCGCGCAGGGACATGACTGTTCCGATCTCGGCTGTTCGGCGTCCGGTCTGGATTGGGCGGTGCAACAAATACAGGCGCAACGCCCGCAAAGCCAGCGGACCGAAGCATTAACAGTGTGCCGGTTCGGCGAGGGGTCGCAGGCGCCCGATATTCCACGCGCTCCCGGCCCGGTCGCGCTTGATTCACCGCGAATTTTCGCGTCAAATTGCACCAGGGAGCCGTCGGCCGGGGGGACGGGGCGCCTGAAGTGGGGCCTACTGCCAACTCCGCCGGTGGACCGATCCCGTCCAAACGGCCGGGATACCACGACAATCATCACAGGGATGCGATCGACATGAAAAAGATCAGCCTTATCGTCGCCGGGACGGCCCTCGTCGCGCTGGCGGCCGGGGGAGCCCAGGCGCAACAGACGCTGGAGACGGTGAAGAAGCGCGGGCAGCTCATCTGCGGCGTCAGCACCTCCGCGCCGGGATTCGCGAATCCGGACGCGCAGGGCAACTGGAAGGGACTCGACGTCGACTCGTGCCGTGCGATCGCGGCCGCCGTCTTCGGCGACGCAAAGCGCGTGAAATACGTTCCGACCACCGCCAAGGAGCGATTCACCGCGCTGCAGTCCGGCGAAATCGACGTCCTGGTGCGCAACACCACCTGGACCATGAGCCGCGACACGCAGATGGGCTTCGACTTCGTCTCCGTCAACTTCTACGACGGCCAGGGCTTCATGGTCCCGAAGAAGTCGGGCATCAAGAGCGCCAAGGAGCTGAACGGCGCCACGGTCTGCACGACGACCGGCACGACCACCGAGCTGAACCTCGCGGACTACTTCCGCGCCAACAAGATGCAATACAAGGTCGTCGCCTACGAGAAGATCGAGGAGATCAACGCGGCCTATGACTCCGGCCGGTGCGACGCCTACACCACCGACCGATCGAGCCTGGCCTCGCAGCGCACCAAGCTGAAGAACCCGGCCGACCACGTGGTGCTGCCCGAGACCATCTCGAAGGAGCCGTTGGGCGCGGTCGTTCGCCACGGCGACAGCAACTGGGGCGACATCGTGCGCTGGGCGTACTACGCGCAGCTCAACGCCGAGGAACTGGGCGTGTCGTCGAAGAACGTGGACGAGATGAAGAAGTCCACCAATCCGGAGATCCGGCGGCTGCTCGGCCTCGAAGGCGACTTCGGCAAGATGATCGGGCTCAACAACGAGTGGGCCTACAACGTCATCAAGCTGGTCGGCAACACCGAGGAAAGCTACGAGAGCACCATGGGCGTGAACACGCCCGTCGGCCTGCCGCGCGGCGTCAACAACCTGTGGACCAAGGGCGGACTGCAATACGCGCCGCCGATCCGTTAAGCGCGAAGCCGGAAGACAGACAGGCCAAAAAGCCTACGCGTTCCGGAATGCGCCTTGCATGCGTAGGCTTGCAAGGGGCATTCCGGTCGCGCGTGGCAAGAAGGCCGGCCGCAGGATCGGCGAGCCGGCCCGGTTGGTGGACAGGGGATAAAGTGGGATGGCGGTTCACGTAAGCGAAGCCGCGGGCGCGCCCGGCACGCCGATCTGGCTGGATGCGCGATACCGCGCGATCTTCTTTCAGATCGCCCTATTGATTCTCGTCGTCGGATTCGGGCTGTTCATTTTCCACAACACGTACCAGAACCTGCAGGTGCGCGGCATCGCGTCGGGCTTCGGCTTCCTCAACACCACCGCCGGGTTCGACATCATCCAGACCATGGTGCCGTACTCCGCGGAATCCAGCTACGGGCAGGCCCTGCTGGTCAGCCTGTTGAACACGCTGCTGGTCGCGGCCATCGGCGTCGTGCTGGCGACCATCGTCGGCTTCGTGATCGGCGTGGCGCGGCTTTCGCGCAACTGGCTGGTCGCCCGCATCGCCGCCGTCTACATCGAGGTGGTGCGCAACATTCCGCTGCTGCTGCAGATCATCTTCTGGTACCTGGTGCTCGGCAAATCGACCCCCGGCCCGCGCCAGAGCATTGCGATCGGCAGCATTTTCTTCCTCAACAACCGCGGCCTCTATCTGCCGTGGCCGGTGCTCGAGGAAGGATTCTGGGTCGCGCCCGTGGCTTTGGTTGCGGCCGTCGCCGGCGTCGTCTTCATGGCGCGCTGGGCGAAGAAGCGCCAGGAGGCGACCGGCCAGCAATTCCCCACGATCTCGGCGTCGCTCGGCCTGATCTTCGGCCTGCCCCTGCTGGCGCTGCTTGCGGCCGGAATGCCGGTCCACCTCGACTATCCCCAGCTCAAGGGGTTCAACTTCCAGGGCGGCATGGTGCTGATCCCTGAGTTGATCTCGCTCACCTTCGCGCTGGTGATCTACACCGGCGCGTTCATCGGCGAGAACGTGCGCGCCGGCATCATGGCGGTCAGCCACGGACAGACCGAGGCCGCCTACGCCATCGGCCTCAGGCCCGGACCGACGCTGCGTCTGGTGATCATTCCGCAGGCCATGCGGGTGATCATCCCGCCGCTCACCAGCCAGTACCTGAACCTGACCAAGAACTCGTCGCTCGCCACCGCCATCGCCTATCCCGACTTGGTCGCGGTGTTCGCGGGCACGGTGCTGAACCAGACCGGCCAGGCGATCGAGTGCATCGCCATCACGATGGCGGTGTACCTGACCACCAGCCTCACCACCTCGATCTTCATGAACTGGTTCAACCGCAAGATGGCGTTGACGGAGCGGTGATGTGACGACCGCCGTCGATACCGGCCAGAAAGCCGATCTGCCGCCGCCCGCCGCCACGGTGGGCGCAATCGGGTGGCTGCGCGAGAATCTGTTCTCGTCCTGGGGCAACACGCTGCTGACCGTCGTCGCGGTGTACATCCTGTACCTCGCGATTCCGCCGCTGGTGGAATGGGCGGTCATGAACGCGACCTGGACCGGCAACGCGGCCAAGGACTGCCGCATGCCCGACGGGTCCGCGAAAGAAGGGGCGTGCTGGATCTTCATCCGCGCCTGGTTCAGCGGCTTCATGTACGGGCTCTACCCATACGATCTGCGTTGGCGCGTGGACTTGGCGGCCGTGATCGTCCTCCTGATGTTCGCGCCGCTGGCGATCAAGCGCTTCCCGTTCAAGACCCATTACGGCGTCGCGGTCATCCTGCTCGCGCCGGTGGTCGCCTACGTGCTGTTCCGCGGCTTCATCGACTTCCCGCCCAACGATCCGCTCAGCAACACCCACCCCTGGCGCGTGGTCGAGACCCACAAATGGGGCGGGCTGTCGCTGACGCTGCTGATCGCCTCGGTCGGGATCATCGCCTCGCTGCCGCTCGGAATCCTGCTCGCGCTCGGGCGGCGCTCCCATATGCCGATCGTCAGCACGTTCTGCGTGCTGTTCATCGAGCTGTGGCGCGCCGTGCCGCTGATCACCGTGCTGTTCATGTCGTCGGTGATGCTGCCCCTGTTCCTTTCTCGGCCGCCTACATGGCCGAGGTGGTGCGCGGGGGCCTGCAGGCCATCCCCAAGGGCCAGTACGAGGCCGCGATGGCGCTTGGCCTCAACTACGCGCGCATGATGGCGCTGATCGTCCTGCCCCAGGCCCTGCGCTACGTGATCCCGAGCATCGTCAACACCTTCATCGGCCTGTTCAAGGACACCACCCTGGTGGCGATCATCGGCATGTTCGACCTCCTCGGCGCCATCCAGCTCGGCAGCGCCGATCCGAAGTGGCTCGGCTTCGGGATGGAGGGCTACGCCTTCGCCGCCGTGCTGTATTTCGCCTTTTGTTACTCGATGTCGCGCTACAGCCAGCACCTGGAGCGCAAGCTGCACACCGGCCACAAGAAACGCTAGCCCGGAGCCAGGAAATGACCGCGTCCGCCAAGCCGCTGAAGAGCGCGAAGTCCGACGAGGTGGCGATCCAGATCGCCAGCATGCACAAGTGGTACGGCGAGTTCCACGTGCTTAAGGACATCAACCTGACGGTCTACAAGGGCGAGCGGATCGTGATCTGCGGTCCTTCGGGCTCGGGCAAGTCCACCATGATCCGCTGCATCAACCGGCTCGAGGAGCACCAGAAGGGCTCCATCATGGTCGACGGCGTGGAGCTCACCAACAACGTCAAGAACATCGACGCCATCCGCCGCGAAGTGGGCATGGTGTTCCAGCACTTCAACCTGTTCCCGCACTTGACGGTGCTGGAGAACTGCACGCTGGGGCCGATCTGGGTGAAGAAGATGCCCAAGAAGGACGCGGAAGAGGCGGCGATGAAATACCTCACCCGCGTGCGCATCCCCGAGCAGGCGCTGAAATATCCGGGACAGCTCTCGGGCGGACAACAGCAACGCGTGGCGATCGCGCGGTCCTTGTGCATGAACCCGAAGATCATGCTGTTCGACGAGCCGACCTCGGCCCTCGACCCCGAGATGATCAAGGAAGTGCTCGATGTGATGGTCAACCTGGCGGAAGAGGGCATGACCATGCTCGTGGTGACGCACGAGATGGGATTCGCGCGCACGGTCGCCAACCGCATCATCTTCATGGACCGCGGCGAGATCGTGGAGCAGAACGAGCCCAAGGAATTCTTCGCCAATCCGAAGTCGGAACGCACCAAGCTGTTCCTGAGCCAGATCCTGCACCACTAGCGGCGTTCGGCCTTGTCCTGAGCCCGTCGGAGGACGAGGCGGCGCTACTTCGGCATCTCGCCCGTGAGTGTCTTGAGGAACGCGACCAGCGCCCGCTTGTCCTCGGGCGAAAGGCGCAGGGGGAATATCCACTCCGCCTTGTTGGGCGCGTCGCCGCCGCCGCGGTCGTAGAACTCGACCACCTCCGCCAGCGTGGCGAGCGAGCCGTCGTGCATGTACGGGGCTGTCAGCGCCACGTTGCGCAACCCCGGCGTGCGGAACTTGCCGCGGTCCTGCTCGTCGCGGCTGACCTCGAAGCGCCCGGGATCGGCGAGCCCGCCGCCCGCGCCGGCGCCCAGCCCGTGGAATTTGCCGTCGCTGAACAGGGCGTGGCCCTCGTCGACGGTGTGGCATTGGGCGCAGCCCGCGCGGAACAGGAACAGCAGCGCGCCGCGGCGCTCCTCGTCGTTGAGCGCCGTCCGATCGCCGCCGAACCACCAGCGGTCGAAGCGGGAATTGCCCGACACCAGCGTGCGCTCGAACGCGGCGATCGCTTGGGCGATGGCTTCCTCGCTTGGTCCTTGGCCGGCGAAGGCGCGCTCGAACAGCCCGCCGTAGTCCGGCAGCGCAGCGACCCTGCCGACCACGTCGGCGACCGAGGCGTTCGCCATTTCCTCCGGGTTCAAGAGCGGTCCCCAGGCCAGGGCCTCGAGCGACGGCATCGCCCCGTTCCACAGCAATGCCGGCGCGAACGCCGCGTTCAGCACCGTCGGCGCATTGCGCCTGAGCGGCAGGCCGTCGTTGCCGGGGTGGGTGGGCCGGTCGGCCGTGGTGAAGGCCTGGGCGGGGTCGTGGCAGGTGGCGCAGGCCATCGCGCCGTGCGCCGAAAGCCGCTTGTCGGAAAACAGCTTGCGGCCCAGCTCGACCTTGGCCGCGTCCGGCGGGTTGTCGGCGGGCCAGGGCACCGCCGGCAGGCCGAGCGCGGCCGGGTCGGCCGCCTCGACCGCGCTCCCGAGCAGGACCACGGCAAGAAAAACGGCCGCGCGGCGCGTCATCGGTTGGGCTGCGGCCCCGCGGGCGCGAAGCCCAGCGGGCGCGGGTCGTCGAATTCCTTCACGCGCCGGTCGTAGGGCACGAATCCGGCGCGCTGGTACAGCGAGAGCGCCTTGGGGTGGTCCATGTCGCAGGTGTTGACCCACACGCGCTTCGGCGCCGGCGGGCCGGTCCAGGCGATTTCGATCGCCTGGTCCAGCAGATACGGCCCCAGGCGCTGGCCGATGAACTCGGGCATCAGGCCGAAATAGGCGAGTTCCACGATGTCGCTCTGGCGGCGGTCGATCTCGAAATACCCGGCCGGCGTGCCCTCGGCGTAGAGCACATAGGTTTCGTATTTCGGGTCCTGCACGATCGCGCCCAGCGCCGCGTCGCTCATCTGCCGGCGCTCGTACCACCACCACGGCCAACCCGCGGCGTTGTAGAGGAAGCGCGAGAACGCGACCGTGGGCTTGTCCGCGCGCATCAGCGCGATGCGCCGGCCCGCCGGCGACGGCGCGGGCGGGCGCGTCGGCCGCGCCAGCATCTCCAGGTAGGTGATCACCGTGGAAAGCCTGTTTTCGGCGCTCAAGTCCCGAACCTCGTCCTGGGCCTGTCGAAGGATAAGGTCCCCATGCTTCGACAGGCGCAGCATGAGGACTCTTCCGGTTAGGGCGTCAGCGGCCTTCCATCGAGCCACCGCGCCATCAGCACCCGGTCCTGCACGCCATAGCCGAGGGCCTCGTAGAAGCCCTGCACCGCGGTGTTGTCGGCGCGCACGATCAACTGCGACTTGGCGACGCCGCGCGCGCGCATCCAGTCCTCGCCCGCGGCGACGATGCGGCGGCCGAGGCCCGATTCTCGGAGTTCGGGCGACACCGCCACGTAGTAGAACCAGCCCCGGTGCCCGTCGTCGCCCACGAGCGCCGATGCCGCGATCCGCCCGCCGCCAGCGTCGGCGACCAGGATCTCGGCGCAGCCGGACTTGCGCGCCTGGGCGATGTCGGCGCGCGGGTCGTTCCACGGCCGCGTCAGCCCGCATTCCTCCCACAGCCGCACCACCTGCTCGATGTCGGCGTCCCGCAGCGGTCGGATGTCGAATTCCGCCGTCACGGTCAGCCCGTCGCGACCGGCGTGTCCTTGCGCCCGCCCCATTCGCTCCACGAGCCGTCGTAGACCGCCACGTCGTCGCGCCCCAGCAGGTAGAGCCCGAGGGCCAGCACGCAGGCCGAAACGCCCGAACCGCAGCTCGTGCAGATGGGCCTGGTCAGGTCCACGCCGGCGGCCTGGAAGCGCGCCGCCAGCCGGTCGGCGGGCAGCAAGGTCTTGGTCGCGGGGTCGAGCAGGTCGGCATAAGGCACGTTGACGGCGCCGGGCATGTGCCCGCCGCGCAGGCCCGCCCGGGGCTCGGGATCGACGCCCTTGAAGCGCCCGGCGCTGCGCGCGTCCACCACCTGCTCAGCCTTGCCCTCGAGCGCGGCCTTCACCTGCATCAGGTTGCGCACCAGCTCCGGCTCGAAGCGGGCGGTGAAGTGCCGTTCCTGCGGCGCCGTCGCCGCGCCCACGACCTGGCGGCCCTCCGCGAGCCATTTCGGCAGGCCGCCGTCCAGCACCGCGACGTTCCTGTGCCCGAAAATGCGGAACATCCACCACACTCGCGCCGCGCTCATCAGCCCATGCGTGTCGTAGGCGACGATGCGCGTCGCGTCGCCGAGGCCGAGCTTGCGCACCTTCGCCGCGAACTGCTCGGGCTTGGGCAGCATGTGGGGCAAGGGGTTCGCCTTGTCGGCGATCTCGTCGATGTCGAAGAACACCACGCCGGGGATGTGACGTCGTTCGAATTCCTTGCGCGCGCTGCGCGTGGTCGGCGGCAGGAGGTAGGTGCCGTCCACGACCCCGAGGTCGGGATCGTTGAGGTGCAGCGCCAGCCATTCGGTCGAAACCAGCGCCTCGGGGCGGGCGTATTGCATGGGTGGATAGCCTTTCCCTAGGAAGCGAACGCGACCACGACGCGGCGGTTGAGCCGGCCCTTCTTCTCGATCTTCACGACTTCCACGCGGCCGATCTCGGCGGTGTGCGCGACGTGCGTGCCGCCGCAGGGTTGCAGGTCCAGGCCCGCGACTTCCACCAGCCGCACTTTGCCCGCGCCGGTGGGCGGCTTGACCGACATGGTCTTGACCAGCTCGGGCTGCGCCGCCAGCTCGGCGTCGGTGATCCAGCGCTGGCCGACGGCGTGGTCGGCGGCGATCAGGGCGTTTAGCTTGGCGGTCAGCTCGTCCCTGTCCAGGATCGCCTCGGGGATGTCGAAATCGAGGCGCCCCTTGTCGGCGGCCACCTGCCCGCCGGTGACGGGATAGGGCAGCACCGCCGAGAGCAGATGCAGGCAGGTATGGATGCGCATGTGCCGGTGGCGGCGCTCCCAGTCGATCTCCGCGACCACGGAAGTGCCCGGCGCGGGCGCTTGGGTGCCCGGCTCCAGCACGTGCGCCACGGTGTCGGGCTCCGCGCCCTTGACCGCGTCCACGACCTTGAGCGCGGCCCCGCCGGCAAGGCGCAATACGCCGGTGTCGCCGGGCTGCCCGCCCCCGGTGGGATAGAACACGGTGCGGTCCAGGATCACGCCCGTTGCGTCCGCGCCCACGACCGTGGCGGGGCAGGAGCGCGCATAGGCGTCGGCGCGGAACGCGAGTTCGGTCGGCATGTCGTCCAATCCGTTGCGGCCTCACCCTTCGACCGGCTCAGGGTACGGACCATTTGCTTGCAACCTCGATCCTCGTCCCGAGCCTGTCGAAGGACGAGGACCGGGTCTTCAGGCCATCCACGGCGGCGTCGGCAGGTTCTTGGAGCGCAGGAACGCCGGGTTGAACAGCTTCGACTGGTAGCGCTGGCCGCCATCGGCCAGGATCGTCACGACCGTGTGGCCCGGCCCCAGCTCCGTGGCGAGCCGGATCGCACCCGCCACGTTCAGGCCCGACGAGCCGCCCAGCACCAAGCCTTCCTCGCGCACCAGGTCGAACAGGATCGGCAGCCAGTCCTCGTCCTTGATCTGGTAGGCGTCGTCGATCGGCGCGCCTTCCAGGTTCTTGGTGATGCGGCCCTGGCCGATGCCCTCGGTGATCGAACTGCCCTCGGCCTTGAGCTCGCCGCGCTTGTAGTAGCTGTAAAGCGCCGCGCCCATCGGATCGGAGCAGACGATGCGCACCTTGTTGCTGCGCTCCTTCAGCGCCATGGCCACGCCCGCGAGCGTGCCGCCGGTGCCGACCGCGCAGGTGAAGCCGTCGACCTTGCCTTGGGTCTGGTCCCAGATCTCGGGGCCGGTGGTCAAGCGGTGGCCCTCGCGGTTGGCCACGTTGTCGAACTGCTGCGCCCAGATGGCGCCGTTGGGCTCGGTCTTGGCGAGTTGCTTGGCCAGGCGCTCGGAGACGTGCACGTAGTTGTTGGGGTCCTTGTACGGCACGGCGGGCACTTCGCGCAGGTCCGCGCCGCACAAGCGCAGCATGTCCTTTTTTTCCTGCGACTGGGTGTCGGGAATCACGATCACGCTGCGGTAGCCCAGCGCGTTGCCCACCAGCGCCAGGCCGATGCCGGTGTTGCCGGCGGTGCCCTCGACGATTACGCCGCCTTTATTCAGCGCGCCGCGCTTCTCGGCGTCCTGCACGATCGCCAGCGCCGCGCGGTCCTTCACCGACCCGCCGGGATTGAGGAACTCGGCCTTGCCCAGCACGGTGCAGCCGGTCAGCTCCGAGGCTTTCCTGAGCTTGATCATCGGCGTGTTGCCGATGGTCTCGATGAATCCGGCCCGGATGGTCATGTCTGGAAGGCCCATGCGCGCAAGAGAAGGGGCCTGACACTAACGGCTTGGGCTTGGGGCGACAAGCCGAGCTCCGGAATGCGTAGCCCGCTCAAGAACGGCGCAATGTGGCGGCGATTCTCCATGCCGTGCCATGCGGCAACGGAGGCTGCCATCGGCCCGGTGCGGCTTCATCCACAAGGCCAAAATATATGCGGAATATCAACTTGTTAGTCGACGATCCGAGGGATCGGAAGAAGGGCCGAAAGCGTTGTTAGCAGGTGCAGAATCTGCTAGAAAAATCGCCAGATTTCCGGGCCGGGAACGCCGGGCGTCCCAGGGCGCCGAACCGACCGCCAACGCCGCCCGGACGCCGCCGCCAACGCCCGTCGAAAACCACCCGAGACCGATCGCGTGACAACGCAGCAGACGCCGCCGCCCCAGGATATCGCGCCCGTCAGCCTCGAAGAGGAGATGCAGCGCTCGTATCTCGATTACGCCATGAGCGTGATCGTGGCGCGCGCGCTGCCCGACGTGCGCGACGGGCTGAAGCCGGTCCACCGCCGCATCCTCTACGGGATGAAGGAGGCGGGCTACGAGTGGAACAAGGCGTTCCGCAAGTCGGCGCGCATCGTCGGCGAGGTGATGGGCAAGTACCATCCCCACGGCGACATGGCGATCTACGACGCCATGGTGCGGCTGGCGCAGGACTTCTCGATGCGCCTGACCCTGATCGACGGGCAGGGCAATTTCGGCTCGATGGACGGCGATCCGCCCGCGGCGCAGCGCTACACCGAGGCGCGGCTGGCGCGCGCCGCCGACGCCCTGCTCGACGACATCGACAAGGACACGGCCGACTTCCAGCCCAACTACGACGGCACGGAGAAGGAGCCGGTGGTCCTGCCGGCGCGCTTCCCCAACCTGCTGGTCAACGGCGCCGGCGGCATCGCCGTGGGCATGGCGACCAACATCCCGACCCACAATCTGGGCGAGGTGATCGACGCCTGCTGCGCCTATGTCGACAATCCCGAGATCACCATCGACGAGCTGATGGAAAAGGTGCCGGGCCCGGACTTCCCCACCGGCGGCATCATCCTGGGCGCGGCCGGCGTTCGCTCGGCCTACCATCTCGGGCGCGGGTCGCTGACCGTGCGCGCCCGCGCGACGATCGAGGAGATCCGCAAGGACCGCATGGCGATCGTGGTCACGGAAATCCCGTACCAGGTGAACAAGGCGCGCATGATCGAGCGCATGGGCGAGCTGGTGCGCGACAAGGTGCTGGACGGCATTTCGGACCTGCGCGATGAAAGCGACCGCGAGGGCCTGCGCGTCGTCATCGAGCTCAAGCGCGAGGCGGTGCCCGAGGTGGTGTTGAGCCAGCTCTACCACCACACGCAGCTCCAGGAGAGCTTCGGCGTCAACATGCTGGCGCTGAACGGCGGCAAGCCGGAATTGATGAACCTGCGCGCGGTGATCGGCGCGTTCGTCGATTTCCGCGAGCAGGTGATTCGCCGCCGCAGCATCTTCGAACTCGGCAAGGCGCGCGAGCGGGCGCATATCCTGGTCGGCCTCGCCATCGCGGTCGCCAACATCGACTCGGTGATCCAGCTGATCCGCTCCTCGCCCGACCCGGTGCAGGCGCGCACGAAGCTGATGGGCCGCGCTTGGCCCGCCCAGTCGGTCGCGGCGCTGATCAAGCTGATCGACGACCCCGGCCACGTCGTGGCCAAGGACGGCAGCTACAAGCTCAGCGACGCGCAGGCGCGCGCGATCCTGGATTTGCGCCTGCAGCGCCTGACCGGCCTCGAGCGCGACAAGATCGCCGAGGAGCTCGACGGGCTCGCCAAGCAGATCAAGGATTTCCTGGAGACGCTGGAATCGCGCAAGAAGCTGATGGGCATCCTGCGGGGCGAGCTGGTGGCGATCAAGGAGCAGTTCGCCACGCCGCGCCGAACCACGCTCGAAGCCCAGGAGAACGAGGTCGACGTCGAGGACCTGATCCAGCGCGAGGACATGGTCGTCACGGTCACGCTCGGCGGCTACATCAAGCGGGTG
>Ga0114930_10003898_pt1 | contig 12817 bp, 10 predicted proteins | sample AnhtaG_FD_87300 | JGI IMG/M metagenome (GOLD analysis project Ga0114930, IMG submission 87300) | Deep subsurface microbial communities from Anholt, Denmark to uncover new lineages of life (NeLLi) - Anholt_01485 metaG | ecosystem: Environmental > Aquatic > Marine > Oceanic > Sediment | place... | reverse complement strand
CCCATCAACATGGCCCGCGAAGTCATGAAGCGCCTGCGCGAGAAGGGCACCGTGGTCCGTGGATGGCTCGGCGTGGGCATTCAGTTGCTCACCAAAGACATGGCCGAGTCGATGAAACTCAGAGACAACGAGGGCGTACTCGTCAGCGAGGTCTTCGACGACGGGCCCGCCCATAAGGCCGGCGTCAAGGTGGGCGACGTCATTCTGGAGTTCAACCGCAAGCGCGCGACCAGCCCGGCCGAACTCCAGTCCGCCGTCGCCTGGACCGAACCGGGAAGTCAGGTGGAGGTCCTCATCCTCCGCGACGGTAAGCGCCGCACGCTCAAGGTCAAGGTCGAGAAGCGGAGCGACCAGCCCCAGGTGGCCCGCGCCAAGCCCGGCGCGCCCGCCGAGATCGACGACCTCGGCATCGAGGTCAGCGCCGTGACCGACCAGGCCGCCGACCGATACGGGTACGAACGCGGTCAGGGCGTGTTGATCACGAAGGCGAACCCCGGCGGAATGGGTTGGCGCGCCGGGCTGCGCGAGGGGATGCTCATCCTCCAGGTGGCCGGCAAGAAGGTGACCACCGTCGCTCAACTGACCGCGGCGCTGACGAAGGCCGATCTGGCGAAGGGCCTCCCGATGCTCGTCCGCGAAGGCGACCGCCAGATGTTCATCCTGATCAAGAAGCGGTAGCGCCAACTCTGGCCTCTGGCATCCAGCGCGGTGGGCGTAACGGCCCCCCGCGCTTCCGCGCGCCGGCGTGAGGGCAAGGCCCGCTCCGGGTCATTGTGGTCTGACCTTGAACGGGCCGTGCACCCACGTTATCCTGACGCCTCCCAGCCGCTTTGAGACCCCACCGGTCGGGGACGGGCGGCAGCGCGCCAGCACAGGGGGCAGGAGACTCTCATGGCGAGTATGGCTCTGGCGGATCTCGTTCAGGACAACGGGTCGAAGATCGTCCTGTTCGTCTGGGACGGCGTCGGCGGTATCCAGGCCGGGGCCGACACCCTGACCGAACTCCAGGCCGCGCGCACCCCCAACGCCGACCGCCTTGTGGCCGAAGGGTGTTGCGGTCTGCTCGAGCCCGTCTATCCCGGCGTGACGCCCGGCAGCGGGCCGGGGCACCTGGGCCTGTTCGGTTACGACCCCGTCGAGTACCAGTGCGGCCGCGGGGCGCTGGCTGCGGCGGGTGTCGGCTTCGACCTTCGGCCCGGCGACGTGGCGGCCAGACTGAACTTCTGTACCCTCGACTCGGATGGCAACGTCATCGACCGCCGCGCTGGACGCATTCCCAACGAGGAGTGCAAACGCCTTGTCGCCAAACTCGCCGAGGCGATACCGGAGACGGCCGGCGCCCAAGTTCATTGGACGCCGGTCAAGGAGCACCGGGCCCTGCTGGTCCTCCGTGGCGAGGGGCTCGGAGACGGCATCGAGGATACCGATCCGCAGGCCACGGGCGTGCCGCCGCTGGAGGTCCAGGTCAAAGACGATTCCGCCGAGACGGCCCGCACGGCCGAGGTGGTGCGTCAGGTTCTGACGCAGGCCCGCAAGGTCCTGGCCGACGAGGAGAAGGCCAACATGGTCCTGGCGCGCGGGTTCGCCGGGCGGCCGAACTGGCCGACCGTCCGTGATCGGTTCGGCCTTCGGGCCGCCGTCGTCGCGGGCACGCCGATGTACCGTGGCGTGGCGAAACTCGTCGGCATGGAGGCCCTCGACGCTTGCAACGAGGTGGAAAAGGACGTGGCGAGCCTGGCAGCCGCGTGGAACGACTACGATTTCTTCTTCATCCACTACAAGCATACCGACAAGGCGGGCGAGGACGGCGACTTCGAGGCCAAGGTCAAGTGCATCGAACAGGCCGACGCGGCGCTGCCGGCTCTGGAGGCCCTCGACCCCGATGTCCTGACCGTCACGGCCGACCATTCGACCCCGTCGTCCATGAAGGCGCATTCGTGGCACCCGGTGCCGGTGTTCCTGTCGGCCAGGACCGCCCGGCGCGACGCCGTCACGGAGTTCAACGAGGTGGTGTGCATCGGAGGCGGTCTGGGCCTGCGGCCGAGCACGCACCTGATGCCGCTGGCGCTGGGCCACGCGGGCCGCCTTGCGAAGTTCGGGGCCTGAGGGGCTGGAGCAGGCGGCGGGTCGGCGTGCCGCGGCGCTCCCGCGGCGGGCTCGGGCGGCGCTTCTGCTGCGCAGGCGGGCTATGGCGACCGATGAGGTGAGGAGCGACGAGGCGCCGGCGTTCTGGTGCGACGCGATGCTCGGCGGATTGGCTCGCTGGCTCCGCGCTGCGGGCTACGATGCGGCCTGGGTCGAAGGCATCGACGACGCGGAACTCGTGCGCCGAGCCCTGGCGACCGGACGCGTCCTCCTGACCGCCGACACCGAACTCGCCCGGCACGGCGCGATCCGGTCCGGACGCGTCCGCGCGGTGCTCGTTCCCGCGGGCAAGACGAAGTTCGAGCAACTGCGGCACGTGGTGCGGGCCTTGTCGCTGGCGCGACGTGAGCCGCGATGTATGGCCTGCGGCGGCCGCCTTCGTTCCATCCCCAAGGAAGCCGCGCGACCCGAAGTGCCACCGCGCAGCCTTGCCTGGTGCGAGGAGTTCTTCCGGTGCGGGCGGTGTGCGAAAGTGTTCTGGCGAGGGACCCACTGGCGCCGCATAGCCGCGCGGCTGGATGCCCTCTGAGCGGGGCCAGGTAAGTCTCGCGCGTCTTCGCACCCACCGCGCGGGAATCGCCGTTCTTGCGGCTGCGCGGCGGGTACTCCAGCCCCGCCGCGCAGCAAGTTTCGTTGTAGGATTAGCACGTAGCAGATTGTCGGACGCACGGCGCTGAACATGGCGCCACTTCCTCATTGCCGCACGGCGGCGGCATTTCCGGCAGCCAGTGCCGTCTCGCTCGGCGCAGGGGGCTGCTCCGGAAGTCCTTGGGGCCCTTTCCTCAAGCCAAGGGCGTTTCGCTGCCGATAACCAAATGTCGTTGAGGTGCCATTTCGGGCTTGTAGCACGCGCTGAGACGGGGTGGGTATGGGGGACCCTTGAACGACTGGTGCGTGCCGTATTGTCTGCTTCGCCTGACCCTTCTGGTCGGCGCCCTGGTTGCCATCCCGACGCTCGTATGGAGACGTGTCGGTGGGAAGGTCGTCAGTTACGCGGCGCTTCTGCTCGGCGTCGCCGTCCTCGCGGTGGGCGAGGTCTTCCGCCTGGTGGCAGCGCTGGACCCCGACTGGTCGGCTGCGGTGGCGACCATCGGCGGCCAGTTTCCGATCCATGCGGCCGGCTTCATTCTGGTGTTCGTGGGTTTCCTTGCGCTGATGCAGGACGTGAAGGCGTTCCGGGAACAGGACCGCCAGGCTGCCGAGGACGAACGGGCGCGAGCGGAAACCGCCCGCCTCCGCGAGGCCAAACTGAAGGCCATCCTCAGCGGCGTCACGGATTACTGTATCATCACGTGCGATACCGAAGGGAAGATCACGTCGTACAGCGGCGGCGGCGCCCGCATCCTGGGGTGGGAGCCCGAAGAGGTGGTCGGCAAGATGAACGTGGCCGACTTCCGGCCGGACGGCGCGACGGGGGTTGAGAATCTCATGGAGGCGGTCCGTCGCAAAGGCCGCTTTGAAGCCGAACTTCCGGTGTGCCGCAAAGACGGCGCCAAGATCCCGATGCTGCTCACCGTCACTCCCCTCAGGGACGCCGGCGGCAACCTGGAAGGCTACATCGGTATCGGCAAGGACATCACCGAGATGAAGGCCGCCCAGGACGCGATCCGCCACGAGCGCGACTTCGTCCGCGGTATCATCGAAACGAACGAGTTGTTCATCGTTGGTGTGTCGTTGGTCGACGGCCGCATCACGATGTTCAACTACGGGGCCGAGCAGGTCAGCGGCTACGGCCGCGACGGTGTCATCGGACGGCGATTTGCCGAAGCCTTCCTGCCGCACGACGACCGGCCCGCTTTCGAGCAGTTCATCACCGAGGCTGCCGCAAGTACACCGGACCAGATCCGTCAGCGCGAGGATACGATTGTCACCAAGTCGGGCGACCAGCGGCTGATCGCCTGGACCTATACGACCTCGTGTGATGAGAGCGGCAAGCCGCACCACATCGTGGCTTTCGGCCGCGACGTTACCCAACAGCGCCAGATGCAGGCAAGCCTCGAAACGGCCAAGGCCAAACTGGAGGAGGCCAACACGGCCCTGGCGCGCATGGCCACGACCGACTATCTGACGGGCCTGTTCAACCGCCGCCAGGCCGACCTCCTGTTCGAACGCGAGATCGCCCGGTGCCGGCGCAGCGGCCGCCCGCTCGCCGTGGTCCTCTTGGATCTGGACCGGTTCAAGTCGATCAACGACGCCTACGGCCATGACGTGGGCGACGTGTGCCTGAAACACGTGGCTGAGCGGCTCGCGGATCGGTTTCGCGCCAGCGACATTGTCGCCCGGTACGGCGGCGAGGAGTTCCTGGTGGTTCTGCCTGAAACCGGTCTGAAGGACGCCCTCTCCCTGGCCGATGCCATCTGCCGGCGCATCGCCGAGCACGAGATCACCCACGGCGACCTGAAAATTCACGTGGCCGCCAGTGCCGGCGTTGCCGTGCTCGGCCCCGGCATGGATGTTCCCTCCCACGAACTCGTAGGCCGGGCAGATCAGGCCATGTATCACGCCAAGAGCCTGGGCGGGAACCGTGCGGCGACCTGGCAAGAGGTCCACGAAGGCAGGCTTCAGGCCAGCGTCGCCGACGCCGAATAGGCGTGCGCGCGCCGCGCCGGCGCGCGGCGACGCTACGCCCGGAAGATCGCCCCCAACCGCTTCCCCAGCAGAAGGCTGGCCCCCAGGAGCGTGGCCGCCAGAAACACCATCGCCCAAACGCCCAGGGCGCTGGCGACCGCCTCGCCCGTGATGGCGTACTCGCTCGAATAGATGCGGAAGATGGTCCGCGTGACCGGATTGAAGGCGTCGTCCTGCGTCAGGATCAGGCTGTCGGAGACCTCGAGCATACAGAAGGCGAACGTCAGAATTGCCCCCCCCGCCAGGTTGGCGGCAATGAGCGGTACCGTGATTCGCCAGAGCGTCCGGACGGGCCCGGCGCCGACGCTCTGGGCCGCTTCCTCCAGTGTGCGGCTGGTCTGCTGGAACCCGGCCACCGCCGACCGGACCATGTACGGCAGCCGCCGCACCGAGTACGCGACCACCAGCAGCACCACCGGATTCGCCTGGGGATACAGGTAGTTCTCGCTCCAGACGCCGTGCTCGACGAACCAGTCACCCCAATCGGCGAAGCAGTTCAGGTACCCGAACGCCAGCACGATGCCCGGAAGCGCCAGCGGCAGCATGACGGCTGCATCCAGCAGCCCGCGACCGATGAAGCGCTTTCGCACCAGGACGTAGCCGATCCACACCCCCAGAAAGACGTTGATTGTCACCGCCCCCAGCGAGTAAGCCACCGAGTTGCGGATGCTCGGAAGCGTCCACTGGTGCGCAAGCGCCGCGCGATGGTGCTCCAGCGTCAACCCGGCCGGCAGCACCGTGAACTGCCACTCGCTCTTAAGGCTGTACAGAATGACCGAGATGTGCGGCACAACGGCCAACAGGATGACCGCGCCGAACAGGAGCCACACCCACGCCGTCGCGCCTCGCCCGAGGCGCTGCGGCACGCTCGTGCGCGAGGCCACGCTCATCATGCCGAACGCCTTGCGGCCGAACGCCCTGCGAGCGCCCCAATAAAGGACCACCACCAGCGCCAGCAGGATGACCACGAGGGCGTTGGCCTCGGGGCTCGACGGTTCGCTGACACGGTCGAATATCTGGACCGCAATGACCTCGCGGAAGTTGAACATCAGCGGCGTGCCGAGGTCCGTCAGCGCCCAGATGAACACGATGATCGCCCCCGCGAAGTACGCCGGAAGGATCAGCGGGAACGTGACGCGAGAAAAGACCCGCCACGGACCTGCCCCGACGTTGCGGGCCGCGTCCTCGAGCGAAGGGTCCACGTTCGCCAGACCCGCCACCACGTTCAGGTACAGGATCGGGAACAGGTGCAGCGACTGCAGGATCACCACTCCCGCGAACGGGTAGGTCCGGAACCAGTCCACCGCGTCGCCCCGGTCCATCAGGCCCAGGCCCATGAGCGCGGCGTTCAGCACGCCGTACGGGCCGAGGACCTGCCTTAACCCCAGCGCGCCGACGAACGGCGGCAGGATCATCGGCACCAGGATACCGGCGCCCAGCCAACGCTTGCCCACGAAGTCGGTCTTTGCCTGGAAGTACCCCAGCGGGATCGACAGAAGCGAGGACACGATCGTCGTCGCAACGGCCAGCCAGAGCGCGTTCGCGAGGCCGTTGCGGATCGACTCCTTCGCCAGGATGTTTCGCACGTAGTGCAGTGTCGGGCCGGTCGATTCCCACAGCCCCGACTTGAAGACGTTGCCGATGGGGTAGAACAGGAACAGGCCGAGGAAGGCGGCCACGAGAAGGATCAGCAGCCACGTTTTGGCGTCAGGTCGCATAGGGATGTCGAGCGTGCGCCGCCGTCGCGCCGCAGCCCGGCCCGGGGCGCCGGCATTCGGCAACGCCGCACAGGCTGAAGCCTACTTCGCCAGGGCCTTGTACCTGGCGGTGAGGGCCTTGCTCCAGGCGGTCTCGATGTCGCTCTTTTCGCGCAGCCGCTTCTCTTCCTTGCGCGTCAAGCGGGCGCGCTCCTCGGCCGACGCGTCGTCGGGAATCAGAACGGGCCGCCACACCTCGCGGCCGAGCCGGAGCATCTCGTCGCCCGAGACGAGCGGCTTGGTCAGTTCCGCTACGCCTTCGTTCGGCAGGCCGGCGTCGATGAGCGCCTTCCACGCCTTTGCCAGCGCCGCGTGGTTCTCGACCAGCGCCACACGCAGGTAGTCCGCCAGGACCGTTTGGAGCACGTTCTCCCTCTCGGCGCTGTAGAAGTCGGCCGCCGGAGCGGTGAACGGCTTGAACGGCACGTCGGAGCCCTTGGCGGCCGCCTCCTTATGGACGCTCGGCAGGACGGCCAGCCGGCTGAGGGTGTACGTCTTCGGCCCGCCCTCGGTCCCCGCCGGCAGCATCCACAGCCGCTGGCCCGGGGGGCTCAGGACGAACTCGACAAACGCCTCCGCCACCGTCCGGTGCGGCGCCTTTTTGAGGATCGCGATCGGGTCACAGTTGACGACCGTCAGTCCCGGCGGCGCGACGAAACCGAGGTGCTCGCCGCCTTCGCTCCGCATCTGCCGATAGGCGTAGAAGTCGATGCACGGCCCCACCGCCAGGAACCCCTTGGCGCAGCCGCGCGGGATCTCCGACGAGGTGCCGCTGAACTCCCGCGCGTTGCCGCCCATCCGCACCAGGATCGACATGCCATTCTCGAAGCCGTACGCCTGGAGGATGATGTCGTAGGCCTTGCGGACGCTCGAGGACTTCGACGGATCGCCCGCGCCGACCAGGCCGAAGAACCGCGGGTCGGTCATCGTCTCCCAGTCCGTGACCGGCGGCAGGCCCTTGTCCTTCAGGACCGTCTTGCTATAGATCAGGCCGAACGTCGAGACGGCCGCGCCGTACCAGTGGAACTCGGGATCGTACAACGGCTGACCCGCCACTGCCTTGGGGATGGCCGAGAGGACCTCGTCCGGCAGCCGGTACGGCTCGAGCATCCCGAGTTGCTTCATCTGCTCCAAGATCGTCCCGCCGCCGAAGACAACGTCCACGTCATAGCGGCCGGCGTGGAACTTGTCCTGGAGACGCTTGAGCACGCGCGTTCCCCCGCCGCCCGGATCGGGCCACGCCATGTCCACGTCGCGGCCGGTCCGCTGTTTGTACCATGCCCGGAACCCCTGCGTGAACTCCGCGATGATCTCCTCGCTGTGGGCGCTGAAGATGACGAGCGTGTCGGTATCGGCCGCCGGCTCCGCGCCCCCGCAGCCGCCAAGCAGGAGCGCGGCCCAAAGCGGTGCGACTGCGGTCACGTGTCTCATGTGGGACCTCCTGGACCTCGGTCACCTCACACGCCGTGCCCGCCACAGCGGATCTTCGACGCGCGCGGCGGCTAACTTGGCGATGTCGAGGCTGCCACATTCTCCTCGACAAACACCCGAATCGCCTCGGGCGGAATGAACAGCCGCGCCCACTCACCCGCTTCGGCCGGCGGCAGGTCGGTGGGCCGGCCTGAGACGACCATCTCGTGCGGGCCGAGCCGAACCCTCGCCTGCTCCGTCTCGCCCTGGAAGGTGCGGGAGAGAACCTCGACGTCGAAAACGTTCTCCTTGGGCGCGGGGGCGCCGGTCGGAAGCAGACGCAGGTCTTCCGGCCGCACGCTGATCGCCACCTCACGGCCCACCGCCGCTTCCGGGGTCACACGGTCCGCCAGCAGGTTGCCGAAGGCCGTGCTGAGGTGCGCGGCGCCATCTTCGCGGGCCACCAGTTCGCCTTCGAGGAGGTTGGTGGTGCCCAGGAACCCCGCGACCCACACCGTGGGTGGGTTCTGATACAGGTCGCGCGGCGTGCCGAGGGCCACGACGCGTCCTTCACGGACGACCGCCACCCGGTCGGCCATCGACAGCGCCTCGTCCTGATCGTGCGTCACGTACACGCTGGTGACGTGATGGGCGCGCTGCATGCGTCGGATCTCGGTCCGCATTTGCAGCCGCAGTTTCGCGTCGAGGTTCGAGAGCGGCTCGTCGAGGAGCAGATAGTCCGGTTCGATCGCCAGCGCCCGCGCCAGCGCCACCCGCTGCTGCTGACCGCCGGAGAGTTGCGTAGGCCTTCGGCGAGCGAAGTCGGCCATCTGGACGACCTCCAGCACCGCCAGCGCCCGCCGCCGCCGCTCGGCACGCCCTAGCCCGCGCACGCCCAGTCCGAACGCCACGTTGTCGAGAACGGACATGTGCGGCCACAAGGCGTAGTTCTGAAACACCATGCCGCAGTTGCGGCGGTGCGGCGGGCGCCCGGTGACGTCTTTGTCGCCGAAGAACACCCGGCCGCCGTCCGGCGCGTAGAAGCCCGCGATGACCCGCAGCAGCGTCGTCTTGCCGCAGCCCGACGGGCCGAGCAGAAAAAACAGTTCCCCCGGCTCGACCCCGACCGACACGTCGTCCACGGCCACGACCCGCCCGAATCGCTTCGTGACATGTTCCAGCCGCAGGGGGATCATCGGCGCCCTCTCCGCCGGTGAGTGTACCAGCCGGGCGCCGCCGCGGCAAAAAGGTTCCAGGAGCCTTTTTGCCTCACTCGCGCCGGTCGTGGTAACGAAAACGGTAGACCGCCGGGGGCCGTGCCACGATAATCGGGGTGTTCGGACGCGGACGCCCATGCGCATGCCCCCACGACCGAAAACGCTGGACGTTTGGACGTACGAGATCCCGATGCGGATTCGCTTCGAGCATGCCCGCGCGGGACGGGCTACCAGTACGGGCATCCTCCTGCGCCTGGCGCTCGACGACGGCGCGGTCGGCTGGGGCGAAGGCATCCCGCGCGACTACGTAACCGGCGAGACGCTCGACGGCGCCGTCGGCATCATCCGGACCGAGTACGCCCGGCGCCTTGCCGAGGATGCGCCGCTCGCCACAACGCCCCTGGAGTCGGACGGCGTGGTGCATAACGCCGCCTGGTGCGCGTGCGAACTGGCGTACCTCGACGCGGTCGGCAAATCGCAGCGGCGGCGCGTGGCCGACATGCTCGCGGGGCAACTCGGCCTGAAGCCCCGCCGTCTGCTCAGGCGCGTCAGCGGCGTCCTGTCGGCCGGGCCCGTCGAGAAGACGCGGCGGAACCTGCGCCTGATGCGCGTGCTGGCGCTGCGCGACTACAAACTCAAGGTCGGCACCGATGCCGACCAGGACGAGGCCAACCTCTCGGAGATCAACCGCCAGTTGGGACGCGGCCTGAAGCGCCGACGCGGTCCCACCCGCCGCACCCTCCGCGTCGATGCCAACGGCGCGTGGACCCTCCAGGAGGCCGTCCGCCGCGCCGAGACCCTCTCACGCTTCAACGTCATTGCGGTCGAACAACCCCTGGCGAAGGGCGAGGAGGCGGCGCTCGTGGACCTCAGGCGCCGCACCGCCGTTCCCATCATGCTCGACGAGTCGCTCCTGACCCTCGCCGGGGCCGAGCGGCTGGTGGGCGGCGGGCAGGTGGACCTCTTTAACATCCGCGTCTCGAAGAACGGCGGCCTGGTGCAAAGCCTTCGCCTGGCCCAACTCGCGCACCGGTCGGGCCTGGATTTCCAACTCGGGTGCATGGTGGGCGAGACAGGGGTGCTGACCGCCGCCGGGCGCATCTTTCTGGAACTCGTCGGCCGCCGCGTCCGGTTCTCGGAAGGGTCGTACGGGCGGTTTCTGCTGAGGTCGGACGTCACGCGCGAACGGCTCTCGTTCGGATACGGCGGGTTCGTCCGAGCCATGACCGGCCCGGGCCTGGGCGTTCACGTGTCGATGCGCAAGGTCCGCAGCGTGGCCCGCCGCGTCCTGCGGTTGGAGTATTAGGACTATAACGGAACTTCCCGCGCGGCGGCCTTCCCAGGCCGCCGCGAGAAGGTTGGAGGTTCCTGGTGGCCTGGGAAGGCCACCAGGCGGATACGCGCGTTGCGGTTGGAGTATTGAGATGGCGAAGCGGAGCCGCCGCAAGAAGACGCAGCCGCCGAAGTTCCCCCGGCGCCGGTGGCTGCCCGGCCAGGTCGAGCGGGCCGAACCACCCAAGGAAGGCGGGCCCTACGACCGGCCGCGCAAGCGTCGGCAGAGCGGAGAGGACATCGAGGAATCACAGGACGAGCCATAGCTGGCTACTCGCCGTTCTGTTCCTGGTCAACGGGCGTGGTGTCTTCTTCGAGGCGTCCGAGGACGCGCAGGGCCTCCATGGCGGCTCGTTGCTCGGCGGCCTTCTTGTTGGGTCCCCAGGTGCTGGGGTAGCGCCGGCCCCGGATCACGACCGCCACTTCGAACGCCTTGGCATGATCGGGCCCCTTCTCGTCCAAGAGTTCGTAACTGGGCGTGGCGCCGATGTCGTGTTGAGCGTGCTGCTGAAGCAGCGACTTGTAGTTCAGTTGGTGTTCGCCTGCCATGACGCGGTCGATCTCCTCGTTCATGTGAGCGAGGATGAATCGCCTGGCCTCCTCCAGGCCGCCGTCCAGATACATCGCCCCGACGATGGCCTCGTACGCGCAGGCTGCCAGGCTCGCCGGCAGGCTGGGCGATTCCATAATGCCTTTGCCCAGGTTGAGGTGCTCGACGAGGCCCAGCCGCTCGGCCACGTGGCCGCACGTCTCGCGGCTGACGACGACGCTCTTGAACCGCGTTAACTCGCCTTCCAGAAACTTCGGGAATCGGGCGTACAGTTCCTCACAGATGACAAGGCCCAGGATGGCGTCGCCGAGGAATTCCAGCCGCTCGTTCGAGGCCAAGCGGTGCGAGGCCACGCTCGCATGGGTCAGCGCACTCTCGAGGAGGCCGGAATCCCTGAAACGGTACTCCAGGATGGTCTGGACGGCTTCGAATGAGTCGGAATGGCTCAACGTGCGTGGGCTCCTTCTCAGGATGCCGACGGGCCGCGAGGGCGATTCGCCGGCCATTTTAGACGCTCGATGCGGGCGGTCAATCGAAAAGGCTTGACCGCACCGAAGCCCCTTCCGACACTTGGTCGGCCGCCATGGAATACCCCGTACAGGACGAGCCGAAGCGCCTCAGCCGCCGGACCAGGATCACCCTGGCGGCCGCCGCGGGGGGCCTGGTGGTTGTCGCGATTCTGGTTCTCATCTCGCTCAAGGGCACGCCCGAGGTCTACCGCCGCACGGCGCCCATGAGGCTTGACCCGGACGCTGCCAGGCGGTTCGACGAGCAGGTCGTCAACCAGGTCGGGAACGTCCTGCTGGACAAGAGCGGCCAGACGCGGCTGGACCTCGTGGTGACCGAGGAGATGGCCAACGCGCGGATCGCCCGGTTCCTGGCCGACCAGGCGGCTGCCGGCCGAGGCGTCTCGCCGGCCCTTCGGCGGTTGCGGATCGCCTTCGAGCCGTCGGGGCTCGTCATCGCAACCGAGGTGGGCAGCGGCATGACGAGCGCCATCGTGTCGCAGTACCTTGGCCTGTCGGTGGACTCGGAGGGCAGGCTCTGCGTCAAGCCGGCCGGCACGGGCGTGGGGTGGATGCCGGTGCCGAAGGACGTCCTTGATTCCGTGCGGCCGGCGGTGGAGGCGGCGCTTCGGCGCGGCAAGGCCGGAGACGGCGACGAGGCGACCCTGCAATTCTGGCACGCTATCCTCGACGGGTTGGATGGCAAGCCGGTGCCGCTCGGAAAGGGCAAACGCCGCATCGTCCTCGAAAGCGTCGAGTTGGAGCGCGGTGTCCTGCGGATGAAGGGTCACCGCGGCGAGGCGAAGGCCAAGTGAACCTCACGGGGCGGCCGTGCCGGCGCCTCACGGGGCGCGGCGGGTCTCCTGACCCGCCGCGCTGCAGCCAAACGCGGTGGGTCTGGAGGGGCTGTTGCCCAATTCAGCCTTGCTTCCGCGTGGTGGCCTTCCCAGGCCACCACGCCCCGTGCACGGCTCTCGCGGCGGCCTGGGAAGGCCGCCGCGCGGGAATCGCCGTTGTCACCGTTGTCGCCGTTGCGCGGTGGGTCCGGAGACCCACCGCGCAAAAAGATGCCGCGGCGCGCCGCGGCCTACAGGCTTGCTCCCGCGTGGTGGCCTTCCAAGGCCACCACGCCCTGTGCACGGCTCTCGCGGCGGCCTGGGAAGGCCGCCGGCGCGGGAATCGCCGTTGTCACCGTTGTCGCCGTTGCGCGGTGGGTCCGGAGACCCACCGCGCAAAAAGATGCCGCGGCGCGCCGCGGCCTACAGGCTTGCT
>Ga0114930_10003896_pt1 | contig 12822 bp, 11 predicted proteins | sample AnhtaG_FD_87300 | JGI IMG/M metagenome (GOLD analysis project Ga0114930, IMG submission 87300) | Deep subsurface microbial communities from Anholt, Denmark to uncover new lineages of life (NeLLi) - Anholt_01485 metaG | ecosystem: Environmental > Aquatic > Marine > Oceanic > Sediment | place... | reverse complement strand
TTGGACCTTATGGTCACCGTTTACGCATTGTCCCAGCCACGCGCACGTTGCCCGAATGGTCGGAGGTCGAAATTGCCTGGGAGGATCTTCGCCGCCCACTCTTAACAGTGGTCGAATCGCTGGCTGAGATTAGTGAAGGCTTGGAAGAGCTCGCCCTGACCGGCTCAGCGTCAACTGAAAACCTGGCTCTCGCCGCTAGAATCACCTCCCGGAGTCTGACCGAGGTTTTCACCAACCTCGATCACATGATCTTCGAGGCGGATCCTCAGATGATTTATTGGCTCTACGAACAGGTTGGCCAAGGCAAGTTATCCATGCACGCTGCACCTCTTGAGGTGGGTCCCCTCGTCGAGCGACACCTGTGGCATGAAAAAGAATCGGTGGTGATGACCTCGGCTACACTAACAACTGGTGGCGAATTCGATTACATCCGCCGTCGACTCAATGCTGAAGACGCAGAAGAAATCGCCCTTGGCTCACCTTTCGACTACGAGACCTCCGCCCTGCTCTACCTGGTCAACGATATTCCCGAACCGACCGATCGGCACGCATACCAACGAGCTGTCGAAAGAGGTTTATTGGCCCTTTGCCGTGAAACGCGTGGGCGGACTTTAGTTCTGTTTACTTCTAATGAACAATTACGACGCACGGCTCGAGCTATTGGTGAGCCCTTGGCCATGGAAGGAATTCAGATCTTCGAACAAAGCTCGGGTGTTTCGCGGCATACGTTGCTTGAAGAATTCCGCTCCGCAGAGCAGGCAGTGTTGCTAGGAACGCGGTCATTTTGGGAGGGAGTGGATGTCCCTGGAGAAGCGCTCTCGGTCCTGGTCATCGTCCGCCTTCCCTTCAGTGTGCCCAGCGACCCAATTGTCGCCGCGCGATCCGAGGCTTACGAATCTCCATTTAACGATTTCACCGTACCCGAGGCCATCTTACGCTTCCGCCAAGGCTTCGGACGCCTGATCCGCACAAAGTCTGATCGAGGGGTCGTGGTCGTGCTCGATCGCCGTATACTTTCCAAACACTACGGGCGCGCCTTTGTTGATTCCCTCCCGCAATGCACCATCCATCTTGGGAAATTAATGGACCTACCCAAAACCGCTGCACGTTGGTTGGGAGTTTAATCCTTTATAGGTCACTCCACACCGTTCGGTGAACCGATTGACTGCGGCCCTTTTCCATCCTCATGTATTTTAACCACTATTTCCTACTGGCGGCTGCTTTCACAGCAGACTTAATTGATGTAATATGGACCGCAACCAGTTCGAGTAGAAATGGTTAAGGAAGCCCATCATCCACGGAGGTCGACCTGGCAATGATTGAGGTCTTCTACGGCTATGTCTTTGTCGCCGGACAGCACGATGGTCCAAAACGGTTGGAGGGCATCGAAAGTTTGGTGCCGTTTATAAAGCAACATCTCTTAAGCGAAGAGTTACGTATCACCGATTCATCCGATATCTTGATCCTGCACGTCTTAGATGGCGTGGACCTTTTATCCACCCTTCACGAGTATGGCGTGGACCTTCCTCAACTTTATCAAAGCATCCGGAAGCATGATTTGGGCGAGGGTTTTAATGTTGACAAACAGTGGGATGATTGGCAGGATGATCACGACAGAACCAACCCCTCACTGAGCGAAATAAGGACGCGTCTCGCGATAAAGAAAGCCTGTAAAGCCGCTCAAAACGTGGCCGATGTAGCTAAACTGCTGGAGGACGGCTGCTTCACCGTATGCTTCGAAAGCCAGGATGGAACCCGGGCATGGGGCGACTTCAACCCCATTGATTATTCCGTTGTGGCGATGAACGAAACGGTAAAGTCAGGCTCGCAAAAAAGAGGGGGCAGGGTAACCCTCGAGCCTACTGCAAGATTGCGCCATGATGGTTCTGGGGAAGACATCCACGTCTTTATCCTTCTTGATCCACCTCTCGATAAACGACGATTGTGAGGGTGAAGATCAATTGAACTCACCCGTTGACGTACCTATTCCGGTAGGACTATAATCGCATCATTCCATTAGAAGGATGGTCTTTAGTGATCGACGTCAACGAATTACGCAGCGGCGTGACCTTCATGTTGGATGGGGATCTTTACAAGGTATTGGAGTATTCCCATCATAAACCTGGACGTGGCAAAGCCACGATCCGGACAAAAGTCCGCAATCTACGTAGCGGCTCTGTACTGGAAAAATCGTTCACTTCTGGTGATCGGATTCAAGACATCCGGCTCGACCATCATATCGTTCAATTCCTTTACCAGGACGGCGACTTTTTCCACTTCATGGATACAGAAACTTACGAGCAACCAACGTTAAATGCCTCCATGCTCGGCGAAGCGATTAATTTCTTGACCGAAGGTCTTGAGGTTAAACTTACTTTCTATCAGGGGGAAGCACTGGATATTGACCTTCCCACCGCCGTTGATCTCAAAGTTGAAGAATCCGAGCCCGCGGTTAAAGGTGATACCGCTACCGGTGCCAACAAAATTGTCACTACCCAAACTGGTCTCAGAGTGCAAGTACCCCTTTTTGTCGAAGTCGGCGATACAATTCGTGTTGATACTCGCACAGGCAACTACCTAACCCGAGCATAAAAAGAAATATCAATCTAATTGGCTATGCGCACCCCTACCGGCACAATATGCCCCTTTTATTATGAAGACTTCCATCGAGGTCGCTCCAAACAGGAGTGCCGCCTTATCGATCGTACACCAGGTGGGGGCACCTATAATCCTGACCTTTGTGCCCAATGCCGGGTACCGCGCATGTTAATGGCTAACGCCTGCCCCAATATGGTGCTTGAGGCTAAAGTTGCCTCTCGCTTTTTCGGCCTCCGCAAATGGGTAGAGATCTCTGCCAGTTGCACTCGCTCACAGCAAATTGTCAAGGAACCCGAAATCGGTTGTGGTCAGTGCCACTTGGCCCTTGCCCCATTAGATCCCTCTAAGGAAGAAATGTGATCACTGCCCTGCTACTAGACCTTGATAATACGCTACTCGGGAACGATATGGAAGATTTCATCCCAACCTACCTCAAACGGCTGGGAGCCTACATGGCCGATATGGTGCCGCCTGATCGTTTCATCACCGAGTTGCTGCACGGCACACGGGCAATGATGGAGAACCTCGATCCAACTGTCAGTATGGAACAAGCCTTTGCCGAGACTTTCTACCCTTCTTTAGGCTTACCTGAGTCGGTTGTTAGATCTCAAATCGCTGATTTCTACGCGACAGTCTTCCCAACCCTTCAGACACTCACCACCCGTCGTCCAGAGGCCGAACAGCTTGTTCAAAGCGCGTTAGAAGCCGGACTTGAAGTTGCCATCGCTACAAACCCACTCTTTCCACGTACAGCTATTGAACAACGCCTCGACTGGGCTGGTATACCTGTCAAGCGCTATAACTTTGCTTTGATCACCAGCTATGAATACTTCCATTTCTCCAAACCCCACCTGGAGTTCTATGCTGAAATCCTGGGACGATTGGGTAAATCCCCCCATGAAGCCGCCATGATCGGCAATGACCCTGAAGACGATCTTGCCCCTGCTCAAATCATGGGGATGTCTGTCTTCCACGTAAGCCGTTCCCCGTTAGATGCCTTTAATGGAGGTCAGTTAATCGATGTTATTCCATGGCTGGAACGCGTCACAAATCAAAACCACCCAGAAGCAGCTAACCACTCGAAAATTATCCTCGCACAACTCCGCGGTTACCTAGCCGCCTTGATTAGTATGACCACTAGTCTTGATCAAAAAACTTGGACCCAACGACCGGCGGAGGATGGATGGGCACCCATCGAAATCGTTTACCACCTGAGGGATGTCGAAAAGGAGGTCACTCTCCCCCGGGTTAAAAAGATCTTGACTGAAACCAATCCTCACCTTCCCGCCTTCGACACAGATCGTTGGGCAGAAGAGCGGGATTACATCCATCAATCAAGTCCCGAAGTGTTGGCGGATATCATCCAAGTACGAAAGCAAACTATCTCCCTTCTAACAACGCTCAATATGGAGGATTGGTCTCGCTCAGCCCGTCATTCATTATTCGGACCAACAACTTTATCCGAGGTTGTGAATATCGCCACCGAACATGATCTGATCCATCTGACTCAAATGCGATCGGCTTTGGAGAGTAAGGTAGTCTGATAACAATCACTTTTTCAACATCCCCCGATAAGTCTACTTTACATCACTCATAGCGCCAGATATAATCAATTGAGCGGGGAAGTGCTGGAATTGGCAGACAGGCGTGACTTAGAATCACGTGCCGTAAGGCGTGAGGGTTCAAATCCCTCCTTCCCCACTCCTGCGATTGGACTACATGACATCTTTACGCCAGTGCGATGAACAATCCGCACTAACCAAAGATACAATCTTGGAGGATCGATACGTTGAAAATTGAAACCGAGGCTCTGGAGGATCGCCAAGTACAGATCACCGTGGAGATCCCAGATGAACGTCTGCAGGCGGCGATGCGCTCCACAGCCCGACGTTTGAGCCGTGAGGCTCGCATCCCCGGTTTTCGCCCAGGCAAAGCACCTTACAACATAATCATTAATAAATTCGGAGAGGAAATTGTATTCGAAGAAACTCTAGACGATCTCGGTAAGGAAATTTATCGCCAGGCACTGGAGGAAACAGAGCTCGACCCTTATGGTCCCGGCTCGCTTGATGAAGTGGTCAGTCGTGATCCGCTCGTGATTCGCTATACAGTGCCGCTTCCTCCCGAAGTTGACTTGGGAAGCTATCGAGAGATACGTATCCCCTGGGAGGACCCCCAGGTCACCGATGATGCCCTTGAAGCGGTATTGGAGGATCTACGACAGAGACGGGCTCTCATCGAACCGGCTGACCGCCCAGTTCAACTCTCCGATGTAGTAGTTCTGAACATCAGTGGCGAGCTCCGCGAACCACCAGATGAAAGAGATGCCACCCTGCTTGACAATAAAGGAGTTGAAGTATTGGTTGCCGAAGAAACGGACTGGCCTATACCTGGTATAGTCGAGCATCTCATAGATCTTGAAGCCGGAGACGAACGCCATTTTGAGTATGAATTTCCTGAAGACTACCCCTCTGAGGACCTTCAAAATCTCTCCGCCGACTTCCACCTCACTTGCCTCGAAGTCAAATCACGAATTGTCCCCAATTGGTCGGATGACCTGGCCCGAAACATCGGGGAATACAACGACCTTCTCGATCTACGATTGAAAATACGTGGGGATTTGCTCGAACGAGCCCAACACCAGGCCGATGCAGAATTCGCCCAGCGGGTGATCGAAGCTACGATTGAAGGGGCCACAATCAGCTACCCACCATTACTGCTGCAAGACGAAGTGAGCGAGATGCGGACAGAGCTGGAACGACGTTTGACGGGACAAAACCTCAGTCTGGAAGACTACCTGAAGATTGAGAAAAAAACCGATGAGGAACTTCGCTCCGAGCTAGAACCTCGAGCCATTGAACGACTCAATAGAGCTCTCATCCTCGGGAAATTGGTCGAAGTCGAGGAACTTGAGGTGGGGGAGGAGGAAGTTATTAGCGAAATCGATCGAATCATCGCACCTTTCAAAGACCAGTCGGAAGATATCCGGAAATCGTTTGACAACCCGATGAGTCGCCGTCACCTCACCCTCGATCTACTTACTACCAAAGCTATAAAACATCTTGTCGCCATCGCTAAGGGTGAACTAGAACATATCGAAGGGAACTTAGCGGAAAAGACCTCTAAGGTGGCCTCGCATGAAGGTGTACCTGATGAGGATAATCCTAGTAAGGAGTAAGTGTAAATATTATGTCAGAAAAAATCCCTCAATCCCTCATCCCCATGGTCATCGAAACGAGCGGCCGAGGGGAACGAGCATACGATATCTATTCTTTACTTCTCCGAGAGCGAATAATTTTTCTCGGAACACCGATAAACGACCAAGTATCAAATTTGATGGTCGCCCAATTGCTTTATCTCGACCGTGAGGACTCAGATAAGCAAGTTTACATGTACATCAACTGTCCTGGCGGCGGAATATACTCCGGTCTGGCAATCTATGATACGATGCAGCAGCTTAGTGCTCCGATTTCAACCGTTGCTGTAGGCGTCACTGCATCGTTCGGTACTTTGCTCCTAGCAGCAGGCACCAAGGACATGCGCTATGCGCTGCCTCATGCGACCATCCACCTTCATCAACCAATGGGTGGAACACAGGGCCAGGCAACCGATATTGAGATTCAAGCCAAAGAGATCTTGCGCTTGCGCGAAAAATTGAATACTATACTTGCGAAACATACCGGACAGCCGCTTGAAGTAATTGAACGCGACACCGAGCGGGATTTTTATATGGATGGCGAAGCCGCTAAGGAGTACGGTCTGATCGATCACGTGCTCTTACCCTCCGGCGATAACCAGAGCGAAGAAGAGGGAGACGAATAGTTAAACATGTCGCTTAAACACCCTACCTCACCGGAGACGCGCCGGTGCTCATTCTGCAATCGGGATGAAGGCGAGATCCAGCGCTTGATCGCTGGACCTGAAGGCGTCTTCATCTGCAATGAGTGCGTCGATCTTTGTCGTGACATCCTTGAAGGTGAAACTCCATGGCCGGCTACTGCTGGAACTCCCTCCGGCCGGCCACAACTCTCTCCTCAGGAAATCTTCGCCCAATTAGATGAATATGTCGTCGGTCAGGATCTTGCTAAACGCGTGCTTTCCGTCGCCGTGTACAACCACTATAAACGAATCGCACACCGGGGTCGCACGGATGTTGAATTGGATAAAGCCAATATCCTTCTCATGGGCCCCACCGGCTGTGGTAAGACCTTGCTCGCCCAGACTTTAGCCAGGAGTCTCGATGTCCCCTTCTGCATCGCCGATGCAACCGCCTTAACCGAAGCTGGTTATGTGGGTGAGGATGTTGAGAACATCCTGCTACGATTGCTTCAGGCTGCGGATTTTATTGTCCCCCGTGCCGAACGCGGAATCGTCTATATTGACGAGATCGACAAAACCGCACGCAAAACAGGTGACAATCCGAGCATTACTCGCGATGTTTCTGGTGAAGGCGTACAGCAGGCGCTATTAAAAATCATCGAAGGCTCGGTGGTCAATGTGCCCCCTCAGGGCGGTCGAAAGCACCCTCAACAAGAGTTTATCCAGGTCGACACCAACGATATCCTCTTCATCTGCGGTGGTACCTTCAGTGGCTTACCTGACATCATCGCCGAACGAATCGGTCGACGAGGAAAACTAGGCTTCACCGGCACGGTGGAAGAGCAGGCGATTAGCAGTGCGGACGACAGTCTCTTATTACGCCTGGTCACCCCCGACGATTTGATGCGCTTCGGCATGATACCCGAGCTCGTCGGACGACTGCCGATGGCGATTAGTGTGAACCCTCTCGAAATTACCGACCTGCGTGCCATTCTCACCAGACCGCGTAATGCCCTTGTGCGACAATATCAGCGCCTATTCGAGATGGACAACGTCGAACTCCATTTCACCCCTGAGGCTTTGGATACAGCGGCTGAATTGGCGTTAGGCCGAGAAACCGGCGCCCGTGGTCTGCGTGCCATCATTGAAACCGCCCTACTCGATGTGATGTACGAGATCCCCTCACGCCCTGAGATCCATAAGGTTACAGTGGACGAAGGCGCAATTGCTGGCAATGATCGGCCTTGGTTGCTCGACGCTCAAGGTAACAAGCTCACCTTCGGAGACGAAATTCTGTCAGACGCTGCCTGATTTCACTCTTCCCAGACAAAGGATAGCTCCGTTGTATGAATGTTTTATCCACTAATTTTATGTTGATGCGTTGTCGAGCTATCCGCAGAATCGCGGTTGATATATATCCCCCCTTCGCAGTACTGCCTTTCCCTAGAGCATCAAGGCCTTAAAGAGATATAGGTTAAACTGCTATTCAGATCCCCCGGTCAAGGGCTAAAGTGAGGGTTTCCATCTCACCCCAGCCCAGGCCACGAATTGGAGCATGCATGGGTGAACTAAACCAAATACAGGCGATGATTATCGATCTTGACGGAGTCTTATGGCTCGGCGATACTCCTCTTCCTGGTGTTGTGGATCTATTTAATCTGCTCCACCGGAAACCGATTCAATACATATTAGCGACAAACAACGCCACCGCCGACCCTAAGAGAGTTAGCAATCGCTTAGATATGTTAGGGGTTATGGTAGAGCCCAATCGGATCCTTACCTCCAGTCAAGCATCTGCTCGATTCCTCCAACAACAATTACCTCAAGCATCTCTTGTTTACACCATCGGTGAGCTACCCCTCAGGACGGCTTTAACCCAAGCGGGCTTTATTCTTACTGATGCTGCAGACGGCGCACAGGCTGTCGTAGTTGGCTTAGATCGCCAGTTATCCTGGAACACAATAACTGAGGCTACTCTGGCGATCCAAGCCGGTGCCATGTTCATTGGCACCAACCCTGATGTTTCCTTCCCTATGGAACGAGGTCAGGCGCCAGGCGTCGGTGCCATACTGGCTGCGCTGGAAGCTGCTACTGGCGTGCAGCCAACAATTGTCGGTAAGCCAGAACCGCACCTCTTCCTCCAGGCGTTGCATCGCCTGGACACCGAACCCAAACGAACCCTCGCAATTGGCGATCGTCTTGAGACAGACATCCTCGGTGGCCACCATTGCGGGATGCTGACCTGTCTCGTCCTGACCGGCGTTACCAAGCGCCAAGATCTGCTCGACTCCCCAATCCAACCTGATTATGTCTTCGAGGACTTACTCCAACTATGCCGCGCGCTGGTAGGCGAAGAGCCTTGAACGAGCGTCCATTATTCTTCGACCTGACCCCTGAGGACCTAACCCAACATATGTTGACCTGGGGTGAACCGGCTTACCGAGGCCGTCAACTTTGGCGCGGCGTCTATAGACAGTTGGCTGAGACGCCAGAATCGATTACTAACCTGCCACACAATCTCCAACGCCGCTTTTCCGAAGCCTTTTCCTTCGATTCTATGGAAGTTAAAACAACTGTGCGTTCGACCGATAACAACACACAAAAGGTTGTTCTCGGTCTCACCGATAGTCAATCGATCGAGGCGGTATTTATGCGCTATAAACGACGCCGAACAGCCTGCATCTCCACCCAGGTCGGATGCGCGCTGGGCTGCGTATTTTGCGCCACCGGTCGGATGGGCTTAGTGCGCGATCTCACCGCTGGAGAGATCGTTGAACAGGTTATGTACTTCACGCGAAGACTTGCTCAGGACGGAGAGCGCCTTACCAACATTGTTATCATGGGAATGGGCGAGCCTTTCCTTAACTACCAGGCGACCATGCAAGCGATCGACACGCTTAACGATCCTAATGGGTTTAACTTCGGGGCTCGAAGGTTCACAATCTCAACCATCGGCATAACTCCAAAGATCGAATGCTTCACACAAGAACGACGGCAAATTAATCTCGCCGTTTCTCTCCACGCCGCTACAGATGAGTTACGCCAGCAGATGCTGCCGATCAATCGCCGTTATCCGTTAGAAAGTCTCATCCCTGCTTGCCGTAATTATGTCGAGCAAACCGGCCGTCGGATAACGTTCGAATGGGCACTCATTCGACAAGTCAACGATGGATTGGATCAAGCGGAGGCGCTGGTAAATCTGATCCAAGGTTTAAACTGTCACGTCAACTTGATCCCCCTCAACCCTACCGATGGTTACGCAGGAGAAGCCACGTCACAGCAGCAAGTGGACAACTTTTACCACTACCTCAACACCCGAAAGATCCAGTGCACGATTCGGGTGCGGCGGGGGATTAATATTAACGCAGGCTGTGGTCAATTAGCGACTGAATGAAAAGTTGGCACTAATTTCTCCTTCCAAAACCCCAATGAGCAGTCGTCTATGCGATCCTTAAACTCTTTACCTTGTCAATTCCCCCCTGGAAAGGTATCATTGCCAAGATGTTAAGAGAATACATACTTGCTCCATCGATTTTAATGGCAGATCTCACATGCCTAAGTGAGATGATCCAAGAAGTAGAAACTGCTGGAGCCGATTGGATTCACCTCGATGTTATGGATGGGCATTTTGTCCCTAATATCACCATGGGACCGGTGTTGGTTAAAGCCTTTCGGCAAGTCACCAAGCTGCCATTAGATGTCCAGTTGATGATCAAGAAGCCAGAAAGGTATCTCCAGGCGTTTGCCGATGCTGGCGCTGACTCACTTACCGTCCATGTCGAAGCCTGCACCCATTTGCACTCCACTCTCCATATGATCCGTGAAATCGGTTTGCGTGCAGGGGTTGCTCTTAATCCTGCAACACCAGTTGAAGCCATTACCGAGATCTTATCGCTGGTGGATCTGGTACTGGTGATGACGGTTAACCCCGGCTTCTCTGGGCAAACCTTTATTCACTCCACCTTAAGTAAAATACGTCGGGTGCGAGCACATTTGGATGAGTTGGATCTGAGAGCCAGGATTGAGGTCGACGGAGGGATAACGGCGCAGACAGCACCACTGGCAGCAGCTGAAGGTGCAGATGTGTTCGTAGCCTCCAACGCGATATTCAACCATCCAGAAGGGATAAGTGGTGGAATAGCTGCCCTCAGGTCTTCGTTATCAACCACATAAGCAATTGACCGCCGAGGCGGCGGCCAAGTATGGTGTTAATATCAATAGGAGACAAAATCAGTGCTAAACGCGTGTCAGCCGTTTAATACACTTTGTGCAGAGCGTTTTTTGAACCAAACGACCGTCCTCCATCACCCGTGTTTTCTGAAGGTTGGGCCGAAATGTGCGTTTGGTCGCATTCATCGAGAAACTTCGTCTATGTCCGAACGAAGTCGTCTTACCACAGTTCTCACACCTAGCCATCGGGCAAATATCCTTTCCCGGAAAAAAAAATAAAACTTAATAAGCGGACAGAATCTTACCACATGTCGTAAAGCTCTTCAAATCTACTTGTAAAACAGTTTTAAAGGCAAACGTATATGACTGGCGAGACAACATCAATTGGTCGCATTACAATTTCACCTCGGGCAATTTCAACCATCGCAAGTCAGGCAGCGATGCAATCCTACGGGGTTGTTGGTATGGCCAGCAAGAATCTAGCCGACGGCATTGTCCAAGTCTTTGCCCGTGATCCTCGGCATGGTGTGCAAGTCAATTCGCTTGGTGATCAAATCGCAATCGACCTGTTTGTCATTATCGAATATGGTACTCGGATCTCATCTGTGGCTGCCAGTGTTGCCAATTCAGTACGATACCAGGTCGAGCGAGCGATAGGCCTACCCGTGGCTGCGGTTAATGTACACGTACAAGACTTGCGGGTTAGCGATATCGACTGAAAGTAAATAGGCTGGCAGGTATGGACGAGGCACGTATCCAGGAAAATGGCGAGAGGCACCAGCGATTAATCGATAAGTACCGCGAGATCGATGGTCGAATGCTGCGTCAAGTCGTCAGCACTGGTTTGAGTTGGTTAAGAACCAATCAGCAATTAGTCAATTCACTCAACGTATTTCCAGTCCCCGATGGTGATACCGGCACCAACATGGTGCTGACAATGCAATCGGCTATGGACGAGATCGCTTCTCTTGGGGAACGCTCGATCAGCCAAGTCGCCCAAACAATCGCCCACGGTGCTTTAATGGGTGCTCGAGGGAACTCCGGCGTGATCCTGTCCCAACTCTGGCGCGGCTTTGCTCGCGCGCTCGATGGACATGAGAAGATGGATGCTGAAACCATGGCATTTGCCCTAGATCAGGCTCGGGAAACAGCCTATAAAGGGGTGGTCCGGCCAGTGGAAGGTACTATCCTGACTGTCTCAAAAGATATCGCTTTAGCCGCGGAGGAGGCGATCCACGACGGCGTCCAATCTGCATATGAAATGCTAGAAATTATCGTTGAAGCTGCGGATAAGTCTGTCATCCGAACTCCTGACTTGCTTCCAGTGCTCAAAGACGCCGGAGTGGTGGATAGTGGCGGTAAAGGCCTGTTCTTATTATTCGAAGGTATTTTACGAGCTATCCATCGTCTTCCGTTAGATCAACCACTGACAGCTGTCCAACCACTCAGCGCTCTTGTTCTGGACCGTGCTTCAGAGGCGATCGAACCCGGCCAGGATTGGGAGGTTATCGTCGATTTCCACCCCCATTCACCGCTTGATGTGACTGACTTCTATAACCACCTAGATGAGTTGGGAACTTCCATCCAGGTCGGCGAAGGAGACGGGATGTACCGGATGCACATCCACGTCCCCGACGAAGTACGGTTTGGACCCATCGAGTACATAGATAACCTTGGGACAGTAACCAACATTGCCATCGAAAACCTGATGGTGCAATTAGGAGATCAGTCCAGTCAAGAAGACATTCGGAGCATACTCCTGGAAACTGTCGAACCCGGCCAGATCGCTACTGTTGCGGTTGCGCCTGGTCATGGCATTGCGCGTATTTTCGCAAGTTTGGGAGTCGCGGCGATCGTCGAGGGCGGCCAAACAATGAACCCAAGCACACAAGAGATCCTTGAGGCATTCGAGAATTTACCCACCGATAAAGTCATTATCCTGCCCAATAACAAGAACATCATTTTGGCCGCAGAGCAGGCTACCGAATTAACCGTTAAGCAAGTGGCTGTTGTCCCCTCGATCTCTGTCCCTCAGTCCGTCAGTGCGTTGTTTGCCTTTAATCACGAGGGCGACTTCGATAAAATCGTAGATGCCATGACCAACGCACTCAACGACGTCCAGTTTGCCGAACTAACCACTGCCACCCGCTCGGTAGAAATTGATGGGGTATCGGTAAATCAAGGGCAGGTTATTTGCATGCTCAACGGGCGTCTTGCCACTGCCGGCGACAATCT
>Ga0114930_10003895_pt1 | contig 12823 bp, 7 predicted proteins | sample AnhtaG_FD_87300 | JGI IMG/M metagenome (GOLD analysis project Ga0114930, IMG submission 87300) | Deep subsurface microbial communities from Anholt, Denmark to uncover new lineages of life (NeLLi) - Anholt_01485 metaG | ecosystem: Environmental > Aquatic > Marine > Oceanic > Sediment | place... | reverse complement strand
GAGCGACCCCAGCACACCGATAATCGTCGGCACCGTGGACAAGCCGCTCGACGCGGGCGGTGTTGTTGTGGTGGGTGCTTATGCGTACGTGGCGGACTACTGGGCGTTGCAGGTGATTGACGTGAGCGACCCCACCACACCGCTCATCGTCGGTAGTGTGGATACGCCGTGCTCGGCTCTGGATGTTGCGGTGGTGGGTGCTTATGCCTACGTGGCGGCGGGCTCGTGCGGGTTGCTCGTCATTGACCTGACCGACCCGACGACACCGCGGATCGTCGGCAGCGTGGATACCCCGTACAGGGCGGTCGATGTTGCGGTGCAGGGTGCTTATGCCTACGTGGCGGACCGGGCCGACTTCGACAGCGGCTTGCAGGTGATTGACGTGAGCGACCCCACAGCACCCCACATCGTCGGCAGCGTGGACACGCCGGACCTTGCGTGGGGGGTGGCGGTGGCGGGTGCTCATGCCTACGTGGCGAGCTACCGCAGCGGGTTGCAGGTGATCGACGTGAGCCACCCCACCACACCGCTCATCGTCGGGAGCGTGGATACGCCGGTCGAGGCGTCCGGTGTTGCGGTGGTGGGTCCTTATGCCTACGTGGCGGGCGGGTGGGACGGCGGGTTGCAGGTGATCGACGTGAGTGACCCCACCACACCGTTCATCGTCGGCAGCGTGGATACGGCGAACGGTGCCTCCGGTGTTGCGGTGGTGGGTGCTTATGCCTACGTGGCGTGCGCCATGGCGTTGCAGGTGATTGACGTGAGCGATCCTACCACACCGCTCATCGTGAGCGGCGTGGCTACGCCGGGCTTGGCCGACGGTGTTGCGGTGCCGGGCGATTATGCTTACGTGGCGGGCTTATCGAGGGGGTTGCAGGTGATCGACGTGAGTGACCCCACCACACCCTTCATTGTGCTCAGCGTGGATACGCCGGACGAGGCTTTGGGTGTTGCGGTGGTGGGTGCTTATGCCTACGTGGCGGACGGGGACAGCGGCTTGCAGATGATTGACCTTCAGATCGAGGATCGAGAGGCTGGACCTGTTCTTCTGGGGGAGGCCGTGGATTTCTTGGGTGTCGCCGCTGTGTGGTCGGACTACTACGTGGACATTCCGCAGGAAACCGCTGCGGTCATTACGCTCAGCGGGGAGTGGTCCGAAGCACGGCCATTCCTGTTCTATCTCAGGGAAGGCGAACTGCCCACGCATGGCCTCTTCGATGCCAGCTTGTATCGGCCCAACGTAGCGGATGACTATGAACTCTTGTTGCCCGCCGTTTCTACGGACAGACGGATCTACGTGTCCGCCTTCAGGCAACACGGTTCCGAGGCGCCGGGCACCATAACGGCCCTCGGGCTTGACAGGTATCTTTCGCACACCAGCTTGACAAGGGGAGGCAACGTCGGACAAGTGACCTTCACGGTCAGGGGTCTGGGATTTGCGGCGACCGGCATGGAGGCCCAACTGCGGCTTGGCGAAGAGGTAGTGGCGGCAAGTGACGTTCTGCTTACCGGCGACACGGAGCTTACGCTCACCTTTGACCTGAGCGGCGCGTCTCCGGGGCTCTACGACCTCGTCGTCATATGGCCGGGCGTCCAAGACCTGGTGCTTCCTGGGGCATTCGACATAGTCCCGGGACAAGACGCGCGCCTCGAGGCACGGCTGGACGTGCCGCCGCAAATACGTGCTGACCGGGCCTACACCGCGTGGCTCGTATACGAGAACACTGGCGACACGGACATGAGGCCGCCCGTGTTTCAGGTGGTCAATTCGGCCGGCATCACGATGCAAATCGGGACCACCGGCCGCGCTTCGAGTAACGGTCTAGCGCTGTTGGGTATTGCCTCCGGGGACCCGCGAGGGACTCTCGTTCCCACGGCTTCCAACCGGATTCCCCTTTCATTCGTGGCGCCGGATTTGGACTCGATCGCCTTCGACTTGATTGTATTCGAGGCCGACGACACCCCCGTGGATTGGAGCATGTTCGAATCGCAGATGCGGCCGGACTACGTTGACGACTTTGAATGGGACGCGTTCTGGCAAGCCGCGACCGGAGAACTCGGCTTCACATGGCAAGAAGTCGTCGAGAGGGCGTCCGATCTGGCAAATGGTGTTGCCCAGGAGACCGTTCTAGCCGCCGATTTCATGGAGATGCTGGCTTTTGCTCTTGGCGTGACGGGCATTGCGGACGCTAAGACCGCTTTCGATCCGGAGACAGACGTGACCATCGAAGTGGATCGGTTGGAGCCAGGGAATTGTTGTACGTTTGTCGTTAGTCACGGCTGGAACAGCAGCGCGTATGACGGAAGGTTTGCCGGCCTTGCGCAGAAACTCGCGGACCATTGCCCGGAGTGCAATGTTCTCCGTGTAGACTGGGAGAATGGCGCGGCGAGCGGGCGACTGAATCCGTGGGGGGCCGCCCGGAATATCCGAGCAGCGGGTGAGGAGGCACACCGGAAACTCAGGGAGGAACACTTGCCCCCGGGCTTCGACTGGAGCTGCATGATATACGTAGGACACAGCTTCGGTAATGCCGTCAACCAGGAGATAGCAAGGCTTGAAGAGAGGAGGGGCAGGGCGATAATCCTGGACCCTGCCAACCCTCTAGGTGGCAATCCGGCTAGCTTTGCTGACTTCTACGAAGGGGGGAGCTTGGCCGTCAGTACGGCAAGTTGGGGCGACGCCGGCCCCTGCTGGCCATGGCCAAGGCGTGTTGCCGACCGGCAACTCTTCCTGCCGTCACTAAGTCACTTTGGGGCTCTGGAATGCTTCTCTGACCAGATACCTGAAGACGACTACTGCGACAACCCTTGGGTTGCAGGGGACTTGGGCGTTGAGCCCTACGGGCCTGGGTGGTACGACGGGCTGATCGAGTGTGATGGCACGGTTTCGGGCACCGCGTTCTTTGCCTGCTGGGACCCTGTCCTTCCAATACCGGGGATTCTAGTCGACCATTGTATCTGTGAAATCGTTCGGCCCATCGAGCCTAATGAGAAGGTGGGCCCAGTGGGAAGGGGCGACCCGAAGATGGAGCGCTTTGTGTTTGCTGGGGAGGAGCTGGCCTACGTCATCTACTTCGAGAATGACCCTTCGGCTACGGCGCCGGCGCAGGAGGTGTTCGTCACCGACTACTTGGATGAAGACCTGGATTGGTCCACGTTTCGTCTCACCGAAATCGCGTGGGGGGATCACGTCGTAAGCATTCCCGAGGGCACGGCCGCGTTCTACACGCGTGAGACTGTACCGGACTACCGTCCGGAAGTCGAGAAGTCCTGGTGGGTCGATGTGTTCGTTGATATTGACTACGGCATAGGCAAGCTGGAGTGGACGTTCCGCACGCTGGACCCGGAAACGGGCGAGTTGCCGGAGGACGTGCAGGCGGGCTTCCTGCCACCCAACGACCCGGATACGCACTGTGGCGAAGGCCACGTCGCTTTCACAATAGAGGTGAAGCAGGATCTACCGTTCTGGACCCTCATCAGGAACTACGCAACGAACGTGTTCGACACGACGACGCCGGTTGTCACCAACGAGGTATTCAACACGATTGCCAATGAGCCTACGGCGGCCTTTACGGCCACGCCGACTTCGGGCACGGCCCCGTTGGATGTGGAGTTCACGGACGAGTCCATGAACGGTGGCGCGCCCATCATGAGCTGGCACTGGGATTTCGGTGACGATGTGACAGGCACCGATCAAGACCCGAATCATAGGTATCAGAACCCGGGCCTGTACACGGTCTCCCTGACAGTAACCACGGCCATGGGAAGCGACACAGAAACAAAGGTAGGCCACATCTCACTCGGCGGCGAGGGTGAAGGCGAAGGCGAGGGCGAAGGCGAGGGCGAGGGTGAAGGCGAGGGCGAGGGTGAAGGCGAAGGCGAGGGTGAAGGCGAAGGCGAAGGCGAGGGTGAAGGTGAAGGCGAAGGCGAGGGTGAAGGTGAAGGCGAAGGCGAGGGTGAAGGCGAGGGCGAGGGCGAAGGCGAAGGCGAAGGCGAGGGTGAAGGTGAAGGCGAAGGCGAGGGTGAAGGTGAAGGCGAAGGCGAAGGTGAGGGCGAAGGCGAAGGTGAGGGCGAAGGGGAAGGTGAGGGAGAAGGCGAAGGTGAAGGTGAGGGCGAAGGCGAAGGTGAGGGAGAAGGCGAGGGCGAGGGAGAAGGCGAAGGTGAAGGTGAAGGTGAAGGCGAGGGAGAAGGGGAAGGTGAAGGTGAGGGGGAAGGCGAAGGCGAAGGCGAAGGCGAAGGGGAGGGTGAGGGTGAAGGCGAAGGCGAAGGCGAGGGTGAGGGTGAAGGCGAAGGTGAGGGCGAAGGGGAGGGTGAAGGCGAAGGCGAAGGCGAGGGTGAAGGCGAAGGTGAGGGCGAAGGGGAAGGGGAAGGAGAAGGGGAAGGCGAGGGTGAGGGCGAAGGCGAGGGAGAAGGAGAAGGAGAAGGGGAAGGCGAGGGCGAAGGGGAAGGTGAGGGCGGGTGTTTCGGTGGCGAGATACGTAAGGGTGGGGGAACAGGCCATGCCCGAAACGTTGTGGGGGACTTAGCCGTGTTGGTTGCGGCCATGACTATGCTCCTGGCAGGCAGGACGCGCACGGTTCGCCAACACGTCTCGATCACATAGGGCTGCAAGGGGCCGATGCTTGAATGCGCACGGCGTTCGCGGACGGATTACGGCACCCCCCGGGGGCCCCGGGCTGAAGGGCCGCGTCCTCGCAGAAGGCCCAGCCCACGTAGTAATAACTGCCGCGGGCGAGCCGGCACGGCTCGACCGGCAATTTCGGGTCTCCGTTCTGATGAAAGCCGTTGAACACGCTCTGGGCGTCGGAATCGGACGGACAGACGCAGATGCCCGCGTCGGTCAGATACTCCGGATACAGCGACGGCCCGTTGAACGTGGCGTCCCCCGCTACATTGCCCTCGCAGTTCAACAGCTTGATGGGCGGGAACATGTCCTTGGCCTCATTGGCGTACATGTAGAAGATGATGCCCATTTGCTTGAGGTTGTTCTGGCAGCTCGCGCGGCGCGCCGATTCCCGCGCGCGCGATAGCGCCGGCAGCAGAATGGCCGCCAGGATGCCGATGATGGCGATAACGACCAGTAGCTCGATGAGTGTGAAGCCGCGATACTTCGTCCGGTGTGCTCTCATGACTCGCTCCTTTCTTGCCCCAGGGGCTTCTCCGAGCGCGTATGGTAAGAATGTATCCTGAATAATGGTGTAGCACAAAGTCCGCCGATTGGCAACACCTTTGAGCCCGTTCCTGCCGTCCTGGACAGATCGTCCCTCCCAGCGTATTATGCGAGCAGGCCACGATATGGACTACAAACCCGAACTCGCGCCGAAATCGGGACGCGGGGCGTTCCGCAAGGAGATAACGTGATGGATGGACGATGTGGTCCTCGGAACCTGATCCCGGTCCTGCTCGCACTCGTGGCCACGTGCGGGTGCCTCGAAAACCCCGCGCCGAGAGACGCCGCCGCAGCGGCCGTCATGCGCGTTCCCGAGCTGGGGTTCACGATGACCTTGCCCGAGGGTTGGCAACAGGGCAAGCCCGCCGTTGCCGCAACGCGCAAGTATCGAGTTGACCCCACGGGCCGGAGCTGTTTCCTTGACGCGGGCCAGAGCTACCCATTCGGCGCGGTACGCGACTTTGACCTGGACGCATCGACGTCCCTGGCCGAATACGTGCACACCCCGCCCGGGCTGCATGGCAAGGCGCTCAGCGAAGTGTCGCGGACCATCTGCGGCCTCGAGACCATCGAGATCGTCGGTGAGGGCCTCGGCGAGAAGAGCGCGCCCGTCTTGGGCGTCCATGAATACATTCGTAAGGGCAACACCGTGATCCTCGTCTCGTTCTGGGGGCGGAAAGGGGATTTCGTCAACCACGAGACCGCCATCCGCCAAGCCATCGAGACCATCCGGATTGAGTAGGGCCCGGCGACGCAGGCCGGGCGCCTTGGAGGGCACGACGATGGACTTTCGCACACCGACGACCTTGGGGAAAACGGGCCTGCGCGTGAGCCGGCTCGGGATTGGCTCGGGCTACGGGGTGCCGGCCGCGGCCGTCGAGAAGGCCTACCACGAATACGGCGTCAACTACCTGTACTGGTGTCTGCCGCTGCGCTACGGGATGACGGCCGCGATCCGCCACCTCGCCCCAGCCAACCGGGACAAGCTCGTGATCGCCGTCACGCTGTTTGCGCGCCGCGGCCGTTCGGTGCCGGGCTCGGTCGAGAAGGCGCTGCGCAAGCTCCGGATCGATTACGCCGACGTCCTCCTCCTTGCCTGGCACAACCGCTACCCGCGCGCGTCGGCCCTCGAGGCGGCCCTCAAGCTCAAGGAGCAGGGGACGGTCCGCTGCATCGCCATGTCGGGCCACGAGCGCCGCACGTTCGGCGAAATGGCGCAGCGGCCGGATTGTCCGGTCGACGTGTTCATGGTGCGGTACAACGCCGCCCACCCCGGCGCCGAGACCGACGTGTTCCCCCATCTCCCCGAGGAGAACCGCCCCGGCGTTATCGCCTACACCGCCACCTGCTGGGGCAAGCTCCTCAAGCGCCGCAAGATGCCGCCCGGGGAACAACCCATGACCGCGCCCGAGTGCTACCGCTTCGCCCTGAGCAACCCCCACGTCGACGTAGTGCTCACCGGCCCGAGGAACAGACGGCAAATGGACGAGGCGCTGAAGACGCTGGACGCGGGGCCGCTGTCACCCGACGAGATGGAACGCATGCGGCGCATCGGGGCGTATGTGCACGGATAGCGGGAGGCGCCGCTTGCGGTGGCATGGACGATGCCAAGAAACACCCAATATCGAATGCTCAATGTTCAATGTCCAAGGGAATCCGGAGCGGGATCGTTGAGCATTGGGCGTTGAGCATTCGATATTGAATATTTCCTTCTTCTCTTGTCACTTCCCGGCATTCAGGCCAATCTGCACGTCGCCTTGCGAGTTGTTCTCTATTTTCGCGCCGCCTCGGAAGCGGTTGGAGGTAATTATGGCGGCGTTGACGTTCGGCCCGAGGACGATCTGCTTCTTGCCGGCGGCCATGAAATCACAGCCGGTGACGGTCAGGCCGTCGCAGTTGGCTTGAATGCAGGGGTCGCCCGTGCCGGCCTTGTCCCAGCCGGAGAAGTGGCAGCCCTCGAAGAAGACGTGGCCCTTGCCTTCGAGTCGGGCGTGGTGCTGGGTCGACTTGACGGGCCAGAAGCCGGTGGCGGTGAACTTGACCGGGCCTGTGTTGGTGGGCTCGACCTCGACGGTCGCCATCATCTGGCAGTTGGCGAAGGTCACGCCGGAGTGGGCCTGGACGGCCTCGACGCGCACGGCCACGGGGCCGACGTCGGACCCGGACTGGGTGATGATGACGTTGCCGGGGCCGTTCTCGAAGCCTTTGAACAGGAAGCCCACGCTGTAGCCGATGCAGAAGCAATTGGTCACGAACTGCCAGTCGGTGCGCCCGAGGATGAAGGCGATGCCCTGCTCGCGCGTGAAGTCACGGGACGGGCCGTCGGTGGAATAGAACGGCCAGATGTGGGCGTTCTCGATGCGGCCCACGTCGAAGCACTTGTCCACGAAGATGCCACGATACAGGGCCTGGGCGTAAAGCCGGTTGATGTAGTGGCGTCCGGCGGGGAAGGTCCCGAAATCTACCGCCTGATAGGGGTTGGTCATAAGCACGTCGAGGATGGTGCAGTTGTCGCCGCGGCCGCGGACGGTCCACGGATAGGGGTGGGGCGGGTTCTCGTCGACCTGCTCCGGGTAGTGGATGACGAGTCCCTTCAGCATCGAGCACTCGTGCATCGTGATGAACGGTTCCCCGTCCGCGTCGCCCTTGCCCGCGACGGCCAGCAGCGTGCTCCCCTTGCTGTCCTTATGCCGCGCCGGCGCGCGCCACGTCCCCTCGAGCGTCACGTCCGGCGGCATACTCAGCGTGCCCTTGATGAGGAACCGCCCCACCGGCACCGACACCACGCCTCCCGTCTCCCCCGCCGCATCCAACGCCGCCTGGAACGCCTCCGTGCAGTCCGTCTCCCCGTCACCCACGGCGCCGAAGTCGAGGACCGAGTACTCGCCCGCCGGCCTCGTCGCCGCTCCTTCTGCCGCCGTACTTGACCAGGTCGCACACACCGCCGCGGCCAACCCCGCCGCCAACGCCCACGCTCTCTGTCCCCGAACCCGTCCACCGCTTGGCATATGCTGTGCCCTCCTCACGTCATCCGACATAGAATCAACCGCAGATAAACGCAGATAAACGCAGATTCACTATCCGCGTTCATCTGCGTTCATCTGCGGTTCGACAACCCACACAACGCCGTCTCAACCGGAGGCAGCGATGATGGCCTCGAGCTGCTCCCGCAGGGGCGACCGCACGTGCTGCTCCTCGAAGAACGCGACCGCCTGCCGCGCGTCCTCGGCCGCAGCGGCTTCGTCCCCCCCTTCCGCTAACAGCACGGACCGCAACGCCCGCGCGTCCGCTTCCACGCCGCGGAAGCTGTGCTGGGCGCAAAGGCCGAGGCATTCGTCCAGGGCCTCGAGGGCGAAGCCGATGTCGCCGCGCGCCCGGCCCAGTTCCCCCAGCATGACGTAGCGCCGCGCCACGGAGTAGGGATCTGTGACTTCCGCCAGCGCCTCAAGCGCCGCTCGCAGTCGAGCCGGCTCCCCCTCGCCGGACTCCGTGGCGTCGAGCAGTTGGATCTGAAATTCCGTGATCGCGATCCCAGGCCGGTCGCCCAGCGCGCGCTCTATCTCCAAGGCCTTGGTGTAGCCCTGCCGCGCTTTCGCGTACTCCCCCTCCGACCGGTCCAACTGCGCCACCGCGTGAAGTGTCACCGAGATCCCATGGCGGTCGCCCAGCGCGCGGTCGATCGCCAGAGACTCGGTGTAGCCCTGCCGCGCTTTCGCGTGCTCCCCCTGCAACCGGTCCAACTCCGCCAACGCGTACACCGTCGCCGAGATCCCAGTGCGGTCGCGCAGCGCGCGCCTCATCTCCAGGGCGTCGGTGTAGCCCTGCCGCGCCTTCGCGTACTCCCCCTCCAACCGGTCCAACTCCGCCAGCCCGTGAAGCGTCACCGCTATCTCCCGGCTGTCGCCCAGCGCGCGCTTCATCTCGAGGGCCTCGGTGTAGCCCTGGCGCGCTTTCGCGTACTCTCCCTCCAACACGTCCAACTGGGCCAACGCGTTAAGCGTCACCGCGATCCCACGCCGGTCGCCCAGCGCGCGCTTCATCTCGAGGGCCTCGGTGTAGCGCAGCTCCGCTATCTGGTAGTCCCCCTGTAATGCGTGCAACTCGGCCGAGTCGTGCAGGACGACCGCAATTCCCCTCCGGTCTCCGAGCGCCCGGAAGATGCCAAAGGCCTCCTCAAAGGCGGCTTTTGCCTCGGGCCAGCGGCCCGTGTGTCGCAGGAATTGTCCGTGGCGGCGGAGGCTGTTTGCGAGTCCGCTTTGGTTTCCGGATTGCCTGGCCACGGCGATGGCCCTGCGGTAGTGATTCGCAGCGCGGCGCGGTTGCCCCTGTTTCTCGGCCAGCGCGGCCAGCCGTATTTCGGCCTCGCACAAACGGCCCGTATCGTTCGTGGCGCGGGCCCGTTTCCGCGCCTCGAGGAAGGCGGCGCGCGCGTCGGCAGGGCGCGCGGCGTTTTCGAACACCTCACCTCGTTCTATCTCGATGGCCAGAAGCACGGGGCGGTTCTTCGTCCGCCGGGCGATCTTCCGGGCGGCATCCAGATGTCGCAGCACGTCGCGGGAATCACCGGGCGCGCCCTCGCGGCGCAGCAGCCGCACCAGGCTCAGCGGGTAGTCGGGCTCGTCCGGCTGTAGCGCCGAGAGAGAGGTCAGCAGCAGACGCGCCTCCTCCAGGGGGGCCTGAATGGAGGCAACCTGACGCCCGACCGCGGACGCCACCTGCTCGAACACTTCGGGTGAGATGGTTCGCAGCGTTTCGAGCGCATCCAAGGCCCTGTGCAGGTCCGGGGGCCTGGGCGACTCGCCTGGGCCGCTCTCCGGGGCGCGAAGCGCTTCAAAGGCTTCCTGAGTCCACCGGACGGCGTCGTCTGCGGCCAGATCCCGCAGCATTCCGGTCAGTCCGCGGTAGGCCCTGGCCAAGCCGCTGTCGGGCAAGTCGGCGACCATCTCCTCTTCGTACAGGGCCAGTCGCGGGTGATAGGGCAAGGTGAGCGTGAAATCCAGGGGCCGGCCGGTGTGCTCCTTGAAGAGGGCCCTGACCTGCGTCAGGCGCTTCTGTTTGGCCTCCTCCTCGAACTCGGGCACGGGGCTGCCGATGAGGATGACGTGGGGGTCGTTCCCCTTGTGCGGCCGCCAGGAGTCCACGTGTTTGAGGAACCGGGCCGTGCCGATGACGTTCTGGTCGTTGAGTCCGCTGAGCACGACCAGGTCGTCGGCCAGGATCCGGGCGGAAAGGTACCCCTCGTCCGAGAACCCGGTTCGCGCGTCGATGAGGACGTAGTCATAGGCCTGGCCTTGGATGATGAGTTCGCGGACGTGGCGGAACAGGTCGTCGCGCCGCTTGGCCAGGGGCGGGGCGTCCCAGTGGACGCGGCCCAGGCGGGTCTCGAAGTCGCGGCCAATGGCGCCCGCGGGCATGAGGGCGAGGCGGCCGGACACCCCTTTCACGCGGACCTTCCGGGATATGGGCAAGTCGGCGACGTACTTGTCGAGCCGGGCCGGGTCGTCGGCCTTGCCCAAGGGCCATTCGGTGGGGTTCTCGACGAAGTCGGTGACGAGCTCGATGACGCCGGGCTGCTTCTCGAGGCGGGGCCCGCCGCGCCGTTTCTTGGGTTTCCTCTTCTCGGCCTGCGCGAGGCGGCGCTGGAATAAGAAGGTCAGTCCGGGCGCTTCGAGGTCGAAGTCGATCATGAGCACGCGCCGTCCCGAGCCGGCCAGCACGCAGGCGCAGTTATAGACGGCCATCGAGCGGCCCACGCCGCCCTTGAAGGAGTAGAACGTGAAGAAGCGCGTTCTGATAGGTGCTAGAGCCATGGCTAGGTCGCGCCGAGGACCAGGTCCGCGGCTATCAAGCCGTCCGGCATCCGGCCCCAGGTCTCCTCGTCAAGCGCGTGCGCGGATTCCGGAACCGGCTTCCATCCCTCGACCTCGAGTGCCTCGGTGAGCTCGGCACGGGCCGCTTGACCGAGTTGCGCCATGGGTCCGTGCAGCGCCTCCACGACCTCGTTCAATCCATGGCGGGCCACCAAGGCAGGGATGACGAGGGACATGTGTATGGTGGCCTCCTCGGACGCGCAGCACTTCGGAAGATACTTTGCGGCGGTATCGAGGCCATGCTCGAGCAGGCCGCCAAATATGAGAGCGCCGTAGTCGTCGCCAAGGAGCTCCAACTGCTCGAGCCAGAAAGGCACGCTGCGGCGCTGATCCTGTTCGAGCGAGCACTTCAGCAGGGAGGCGTGCGCGTCGGGCCCGCCGTTCGGGTGATCGAGCAGCGCCTTGGTGCCAACGAGTCGACGGACGGTTTCCTGGGCCAGTCCGCACTCTTGCGCGAGGTCCAAGAGATTCTCGCGGGCGTCCGGCGGCCATACCTCTATGTCGGTCAACTCCCCGGCGAAGTCCTCGGCGATGCGGGCCATCCAACTGCGGAGACGGTCGCCGCCGAGGCCGTACTCGTCCACCAACCACAGGTAGGGCGGCGTATCGCCGTACCGGTCCAGCGCAGGGCCGAGCGACTGGTGTCCGTGCAGGCGGTCGAACATCACTTCTCTGAGTTTCTCGAGGGACAAGGCGCTCAGGTCGATCTGATGTTGAGCGTCAGTCATGATTCCCGCTCACGGTGCTTTCTCTATGCGCGCAATCAGGCTCCGGCCCGTCACGGGGTCATGCACAACCTCCGGCATACCGTGACTCGCCGGCCCGCTCAACGGCTTCGTTCGGCCACCCGGACGAAAGAACTGCCCGAGTTCGGCGTCCAGCGTGGTCGGGACATAGGCTTTCGTGCCGGATGGTAGTCGATGCGCGAACAGCAGCAACTCCTGTTTCTTGAGGTCAGTATGCCCCAAGCCCAGACGCCGCCGCAACTCGGATGCCCTCTTCCCAATTTGGCGGAACGGCTGGGCGCGGTGGCGTCGGTCGCAAAAACTCCACATCAGGTACTTTCTCAGCTTCGTATACCTGAGCATGTCTCGCTGTTTGTTGAGGCCAGATCTCAGGATACGGTCAACGCCGGGGGCCGGAGATAGGGTGCGTCGCCTCAGCGGGGATCTGGCATTGCGCGTGCTGCCTATCGCTTCCTCAAATCTGTCCCGCGGCACCGTGTGGCCCAGAGCGGAGGCGGACGCCAAGGTGTCCGGGGGCCCGGCCGTTTTCCTGCCGTCTCGGCAGAACGCCTCGAAGGCCCCCGCGAGGGTGCTGCCGTCGCGCCGGGGGCTTGCCAAGAATGCCTCGAGCAGATCGGCCCTCGTTTGGTCGTCCATATTCGGGTCGCGGCACAGGTTCTCGTAGGGCTGCGGGTGGGCGGCTGCAAAGGTCGAGAGAGCGCGGCGCGCCTTTTCAGCGTCCCGGGCCCTCCCGCCGGTCCGCCAATTATCCAGCACTGCGTCGAACGCCATGCGAGCCTCCGGGTTGAAGCGCTCCGAATACTCGGACAGTGAAGCTAGTGCGCAGAGGATAGCATCAAATCGCCCTTCGGGCAAATGAGGCGACTGGGGCCGGCTTGGAGAAAAGCAACGTGGGCGCGGCTATGGGCCGTCCGCTGGCGCCAGGCGCCGCTCACAAGGACCAGCCGGAACGGTATTCCCGATGGAGGTATTGGTTGGCGTTCTCGTCGTTGGATATGGTCATGTTCGGCCCGTCCCAGTCGAGCTTCTTTCCGGCT
>Ga0114930_10003891_pt1 | contig 12825 bp, 12 predicted proteins | sample AnhtaG_FD_87300 | JGI IMG/M metagenome (GOLD analysis project Ga0114930, IMG submission 87300) | Deep subsurface microbial communities from Anholt, Denmark to uncover new lineages of life (NeLLi) - Anholt_01485 metaG | ecosystem: Environmental > Aquatic > Marine > Oceanic > Sediment | place... | reverse complement strand
GGCATCAGCTGGCTATCCCGGCAGCTATAAGACGGACTTCCCTATTACCGGGCTGGATGATTTAGATAAAGACATCGTGGTCTTTCACGCTGGAACCAAGGTCGGGTCAGGAGGGCAGGTGTTGACCAGCGGGGGGAGGGTGCTCACCGTAGTTGCCAGGGGTAAGACCCTCGCCGAGGCGAGAGAAAAGGTCTATGCTAACATTCCCAGAATTAACTTTGAGGGCTGCCACTACCGCAAAGATATTGCTTTAATAAGGGAGTCGTAGAGGGGCGAAGCCCCTCTTACATATTTTCCCCCCTCTCCTTGATAGGAGAGGGGGATACAGGGGGTGAGGTAGATAACATGCCACTAGTAGCCGTAGTCATGGGTTCCAAATCGGATGCTGAAGCTCTCAAGCCAACCCTGGATGTATTAACCCAGCTTGGTATTGATTACGAGGTCTCGGTAATATCAGCCCACCGCACCCCGGAGAAAGCTCGGCAGTATGGGCTGGAGGCACAGAATAAGGGGATTGAGGTTATCATTGCTGCTGCTGGCGGAGCCGCCCACCTGCCCGGGGTTCTGGCCAGCTGGACTGTCCTGCCGGTTATTGGTGTGCCCTTAGCCACCAATGAACTGGGGGGTGTTGATGCCCTCTACTCAATGGCCCAGATGCCGGCCGGGATACCGGTAGCCACGGTAGCTATAGGCAGTGCCGGAGCCAAGAATGCCGCCTACCTGGCTGCTGAAATCTTAGGTCTGAAATATGACAATATAAGAAAAGCCTATGAAAAGTATCGAGATGAACTACGAGGACAGGGAGGCGTTTAATTAGGGGTAGATTGAAGGGGCGAAGCCCCTTCAAAAACTTCCTTTCCCCCTCTCCTTGATAGGAGAGGGGGATACAGGGGGTGAGGTAGATAAACACTCTCAAGGAGACGACAAATGATTGAGCGATATTCCAGACCCCAAATGAAAAGAGTGTGGTCGGACGAGAATAAGTTTGGTAAGTGGCTTGAGGTAGAGATTGCCGTCTGTGAGGCCTGGGCTGACCTGGGTGTCATTCCCAGAGAGGCTATACCCAAGATAAAGCTAGCCCGGGTTAACCTTAAACGCATGGAGCAGATTTTGAAGGAGACCCACCATGATGTGACTGCCTTCCTCGGTTCGGTGTCCGAGAGCCTGGGGGATGAATCTCGCTTTATCCATCTCGGCCTTACTTCCTCTGATGTAATAGATACTGCCCTCAGCTTGCAGCTAATTGAGGCCAGTGAGATATTAAGTCAGGATATAAAGGAACTCATCTCGGTATTGGCGCGAGAGGCAATACAACATAAATATACGGCTATGATTGGTCGCACCCACGGGGTTCATGCTGAGCCAATTTCCTTTGGTTTTAAGCTGGCGTTATGGACTGAGGAGATGAGGCGCAATTTGCAAAGACTGGCTGAAGCTGAAAAAGCCATCGCCGTGGGTAAAATTTCAGGAGCGGTGGGCACCTATGCTACTTTGTCTCCTGAGGTTGAGGAGAAGGCTTGCGTCAGATTGGGGCTTGCCCCTGCCCCTATCTCTAGCCAGGTTTTGCAGCGCGACCGCCATGCTCAGTTCGTTACCACTTTAGCTATAATCGCCAGCTCACTGGAGAAATTTGCTACCGAGATTAGGGGGCTGCAGAAAACCGAAACCAGAGAAGTGGAAGAACCATTTGCCGCCGGGCAAACGGGCTCTTCGGCTATGCCTCATAAGCGGAACCCGGAGCTTTGTGAGCGAATCTGTGGCTTGGCCCGACTGGTGCGGGGCTATGCCCTGACCTCAATGGAGAATGTCGCCCTGTGGCATGAGCGAGACATCTCTCACTCCTCCACCGAGCGCATTATCCTGCCCGACTCCTGCCTGGTGGTGGATTACTCTCTAGCCCTTTTCACCTCAGTAATGCGGGGGTTACAGGTTTACCCCCAAAAGATGCAGCGGGATATAGAGCTTACCAAAGGCTTGGTCTTCTCCCAGCGGGTAATGCTCGCCCTTATTGATAAAGGGCTGAGCCGTAAAGAAGCCTACGAAATGGTGCAGCGCAACGCCATGAAGGCATGGAAGGGAAACAAAAGCTTCCTTACCCTGCTTAAATCTGACCCTGAGGTCACCGCCGCCCTGCCGGCACCAGAGCTTGAGCCCCTTTTTGACTACCAATACTACCTGCGCTATATGGATGATATTTTTAAGCGCCTGGGCTTAACCGGGGCACAATGGAAAGAGAAACCACCAGCTGAACCCTCAGATTTCGCTCCCGGAGCAATATAATGAATATCGGCCCGTCAGTTTTGCTGAAAGCCGATCTGTCCTTACCCCTGTTTTTACGGGGTAAGGTGCGTGATACCTATGACCTGGGCAACCAGCTGTTAATTATTGCCACTGACCGAATCTCAGCCTTTGATGTTGTCCTGCCCTGTGGCATTCCCAACAAGGGTTTGGTGCTAAACCAGCTCTCGGCTTTCTGGTTTGACCAGACTAAAGACCTGGTGCCTAACCACCTGGTAGAAGTGGTAAGCGACGCTGGTTGCCTCGATGCTTACCTTCCCCCCGACAACCGTTTTGCCTATCCGGCTTATCTGGCGGGGCGGTCTATGGTGGTTAAGGAAGTAAAGCGTGTCCCGGTCGAGTGCGTGGTGCGCGGCTACCTCTCCGGTTCGGCCTGGGAGGAGTATAAGCAATCTGGCACCATCTCCGGGCTGCCGGTAGCCAAGGGGCTGAAGCAGAGCCAGGAACTACCCCAGCCGCTATTCACCCCCACCACCAAGGCGGAAAGCGGGCACGACCTGCCTTTGTCTATGGATGAGGTGGGGGGGATGGTGGGCAAGGCTTTAGCTGAGGAGATGGAGGAGAAGAGCCTAGCCGTCTATAATTACGCCCGCGAGTATGCCATAGCCAGGGGCATCATCATTGCTGACACCAAGTTTGAGTTTGGGCTGGATGGTGACAAGCTCATCCTCATTGATGAACTACTGACCCCCGATTCATCCCGGATATGGGATGTTGACCGATACCAGGTTGGCCAGTCCCAGCCCAGCTACGATAAGCAGCCGGTTCGAGACTGGCTCACCCAGTCAGGGTGGAATAAAGAGCCGCCAGCCCCCATGCTTCCCCCGGAGGTCATTGAGGCTACCACCAAAAGATATGAGCAGGCTTATGAGAGGTTGACCGGAAGGAAGCTGAGCAGTTAGCCAATTTTTAGAATAGGAGAGGACTATGCCTGAAGAGAAAGAGATTTCTGAATACTATGCAGACCAGTTTATGCTCGCGGGAGGGCCTTATGGTGTGGTAATCAGCTTTGCTAAGAGTCCTCCTGAACCCGGGGCGGGCAAGGTGCCGGAAACGGTGGCCAGAGTCCGGATGGGCTACGAGCACCTGAAAACAATGACCTTTGTTCTGGCCCGTCATGTTAAGAAGGTAGAGAGGGAAAACGCTGTGTCTTATCCTGTCCCGTCCAAAATCCTCTCCAACCTTGGCATAGCCAAGGAGGATTGGGATGGGTTTTGGGAAAGCGCCAGTTTCCCAATTTGAATTTAACCATGGGCATGGCGGAAGGCTAGATTACTCCTCAGTGCTGGGAGTTCACCGGAAATCTGCTCATCCGGCTAGCGGTAATATGAAGTGCTCTTTTCCAGGCCGAAATCCGCAAGCTTTTCCTCCGAGAGATAGAGCTTGCCGTCTTCAGTGCTCTGTATTATCTCAGCCTTTATCAAGGCGTTCAAGGCAGATGGCTTGTAGTCACGCCTCCGGAACATCCTCTCCAGCATACCGGGAAGCGTGAGTCCTAATTCATCGATCGTCTTGGCGTTTTTTCTGTCAGTAGCGTTATTCTCCCGGAAAATCTTTATTACCTGGCGAGTAGCATGCCTCAGAAGCCACCGGGGAATAAAGAATATTGCTGCCAGCAATAAGGCAAAAATCAGGACTGTGATAATTATGCTGTTTGTATCCAACGCTATTCTTCCAATAGACCCTTGGTGCTGGGGAGCTCGCCAGAAATCCGCTCATCAATGCTGGTAGCCATATCCAGGGCTCTGCCCAGGGCTTTAAACAGGGCTTCTGCCTTATGATGGTCGTTGGTGCCATATAGAATGTTGGCGTGGAGGTTGAGCCTGGCTTCAATGGCGAAGGACTCAAGGAAGTGGCGGATAAGGTCGGTGGCAAATCCTGCCATATCATTATCAGTGAAGGGCAGCTCCAGAACGGTGTATCCCCGGCCACTGATGTCCACCGCCACTGTAGCTAAAACGTCGTCCATGGGCACAGAAGCATCGGCCATCCTGATGATGCTGCGCTTCTCCCCCAGTGCCTTGCCCAGGGCTCTGCCCAGACAAAGGGCAACATCCTCTACCACATGGTGCTGGTCATCTCCAGTGGCTGAAATCTTCAGGTCAAACCTTCCATGCTGGGCAAGCTGAGATAAGAGGTGGTCAAACATTCGTATTCCAGTACCAATCTCCTGCTTACCGCTACCATCAATATTGAGTTCCAAGCTGATGCTCGTTTCTTTGGTCTCTCGTTTGATAGTGGATACTCTATCAGCCACTTATCTCCCTCCTATTTCTTGTAGTGCTTTAATCAGGGCGTCGGTGTGTTCTGGTTTACCCACGCTAATACGAAGAGAGTTTTGCAAAAGCGGCAGGTCAAAGTAGCGAATTAATATCCCCCTCTTTTCCAGTTCTTGCTGGATTTGGCTTGTTTTGCCATTGAGGACGTGACAGAAAATAAAGTTAGCCTGGGATGGGAAGAGTTTTAACCACTCAAACTTGCTTAGCTTGCCAGATAGCCTTTCCCTTTCGGCGACTATAACCCGTACCCTGTCCCTCAGGTAATCAATGTCTTTTAGCGACTCCCGCACCGCCACCAGGGCAGCGACATTTACATTATAGGGCAGCTTGATTCTCAGCAGATATTCAACAATTAGGGGTGGGAGAATACCATAGCCAACTCTTAAGCCCGCCAGCCCTGCCCATTTGCTGAATGTTCGTAACACCAACAAGTTCTTATACTGGGGTACTAGCGGGGTAACGGTTTCGCCGCTGAATTCGGCATAGGCTTCATCGGCTAGCACCGGCACTCCGGTATCTACCAGTTCCAGTATATCCTGCCTGGAGGTGGGTGTCCCGGTGGGGTTATTGGGGTTAGCTAAAACTATCAGTTTGGTTTTTTTAGTTATTGCTTTCTTTATCGCACTTACATCGATACAGTAATTTTCATCTCTGGGTATCTCAACCAGTTTGCCATTGCACAGTGTGGTACTAAAGCGAAACATATCAAAGGTAGGCACACAATTTATCACCTCATCCCCAGGACCAACAAATAGGCGTACAATGAGGTCTAGTAGCTGGTCACTGCCGCTGCCGGCGACAATATGCTCGACACTAACGCCAGTATAGCCCTGGAGCAGTTTCCTCAGTTCGGTTTGACCGGCGTCGGGGTAAATATTAAAGTAGGGATAGGTACCCAGAGCCTGCTTTACCCTTGGTGAGCAGCCATAAGGATTCTCGTTAGCATCCAGCTTGATTATGCTCTCTACAGGAAGCTTAGTCTCCTTCGCCACCGTCTCCGGTGACTTACTGGCAACATAACCACCAAAAGCAGCTAGGTCCGACCGTATTAACTTGGTTATTCCTTCTTTAGACATTCCCTTCATTCCCTTTCTATATCTCCAATAAATAAAATTCCCTCCGCTTGGAGGGCTCTTTTTAAGTTTTTTGATTTATTACCGATGTATCAATTTGTGCTTTCTTGCAAACTACCTCCAAGCGTACCTGGTGCGCCCTGTAAATATGAAGGCATAATACAAATGGTGAGCCGTGTAAACTAACATTTGGCTTGACTTTATCATAAGAAGCGTAATTTGTCAACAGTCTATCTCAGCCCTTCTAGTCGCTTTTCCACTGCCCGGGCGTGAGCCTCTAGTCCTTCAGCCCTAGCCATGGTGGCGGCTGCCTTACCCAGTTGCTTTAAACTGGCCTCATCCACATTGGCCAGGCTGATAAGCTTGGTAAAATCGAGTATATTAAGCGGCGAGCTGAACCGGGCAGTGGCTCCGGTAGGTAAAACATGGCTCGGTCCAAGCACATAATCACCCAAGACCACCGTTGAATTGTCCCCGATGACTATACATCCGGCATTAGTTACCCGTTCGATGTAGGCATCAGCATCTTTTATCATCAGGCAGAGGTGTTCGGGTGCATAGAGGTTAGCTAGTTCTATGGCCTCGTCTACATCGGCAACTACCGCTATCATCCCCCTCTTTTCTAAAGATTCAGTGGCTATGGCTTGACGCTCCAAGTCCTTTAATTGCTGCTCCACCTCTTGAGCGACCACATCAGCCAGTCTTCTTGAGTTAGTTAGCAAGATAGCCGAGGCTAGGGGGTCATGCTCAGCCTGGGCTAGAAGGTCAGCGGCACAGTAGGTGGGATTAGCGGTTTCATCAGCTATAATTAGCACCTCGCTTGGTCCGGGCAGCCCATCAATGCCAACCACTCCATATACCAGCTTTTTAGCCAGAACAACGAAAATATTACCTGGGCCGCAAATCTTGTCCACCTTGGGTATAGACTCGGTGCCAAAGGCAAGGGCAGCGATTGCCTGAGCTCCACCAACCGAGAAGACGCGGTCGACCTGGGCGATGTCAGCGGCGACCAACGTTGCTGGGGGAACTGCCCCATTGGATTTTGGCGGGGTAACCAGGATGATTTCCTTGACCCCGGCGACTCTAGCCGGGATAGCGGTCATCAGCACCGTTGACGGATAGCTGGCGGTACCGCCGGGAGCATAGGCGCCGATACGCTCCAGCGGGCGTATTAGCTGACCTAAGCCTGCTTTAGCTAAGCTACGTTTTTGTTTCTGGTGGTAGGAGCGTATCCGCTTTGCCGCCAGTTTGAGGGCTGACACCAGCTCTTTATCCATCTCCCGATAGGCGCTTTTTATCTGCTTCTTACTCACCTCCAGCGAGCTGAGCTTGGCACCATCAAGCTTCTCGGTATAGTCAAAGAGAGCAGCATCACCCCTGTTACGTACATCATCAATTATCTGCCTGACCTTCGGTTCCAGGTCACTCTGGTAAAACTCGGCCTCTGGTTGCCGTGATAATGCTGCTTTTGCCGGCTCAAAACCTTCGATAATTCTCAATTTAGCTTCCCTCCACCCCCATCTGCAGGGCTTTGATAATAGACTTTATCCTTTCCCGCTTAACCGCATTTGAAACCCGGTTGGCATTGCCGATGAGGCAGGCTGTCGACTCAAAAAGGGTATCAATAATCTTGAGGTTGTGTCGGGCGATGGTTCGTCCGGTCTGAGTATTCTCAATCAGCAAGTCGGCGTCCTCGGGCAAAAAGGCTTCACTGGCTCCCCAGGTAGGAACTACCCGATACAGGCTGAGGTGATTATCTCGGGCATACTTATCAGCGATATTTACATACTCGGAAGCTACCCTGAGTGGCGCCGCTCGCTCAGCGTTAAACGCCCTCAAGCTGGGGGCATCATCGGCAGATAAATCCTGGCTTACCACAGCCACTATTTTAACCTTGCCCAGTTTCAGGTCAAACAGCTCCGCCACTGGACTGGAGGGAAACTGATAAAGGTGCTCACGTAACCAGTCTCTGCCGGTAATCGCCAGGTCGAAATTGCCATTAGCTACCTGCAGTGGCATATCCTGAGGCCTGATCACCTTGATGGTGACACCGGGTAGGTCGGTAGTTGGTCGGCGATTTCCAGTGTCTGAGGGGTAATCGTCGAGGTGAATGCCAGCTTTATTCAGTAGTTGAAGGGTGGGCAGTTGCTGGTGTCCATCGGGCAAGGCTAATCGAACTGCTTCATTAGCAGGGTATTGAATTTCCGGCTTGCTGAGGGCACTTGTCGCCGGGGGGCGTTTCTCTCCAGCCAGCCTGGTTATCGCTGATTTTGGTATTAGTGCGTCCTCAAGGGAGGCGGTGACCTCACTCATGTTTTTGGCTTCCCAGCTACTACGGTTGGCGATTAGAAAGGCGCTGATACTGAGGACTTCTCTTAGCGGCACCAGCCCGTAATCGGGAAGCTCCTCGGCGGTGCCACAGACCAGGGCCAGGTCGGCATTTTCTGGGGGGTAAACCTCAGCCGCCCCCCACAGGGGGAAGATGCTAAACCGCCTCAGCCGGAGGTTGAGAGCCAAGGACTCAGCCAGATTGGGGTACTCGCTGACAATGCGTATAATGTCCGTCTTGGCTTGCACTTCTTCTACTGTGGATGCCCCCTCAGCGCGGCTGGCGGCGGCATACAGAGCACCCTCGGCATATTCTAGGTTCCTCACCTTCAGTAGGGCACTGCTGGGGTATTTAACCAAAAGCTCTTCAATCCAATCCGAACCACAAATGCCCAGGTCGTAGTTGCCGATTGCCACCTGAATAGGAATGTCCCTCTCATGGAATACCTTGGCTGAGAGGTTGGGAAAACTTCCCGATTTAATCCGGTAGAGGCGTGCTGTTTCCCGATAGCCGGCGAGCCTCCAGCCCGCTCTTCGGAGCAAGGCGGATGTCTCCGCCAGAAGGCGCCCCTTGGGCAGTGCTACCTTTAGATTATCTATCTACCTCACCCCCTTGAGGGTGGTGGGTGGGAATAGATACAAAATTCACCCCTTTAATAATTTCAGAACCTGGTTAATAGTCTGCGCCTCAAATCTTTTGCGCTTGGCTTGGTCAGTTAAGATAAATTTGGGCGCTTTACTTTGAACATCAAGCGTCCAGTCGAAATCAGCCTCAGCTTGAGCTCCCAGATAGAACTCGGCCCTATACCCGGCTTCACGGAGGCGTTCGGCGGTGCTGAAGCCATCTTTTACCGCTTCCGGTTGGGCCCTGATTAATATTCTCTGTCCCGGAGGTTCAGCCAGAGCTGCTGGCTTTACCAGGTTCATCAGGCGGTCAAGGTAAAGGGCAAAACCAGAGGCGGGGATATCTTTGCCCCCCATTAGCGGAATAAGGGCATCATACCTGCCGCCGCCGCCTATACTCTCCTCATCCTGGAATATCTGGAAAATCACCCCGGTATAGTATTCAAAGCCCCTGCCTGAGGCTAGGTCAATCTGGTAATCACAGCCCACAGCCTCAAGAAGCTCAGCGATGTTTATGAAATCGTCAATATAGGGCTGGAGCTGGGTCAAATCGGGGGCAGATAGAGTCTTCAAGTGTTTAAGGGAACTGGATGATTTCCCCTTCAGGTCAAGTAGAGGAAGTAAAGTCTTCCCCAGCTCGGGTCGGTCAGGCTTTACCTCGGCCAGCGCTTCCATATCCCCGTCTAAAAGCCGGTCAAATACCCTGGTCTGCTCCTCAGGACTTAGCTCCAGCTTGACCAAGAGTGCCTTGATTAGTCCGGCATGGGATAACTTGAGCTCAATACCGTCAAGCTTTAACCGTTTCAAAACCTCCAGCGCCAGCATTACCAATTCTACATCAGCCAAAGGGGAGCCTGCCCCTATAAGCTCAGCTCCACATTGCCATCTTTCCCTCGTCTTTTTCCCCGTCGCCTCAAAGATAAAGACATTGGCGACATAGAAGAGCTTGGCCAGCTCTTCCTCTTCCATACTATCAATATAGAGCCGGGCGATGGGGATAGTGCCATCAGGTCTGAGTACCACCCTTTCTCCACTCCAGCCATTCCAATCAAGGAAGGAATATACCTTGCCTAGCCTGCCCGGGGTGAGCGTGCCGACGGAGGTGAACAGGTGCAGGTACTCCAGGGTGGGTGTCCTGACCTCCTGATATCCCCATTTGAGGCAGCAGTCTCTAAATATGCCCTCAATGAGGCGAAAGCCAGCCATTTCCTCTGGCGACAGGTCTCGGGTTCCTTTGCATCTCTGGATTCTCATAGTTGGTAAATTTTAACACTACTCTGCTGGCTATTCAACTGAGCATTGTTAATCAACCTCACCCCCTTTAAGCACCCAGAAAAATCTTCGATTTTCCTGGGAACCCGCTTTGTCCCCCTCTCCACTCTTGGAGAGGGGGAGGGAGTTTTTAGAGAGGGGCTTCGCCCCTCTTAGACACCCCAGTTAAAGCGAGGGGGCGAGGGTAAAGCCTCATAGGGCGGTGGAGACCACTCTTAAACACTCCCAAACAAAAACGAGGGGGCAAGGGATACAACTTTTCCCCAACAAATCAGGGGATTGGGGGCACAGCCCCCGAGGGTGGGAGGGTGGGAAGAAAGACAGATAAATAATCTCTACCGCACTATTGTTTGCAATGGGAGCATAAGCAGGATATAATCTTATCTACAGTCTCTTGACGGGATTGTGTGGGTTCTATCATTGTTGAGAAAAACATGACTAAAGTTGTCTTTAAAACCCTTCGCCTGGCTTTCTTTATCGCTTTAGTTGCTGGGGCATTATTAACTGTTACCGCCAGCGCTGATACTCCGTCAGTCAAGGTCTTGCGCGTTGAGGGCACCATTGTTCCTATCGTGGCTGACTATATTGACCGGGGCATCAGCCAGGCCGAAGACGAAAATGCCACCGTCTGCATAATTGAGCTGGATACACCTGGAGGGTTGCTGGGTTCAACGGAGGAGATAGTCCAGAGAATCATGAACGCTGATGTCCCGGTTGTCGTTTATGTCTCTCCCAAAGGCGCTTGGGCGGCTTCAGCGGGAACCTTTATTACCTTATCAGCTCATATCGCCGCCATGACGCCAGCCACTACTATTGGCGCGGCTCATCCGGTAGCTGCTGGTGGGGAGGAGATACCAGAGGAGCAAATGCAGAAGATAGTCGAGTTCTCGGCTAAGTGGATGGAGACCATTGCCGAGGAGCGCGGTCGTAATATTGAGGAAGCCCGGCTAGCAGTAACCGAAAGTAAGTCCTTCACCGATGTTGACGCGCTGAGTGCCAACCTCATCGACCTTCGGGCGGATAATCTGGAGAGCCTTATTTCCCAGATCAACGGCTGGGAGGTTACTTTGGCCAGTGGTGTCGAGGTTACCATAAATACCACCGGCTACGAGTTGATTAGAGATGAAATGAACTTTGTTGAGAGCTTTTTGCATGCTATCAGTGACCCCAACATTGCCTATATTTTACTTAGCATAGGTAGCATAGGTATTATTGCTGAGATTTATAACCCGGGAATGTTCTTCCCCGGAATCGTAGGTGCTATTAGCCTGCTTCTTGCCTTCTATTCTTTGGGTGTTCTTGATGCCAGATGGGGGGGCATATTGCTTATCCTGCTTGCCTTCGGTTTATTTATTGGTGAGGTGCTCACTATCACCTTCGGTTTGTTTACCGCCGGGGGTATAGCTGCCTTAATTTTGGGCTCCTTAATTTTATTTCCTAGGGGGAGCCCATTGTTTACTGTCGACCCCTGGCTGATTGCAGTAGTGGTAATCCTGGTTGCTGGCTTCTTCGCCTTCGTCATTCAGCGGGTAGTCCGAACTTACCGCCGTCAAGCCTATACCGGCAGAGAAGAACTGGTGGGCAAGACCGCCGTAGTCCAGGTAGCCTTGAATCCTGAAGGAATAGTCCTGTTTAAGGGCGAACGCTGGACGGCAGTATCGGAGAAGGGTGGGGTGAAACCCGGCGAGGAAGTGATTATAAATAAGGTTGACGGCTTAAAACTATATGTAAACAAAAAAACGAAAGACGTAACTAAAAAAACAAAAGGGGTGAAGAAATGAGCCCAATTAGTATCGGTATGATTGCCTTAGCCCGGCTGGCAATTATTCCGAAATCTTATTTTGTAGGGGGTTTGCATTGTTTCAAATAGACCCAAGCTGGTTTCAAGTAGACCTGTGGCTGATTATCTTGGTGGTATTTCTTGTTGCTGCTTTCATTGCTGTGGCAGTTATTTGGGGAATTCGAGCCCACCGCCGCCAGGCATCTGCCGGTAGGGAAGAGCTGTTAGGAAGGACGGCCGAGGTCGAGATAACCCTGGAACCTAAAGGAGTAGTTTTAGTTGAGGGTGAACGGTGGACGGCAATATCAGAGAAGGGCCGGGTGGAACCCGGAGAGGAGGTGATTATAACTAAGGTTGAAGGCTTAAAACTATATGTAACCAAGAAAGAATAAAGGAGGCAAATAGATGAATCCAATTGTTATTGGTGTAATCGTTTTAGCTGCGTTCATATTTATTTCTATGGCAGTCAAGATTGTCAAGGAGTATGAGCGGGGGGTTGTTTTCCGCCTGGGGCGGCTGGTCGGAGCTAAGGGTCCGGGGCTGTTTTTTATCATCCCCTTCGTTGACTCCATGGTCAGGGTGGACCTCCGAGTAGTAACTATGGATGTCCCCTCACAAGAGTGCATCACCAAGGACAATGTTACGGTGAGGGTAAACGCGGTAGCCTACTTCAGGGTAGTTGATGCTGAGGCGTCAGTGGTTAAGGTTTTAGACCACATCAGAGCTACCTCGCAGATAGCTCAGACCACAGTGCGAAATGTATTGGGACAATCTGAACTTGATGAGCTATTGACGCAAAGGGATAAGCTTAATCAGGCGCTGACCAGGATAATTGATGAGCACACCGACCCCTGGGGGGTGAAGGTCAGCACGGTAGAGATTAAGGAGGTTGAACTCGCTGAAGAGATGAAGCGGATGATGGCGGCTCAGGCTGAGGCGGAAAGAGAAAGACGAGCTAAAATTATCCACGCTGAAGGTGAGTTTCAAGCCGCGGAGAGGCTGGCTCAAGCCGGTGCTATTATCGCCAGGGAGCCGGTTACACTGCAGCTTCGTTACCTGCAAACGCTGACCGAGATAGCTACAGAGAGAAATAGCACCCTAATCTTCCCCCTGCCCATCGACCTTATCAGTATGTTTATGAGAAAAGAGGTGCCAGTGCACCAGTCGGGGG
>Ga0114930_10003890_pt1 | contig 12825 bp, 9 predicted proteins | sample AnhtaG_FD_87300 | JGI IMG/M metagenome (GOLD analysis project Ga0114930, IMG submission 87300) | Deep subsurface microbial communities from Anholt, Denmark to uncover new lineages of life (NeLLi) - Anholt_01485 metaG | ecosystem: Environmental > Aquatic > Marine > Oceanic > Sediment | place... | reverse complement strand
TTGGTAAATACCTATGGAGACCGGGAAAAAGCTTATGAGGCTGGGGCCTTAGTTGAACCTACATCTGTTACCTATAATGCTATGTTTACCCGAGCTGGAGGCTTCAAACCCGGCGGTAACTTGGTAATATTCGGGGCTGGGCCAATAGGGCTGGCTGCCACCGTCTTAGCTAGGGCTGCAGGAGCAGCTAAAGTGATAGTTTTTGAAACGACTCCTCCACGGATTGATTTAGCCAAAAAAATGGGGGCCGACAAGGTCTATAGTCCGAAGGACCTTGAGCAACAAGGTATAAAGCCGCATGAGGCAGTTTTAGAAGATACTGAAGGTGTGGGAGGCGCAATGCTTGTGGAAGCAGCAGGAGCATGTCGTCAAACCATTCCGGAAATGGAAAAGGCTATGGCCATTAACGGGAAGATCGTCCAGATCGGAATGGTTGCTGGGAAAACACCCGTGGATCTACTCACCTTTCAGGTGAAGGGAGCCCATTTTCATGGTAGCATAGGTCACTCAGGGCACGATAACTTTCCTTCTGTAATTAGACTGATGGCTGCCGGGCGAATAGATATGACACAAATAGTAACTAAACGATTCCCTTTAGACGAAGCTCTTGCCGCTATCGGTGAGTCGGCATCGCTCAATGAGGGCAAAGTTTTAGTCAAACCATAGAAATGCAGTTTGAAATTAGAGTAGTGGCGTATCAGAATCGATATAGACGGACAATAGTAGGTTCTTGAGAAAGCATAAATCTAGTGGAGGATAGGGGTTGTTTCAAAGTTATGTGATCTAACCTGTAAAAGCATCTATGCCAGTTTTTATTGACCTCGCAATAAATAAAAAGTTAAATTTCATCCATTCCGGTAATTTACTCTGTGAAAAAGTCGTCTAGAGTCCGGACATAACAGGGTGGCTAGTAAGGCAAAGTTCAAAAGAGGATTAGCATGATGAAACTACCGAGTAAAATGCAGGCTGCTGTTTTTGAGGGACAAGGTATCCTCTCCGTAAAGGATGTTCCTCTGCCAACAATAGAGGAGGATAACCAAGCACTGGTGCAAATCGAGGCGGCAAGTATCTGTGGGACAGACATTCATGTTCTTTCAGTCCCACCCCGATATGAGGCTCCCCCTAACATAATCTTAGGTCATGAGTATGTTGGTAAGATTGTAGATTTAGGGGACAAGGTAAACCACTTCAACATAGGAGATAGAGTCGTTGTTGCACCGAACATTTCATGCGGAAAGTGTTTCTATTGTCTGAACAACTTGCCTCACATGTGCCGGGAGATTCGTACGCTGGGTCTTCATATTGACGGTGCTTTCGCTCAATATGGTGCCGTTCCTGCAGGACAGCTCTACAGAATATCTGAGGATATTTCTGCCAATACCGCGGCTTGTGTGGAACCGCTTTCTTGTGTAATTCAAGGAACCACCAAATTAAAGATCCAACCGGGAGAAACCGTAGTGGTACTAGGAGCTGGACCTATCGGTCTTCTTTTTACTATGATATTCAAAGCGTCTGGTGCAGGGAGGATCATAGTCTCTGAGAAATCCAACTATAGAGGAAAATATGCTCGTGAAGTGGGAGCAGACGTTGTAGTTAACCCCCAAGAAGCAGACTTGGAAGAGACCATTAAGAAAGAGACAGACATCGGGGCCGATGTGGTGGTTGACGCTGTGGGAGAGCTATTTGATCAGACTTTGAATCTGGTTCGAAGAGCGGGGAGGATTCTTCTATTTGGTATGAATGAAAAAGCGTTAGTCAATATTGCCCAATCTTTGATTACCAGGAATGAACTGCAGATATTTGGTGCCTATGTCGGAACAGCAGTGTTTACCTCTGCCATCCGCATTCTGGAATCCCAGACAATAGATGTGAAAAAGATAATCACCCACGTAATCCCCCTACATCAGATTCACGAAGGGATTGAAATTCTAAGAAATCAGCGAGGTATCAAAGTCATAATTAAACCGTGGGGGCATGATTCTTAATACCTTCACCAATGCCAGCTAATAATTTACTGACAATGCAGAACATTTCAAAGACTTTCCCCGGAGTGGTGGCTCTTGATAGTGTGGATTTTGATCTTAAGCGGAGTGAAATTCACGTTCTTTTGGGCGAGAATGGTGCAGGGAAGTCTACTTTGATCAAAATACTTTCGGGTGCATATCCCAAGGATAAAGGCGAGATCTTCATAAACGAAAAAAAGGTAGAAGTCGATAATCCCAAAAAGGCTGTTGAACTAGGAATTAGTGTCATTTATCAAGAGTTTACTTTAAATCCCTTCGTTTCAGTGGCAGAGAACATATTTTTGGGAAGGGAACCCACTTCCCTTCTTGGCATGATTAACTGGAAAAAAGTCTTTAACGATGCTGCCAAGATACTGGAAAGAGTAGGAATTCGCTTGGATCCTAGAGCGCCGGTTAGAAGTCTCGGAGTAGCTCAACGCCAGATTGTTGAAATCGCTAAAGCACTTTCACTAGACGCCACTATTCTCATTCTAGACGAGCCAACCGCGGTATTACCTCGGAGCGAAACTGAAAAACTGTTTTCTATTTTGCATGCCCTGAAAAAAGAAGGAATAGGAATCATCTATATATCTCACCGACTTGAGGAAATCAAAATGATCGGAGACAGAGCCACGGTGCTACGTGATGGAAAGAAGATTGGCACAGTTCGTGTCAATGTTGTTGAAACCGATACCATAGTCCAGATGATGGTGGGAAGAAAGTTACATTACGAGTCTATCCCGAAACGTGAATTTGGATCTGACGCTCTGCGAGTAGAGGGATTAACCCGTAAAGGAACGTTTGAGGACATTAGCTTTCATGTAAGGAAGGGAGAAATTCTGTGCTTCACCGGATTGGTTGGCGCTGGACGTAGTGAGGTTGCTAAAGCCATTTTTGGAGCAGGGAGGCCTGATAAGGGGAAAATCTTCTTGTTTGGAAGAGAAATAATGATCAAATCGCCCGCTGATGCAGTCTCACTGGGAATAGGCTACCTGAGCGAAAATCGACAAGATGAAGGTCTGGTATTGAAGATGTCGATGCAGAGTAATATTAGTCTTAGTGCTCTGGGAAAGGTTGCAGCCGGAATTATCATAAGCGAAAAGAAGGAAAGGCAAGAGGCTGCTCGGTTCAGAGACGAGCTCAACATACATACGCCATCGTTAAATCAACTGGTGAAATTCTTGAGCGGCGGCAACCAACAGAAGGTGCTAATTGCCAAATGGCTACTTACTGAAGCTAAAGTTTTGATTTTCGACGAACCAACAAGGGGAATAGACGTTGGTACTAAAGAGGAAATTCATCAAATTATTTCCGGACTTGCCCAAAGAGGTGTGGCAATAATTGTGATTTCCTCGGAACTCCCAGAGGTTTTGAAAATAGCTGATCGAATCATCATAATGCGGGCAGGAAAAATTGCCGCCGAAATAGGTCATAAGGAGGCTAACCAAGAAAAGATAATGCAGTTTGCCGTTAGAGGTAAATCGACACAGTGATCAGAAAAATACTCGAGAAGTTTAGTCTGTATTTGGCACTGGGTGGGGTGATAGCAGCCTTCAGCGTAGCAAGTCCATATTTTCTGACTTCTTCCAATGCCATGAATATAGGAACACAGTCTGCTATCATCTCTATTGTTGCTGTGGGGCAGACGTTTGTTATCCTTACAGCAGGGATAGACCTTAGCGTTGGCTCGGTCGTTGCTGCTAGCAGCATTCTCCTCGGATTGCTGCTAGCCAACGGATCGCCTATTGGCATAGGATTACTGGCTGCTCTAGCGATGGGGGCAGGGTTAGGACTTGGAAATGGAGCTGCAGTTGGAGCAGGGCGATTACCTCCTTTTATCGTTACCTTAGGTACTATGAGCGCTGCTCGTGGGCTAGCTCTAGCTATGAATGGCGGGCGTCCTGTTTCTGGTGCTTACTTTCCCGAGCGATTCCCTGAACTTGTTACCAGTCGAATTGGAGGAGTGCCTGTTCTGATCTTTTATGCTGTAGTAGTGTATTTGGTGGCCTACTTTGTGCTCACGAAGTGGAAATTCGGAAGATATGTCTATGCTCTGGGAGGGAACAGGGAGGCGGCGCGTTTGTCAGGTATAAGAACAATGAGGTGTGAAATCTTGGTGTACACAATAGGGGGATTTCTAGCAGGATTAGCTGGATTCTTACTAACGGCAAGACTCAATTACGCCACACCCATTGCCGGGACGTTCTACGAACTTGACAGTATCGCCGCTACCGTCATAGGTGGTACCAGCTTATCCGGTGGCGAAGGTAGTATCATTGGAACGGCTGTGGGTGCTTTATTACTAGGAGTCCTCAGGAACGGTCTTACCCTATTAAACGTAAATCCTTACTATCAGCAGATAATAATAGGATTGGTGATTGTTTTGGCAGTGTTTGTTGACAAATTGAAAGTCCGGGTGAGCTAGTTTTTTCGAATGCAAGGCCAGCTAGGGGCATGGCCACCGTGTAGAAAAAAAGGAGGTGGTGAGTTAACTTCCTGTTTGCCAGATTAGGAGAAAAGGAGGAGAGTAGATGCCAAGAAAAATTAGATGTATGTTTATTGTGTTGATAGTAACGAGTATGTTGGTGTTGTCCGCCTGTGGGATTAGCTTGGCCAAGCGACTGGTCATCGGATACGTTCCCATGACTATGGCTAACGAGTTCTACGTTACCATGATTCAGGGAGCAAAGATGATGGCTGAGAAATTGGATGTCGAGCTAATTGTTCAAGCTCCCACCCGACACATTTCGGCTGAAGAGCAGATGCAAATATTGGAGAACTTGATCGAGCGCAAAGTAGATGCCATAGTCCTGGTTCCGGTAAGTTCCACGGGCGTGGTCTCTGCGGTGAAAAAAGCTCAAGATGCTGGCATACCTGTAGTAAACGTTGATGTAATGGTAGACAGAGATGCCTTGAAAAAAGCAGGTTGCAAGATCACTCCTTTTATTGGCTCCAATAATTTCGATGGTGCCAGGATCGCTGGATGGTATACACTATCCAGATTGGGTGGATTTGGAAAGACGGCTATCCTCACAGGCGTTGAAGGACAGGCGAATACGACTTTTCGCCGTGACGGCTTCAAAGCTGCCGTGGAAGGAGTTGAAGCACAGGGAGGCAAGATTGAAATAGTAGCTGCACAAACGGCCAACTGGGAAGTGGAATTGGCTTATAATGTCTCTCAGAATATTCTCCAAGCTCACCCAGATCTTGACTTGTTCTTTGCTAGTAACGACAATATGGCTCTGGGAGCCGTTCGGGCCATAAAGGATATGGGAAGAGAGGGTCGGGTTATCGTCATTGGATATGATGCTATTCCTGCAGCAGTGGACGCCGTAAAAAAAGGAATCATGGATGCTACTGTCGCTCAGTATCCGGGTGAGATGGGAAAGCAAGGAGTTGAGGCTGCGGTAAAAATGGCCCAGGGAGAAGAAATTCCTGATATAACCTGGATCCCGGTTGAACTGATTTGCAAGGCTAATGTGGCTGAATTTGAGGAATACCTCAAACAACTCGAATAAGACCACGGCCCCTTCCTTATTTTGACTACACTCAAGGTGGTAACACTGCCCCAGCTGGCCTAGCAGCAAGGTATTAGCAAGAGAGATATGTTGGATGGAGAGAGTCAAGAGAGCCTAATCTCTTGGAGAAATAAGCAACTTCAACTAACTCCATTTCCCTCTGCCAGAGGCGGTCTTTTGGCATAGCGAACGATGTAGGAAACAGTGAAATCTTCGTGAGGTAGTTCAGTAGAATCATGGACGTACCAGTTCATCTCAAGCAGAGGATCAGGGAAAGAGTCAAGAACCCCAGGATAAGAGAAGACCGAGAGTTTCCCAGGGTTAGGGTTCTCTTGTAGATGCCTTCTGAGTGTCCTCTTTAGCTCCTGGATGAGCAAAAAGCGGTATCTTTTACGGAGCATCTTGAAGGGAATAAAGGAGCATCGTTTCCAAGGCTGGAAGAAAATGTCTTTCTTTAGACCAGCAAAGTACCCTCTTACTGGAGGCTCTAAAGAGACAGTTAAGTAAGAAATCTATATTCATCAAGGAGCTCTCTTAGTTCTTTGGGAACGGTAAAACAGATATGATGAGTTATGAAGCTTGAAAATCTCTTCAGCCCTTGTAGGATTGGGACTATTAAGATCAAGAACCGGCTTGTCATGCCTCCGATGCAGACAAGCTACGCAGACTATAAAGGCTTCATAACAGATCGACAAATTGATTACTATGTTGAGAGGGCAAAAGGAGGGGTCGGCTTAATAATTTTTGAACATACGGGGGTTTTAGAACAGGGCAAAGCTAGCCCAAATATGACTCTTATCTGCAACGATGGACATATTCCTGGCTTCAAAAAACTAATTAGTGCTATTCATCAGGAGGGGACAAAGATTGCCGTGCAACTGAACCATGCTGGAAGGCAAACTTTGTCTGAGATTACCGGAACTTCACCAGTGGCTCCATCCCCTATCCTCTGCCCGGTGTATAAAGTGATACCTCGGGAGCTCTCCATTGAAGAGATTTATAGAATTGCTGATGCTTTTGCTGAGGCTGCTGCAAGGGTCAAGAAAGCCGGTGCTGATGCTGTGGAAATTCATATGGCCCACGGCTATCTGATCGATGGATTTCTATCCCCCTTTTCTAATAAAAGAGATGATGAATATGGAGGAAATATCCAAGGGCGAAGCAAATTCGCGGTCGAAGTGCTAAGATCGGTTAGAGAAAAGGTTGGGCAAGATTTTCCTGTAATTTGTCGGTTAAGTGGTGACGAGTATGTGGAGGGAGGCCTTAGACTCGAAGATACCAAAAAGATTACCCAGATATTAGAGAGTGAAGGTGCCGATGCTTTTGATATTTCTGCAGCTCTTTCTGGTCGTCACCTAAACCAGCCTACTTATTATATCGATGAGGGGATCTTTGTGCATCTGGCGGAAGGAATTAAGTCCGTAGTTCATGTACCTGTTATTGCGGTGGGAAGGATAAGAAATGCCGTTTTTGCCGAGAAAGTGATTCAGGAAAGAAGGGCAGATCTGGTATCCATGGGTAGAGCTTTGATAGCTGATCCTTATTTACCAAAAAAAGCTATGAATGGAAATCTTGAGGACATTATTCCCTGTATATCCTGCAATCGTTGCCTTCAAAGCATTGGAAAGGGTCCTCTTACTTGCACAGTTAACCCCGAGGTAGGAAGAGAAAGCGAGTCAAAGTTTAGGCCTGCAGCCAAAGCTAAAATAATGTTGATTGTTGGAGGAGGTCTGGCAGGAATGAAAGCTGCCCAGATAGCAGCTTTAAGGGGTCACAAAGTAACCTTATATGAAAGGTCAGATAAGTTGGGAGGAAAGATGAGAATCGCCGCTATTCCTCCCAGAAAAGAAGTTCTCTTGGATATCGTTGACTATTTAGAAAGGCAGTTAAATAAGCTTCCAGTCACCTTAAAGATGGGGGAGCAATTTTCAGCCAGGATGACCGAGGAGATTAATCCCGATGCCCTCATAGTCGCTACCGGGGCTCAATCTTACTTTCCAGATATTAAAGGTATCAAAGAAAGTGGGGCACTCACAGTCGAAGAGGTCTTATTGGAAAAGGTAGATGTAGGCAATAAGGTGGTTATCGTTGGTGGAGGAGGAATCGGTGCCGAGGTTGCTGATTATTTATCGGAAAAAGGAAAACAAGTCACTCTAATTGAAATGAAAGAAGGGATAGCATCGGACCTGCCTGTTCATCTACAGTATCACCTTAACTTGAGACTGAGCCAAAAGAATGTTAAGATTCTTACTTCTACCAAAGTGGTCGGCTTTCAACCGGGATCTATAACTGTAGAAGATGCTCGGGGGATAAGAAGCTTGGAGGGATTTGATTCCATTGTAATAGCATTGGGCGAAATATCGGACGATGAAATCACTAAAGAGCTGAGGAGAAAGAATTTACAACTCTACACCATAGGAGATGCCAAAGAACCTAGGGAAGCCAGGGAAGCTCTCTATGAAGGAGAAGCTGTAGCCTTAAGAATCTAACCCGAGCTATTTAGTATTAAACAATGGCGAGCTGCGGAAGGGTACTTTATCATTCAGAAGAGAAGTCTACTAGAAGTTTTCTAGATAGGGGGGATTGGATGAACTCAAAATACAAGTCGGCGTACCTTTCAGGACCTTATGATTTGAAACTAAAAGAGGTTGATCTGCCTAAGATTGGCAGAAACCAAGTACTTGTTAGGGTTAAGGCAGCCGGTATATGTGGATCAGATGTTGAATGTTACACCGGAAAATCGAAGGAGGGGCGATACGATATTGCTCCTTATGTTCCTGGACATGAGTGGGCAGGTGAGGTTATTGATGTGGAAAAAGATGTTGCAACACTAAGGAAAAGAGACAAGGTCACCAGTGATTGTGTTTTGCCATGTGGCAAGTGTTACAATTGTAAAACACATTTGAGTACGGCTTCTTGTGAGAATATGAGAGAGGTTGGCTTCAGACCGGATTCACCAGGAGGAATGGGAGAATTCTTTGTTCTTGAGGAAAGATTTCTGCATAAAATCCCTGAGGAGTTTACATGGGAGGAGGGAGCACTGATAGAACCATTTTCTGTGTCCTACTTTGGCGTCTGGGGTGAGGGTGGTTATGTGGATGCTAGTGACGATGTGGTAGTTTTCGGGGCAGGCCCTATCGGCTTGCTTGCTCTTGTGGTGGCTAAGGTTGCCGGAGCGAAGGTGGTAGTGGTGGAACCGATTGAGCTCAGAAGAAGAATAGCTAGCAAACTAGGAGCAGATGAAGTGGTTAGTCCAAAAACCCAAAATGTTAAGGAAATGGTGTCAGATCTGACTAAAGGACGAGGAGCTAATTTAGTTGTGGAGGCCTCAGGTGTTGATGAAGCGATTGCACTCTGTTTCGATGTAGCTGGCTATGGTGCAAGGATAAGGCTGATTGGACATTCCATAGGGCGAAAAGTCCCAGTGGAAATTGGACTGACTATATGGAAGGGACTTTTTGTTCACGGACAAGCAGGTGCCCCCTATTTTTTCCCTAGAACAATTCAATTTATGAGTCGAGCCAGAGAAAGAATGAATTTTTCTCAGATTATTACCCATAGATTTCCCTTGGAGAAAATCCAGGATGCATTTGATTTAGCGGTAAAGGAAAGAGAGGAAGCTATTAAAGTCATGCTGACAATATAGTTGTGCAGGCTCTGACAACTTTTCGTCCCAGATCGAGAAGTTGACTATTATGTTGCATGGAATCAGCCTGTTCCTAAGAAACAGATTATAAATTCCAAGGAGGAAAAAATGTCTAATTACCAGAAAAACGACATGTGGATAACTACTGAAAACGCTGCCATTATCTTTGAAGATACTGATGTTGGCAGGTTAAAAAAGAAAATATGGGATGCCTCGGAAGAGGAGATTGATGCCGTCTTGAAAGATTACGAGGTTCCCTCACCACCGGAGCTGGGAAAGCCGGGAAGTTATATTCAAACCACACCTCGTAAGGAGCTTATTGAAAACCGCCGCAAAAACGATATCGTTCTTATCCCCGTAGGATGTACAGAAAATCATGGAAGACATACTGTATCAGGACTGGATAGCTTCATGGTTACGCAGATAGTGGAAGCGGTTAGAAGATACACTGCTAAGAAGGGAAAGCCTGTTAACCTTACCTTTAATCCTTTGAACTACGGGGCACATCCTTACCATCACATAGGAATGCCAGGTACAGTAATTATACCCCAGGATATTGTTAAAGAGATCTTAATTTATGTAATGCTTGGCCTCTGGAACGATGGTTTTAGAAAGCAGATTATTGTAAACAACCATGGTCAGCTCTGGGTTCTTGAGACAGCTTTGCATGAGTTTCTGCATCGTTACCAGCTACCAGGTATTTTCCAGGTACTTGACTGGCACAGGGCAGTAAGGGAGTTTTTCTATCCAAAAGCAAAGAGCGATTCTCTTGAAACACCCTTTGTCCACGCCGATGAGGCAGAGACATCAGTTGCTCTTTTAATGTTTCCTGAAGGTATGGTTGATATGGATCTTGCCCAGGAGACAGAAGGAAAATCACTTCTTCCTCCCGGCCATTTTGATAACTCAGTTGATTCCTTTCACCGGCCCCACCGCTGGTCAGAAGGAGAAGGGCATTCTGTTATTGAGATTGTGGCCACCCCTGAGGGTGTAGTGGGAAAACCAAACCTTGCCAGTGCAAAAAAGGCTAAAAGACCCATTGCAGGAATTCTAAGATACCTTACCTTAGCTACTGACCAGATCCTTGAAGCGTATCCTCCAGGCAAGGTTCCACCAGTGGAGAAGGTGACGCTAAGAAGTGCTTCAGAGATGGAGCCTTATCTTAAAGAACCACTAAGTGAGGGCTGGAGGTCAGTTTATTCTCTACCAAGAATAGGGTTCTAGCGGTACAAAAGAGAACACCCTCCAGCTTGAATCCGCAGGACAAAGACATAGAGATTATTGAAAAAGCAACATAAATTGAGGTTTGAGAAGGTTAAACTCAATAGTTAAGATAAGAGATAAGTGCGGAGTTACATGATGAGAGTGTTTGTAACTGGAGCAACAGGACTTGTGGGTAGTAACGTGGTGAAAGTAGCAGCAGAAAAATATGGTGCTGAGGTTATAGCGACGATTTATCGAACCAAACCTGTAAAGTCTCTACCCTGCATTACAGAGCCTGTTGATATTACAGATAAACAAACAGTCTCCCAAAGTATAAAAAAATATGATCCTGATGTGGTGATACATTCTGCTGCTCTTGTAGATGCAGCATTCTTGGAAAAGAACCACGACATAGGCTGGAAGATTTTCGTTGAGGGAACAGAAAATATTGCTAAGATATGCCAGGAAACCAAAACAAAACTAATTTTTGTATCTACTGATTGGATATTTAGTGGTCTAAACCCACCTTATAAGGAAGATAGTGTTCCCTGTCCGGTAAACTACTACGGAATACTAAAAGTAGTGGGAGAGACAACGGTTCGATTGATTTGTGAAGACTATGCAATAGGCAGACTTGCCGGTGTTTACGGTGTAAACCGGGGAATTCCTACGCAGGTTCCGGAAAAACCTTATGGTTTCGGTTCTCTTCCCAATTACTTTCTAAATAAGTTTCAAGCTAGGCAAACAATTAGTGAATGGGCAGATTATGTCAATATCAAAGCTAATCCCACTTTGGCTTCAGATGCGGCAGACGCATTATTGGGCATATATACCCAGAACCATAAAGGTATATTTCATTGCTGTGGGCGGGAATGTATTACCAGGGTGGAACTGGCAAAGAAAGTGGCAAAAATATTTGGTTTTGATGAAGGGCTGATAAATGCTTCTTTCAGGGATAGGACTGATTTTCGCGAGTGGGTAGGAGAGGATCTGCATTTACCAAAGGAAACATGTTTAGATACAACCGGGACGGAAAGAAAACTAGGCAGAAAGAACCTTGGGATTGAAGAAGGCTTAATCCAGTTCAAAGACGAACTAGAACAAAATAGATAATACAGGGATGACTTAACACAATAAGACTGAATGCAAAATGGGAACCGATAGGTGGAAACTGAATATCATTTCCTATCTGGGTATGCTCAATGTAGGTATGGTATTTGGCTCCCTAGGGCCACTTCTAGTTCCTATCTCAGATTTTTTCCAATTGAGACTATCCCAAGTGGCATATCCGGTGGTGTTTCTTTCGGCCGGATTCCTCTTGGCGACCGTCACAATGTCTTTAATTTGGCAGATTCATAGAGGTCGTCTACTGCTAACTTTTTCCTCTTTATCCTTATTGTTGAGTTCGGTAAGTATTGTTTTGTTACATGTCAGTATAGGAGTCATTCTAGCTTTGTTGTTTTTTGTGGGATTGAGCGCAGGCACATTGAACACCAGTCTTGCCTCTCTATTCTCCGAAGTTTATGGAGATAATAGGGCAAAACATCTAAATATCCTTCATGTGTTTTTCAGTCTAGGAGCTTTTGTCGGTCCACTGTTGGTTGGGCTTGTTCTCAGCTATGCTGGGTGGTATCTGGTTTATTTGTTCATGGGATTGCTTAACTTTCCTCTGCCCATATTTTTCTGGGGGGAAAAACTGAACAAATATACTGTTTTTTCTGAAAAACCACAATCCACCGAGAACTACTGGGTGAAGCGACCACTCAGTTCAGCTCTTTTCTGGTTGGTTGTTTTTACTATGTTTCTCTATACGGGGGTCGAGGGTTCTTTCATCTCATGGGTACCGATGTTTTTGACGAAGGTAAGAAATGTGTCTCCTGTGATAGCAAGCTACAGTGTATCTATTTTTTGGCTCACAGTAATTGCTGGACGAGCATTGTTTGGCTATTTTCTGCACAAGACCAGTTTATTCCGTTCTTTGATTGTAGCAACAGGGGGAGCAGCTTTCTTTATTGGTCTTAGCTTTTTAGGCAGGGGAGTAACTTTGATAGTATTATCCTTGGCCTGTTCGGGATTGCTTCTTTCTTTCGTGTACCCGAGTTTGCTTGCTCTAGGAGGAAATGTTTTTCCAGAATATATTGGATTTGTAACGGGAGCACTGATTAGTGGTGCATTCATAGGTCATATGTTCTTCCCATGGTTGATTGGTGCCGTTTCTCAAATGCTGGGGCTCGCAAAGGGTGTCCTTATGATTCCCTTGCTCAGTGTAGCGTTAGCAACTATTTTGATGTACTTACGTTATTCTTTGGCAAAAGAGGCGGGTTAGGGAAGTGGTCAGATGGTATTTGACTTCCAGTGGTTTTTGCGCTAGAAAAGAAGAACTTTGTCGACTGAGAACCTTGAGGAAAGGAGGAAGAAAGTGAAAATAGCAGGAGTAATTTCTACCAGGGAGGCT
>Ga0114930_10003887_pt1 | contig 12828 bp, 9 predicted proteins | sample AnhtaG_FD_87300 | JGI IMG/M metagenome (GOLD analysis project Ga0114930, IMG submission 87300) | Deep subsurface microbial communities from Anholt, Denmark to uncover new lineages of life (NeLLi) - Anholt_01485 metaG | ecosystem: Environmental > Aquatic > Marine > Oceanic > Sediment | place... | reverse complement strand
GTTCCCAATCCACTGCCCTTGGGAATTGCTGCCAGGGTAGTCAATTCGATGCCACCGCCAAATTGCTCCAGCATTTGCTTTAGTGTTGTGCCCTTCGGCCAATTGGCTGTCTCCAGTGAAAATCCGGATAAGGCCAATGCTGCCTTGGCCAGAGCATGTTCGCTGGTTGCCTGGCGATAATCTAATAGTTCGTCAAGGGAATTAACTTCGATTCGAGTACCTAAGTCAATCGAACCAAGGCGGATAACAGGCTCATCGATCACCCTCATGTAAGCCTGGATAGGCGGCTGTCCATTTAGATTTACAGCGATATCTATCACACAGCCACCGTGCTCGAGAGAATAAGGTGGTGTGTCAGTCCATCCCCCGCCGGTGTCGAACCTTGCCGGTGCACGTCCCCATACAATTTCATCGCTGCGCAAGGCCCTGCGAGGAGGAGTTTTACCACCGCCGCTTGAAATTATTGCCTTGCCTAAGGATTCAAAAGCCAGGTTGTGGGCCCGTTGTGTCCACTGCCTTAGCATCGTAGACGAATCCAGCCTAAGCCCTACCGAATCAAGCCAATCGTGCTCGGCCCCGGTAAGCTTTTCGGATAGTCCCGGCAACACATTTTCTACCGGCATATCACCATCATCGCTGAGTTCTAACAAAGCTGACCCAAGGGTGTGGATGATTCGGGGGAAAACCATAGAGTCCAGGCTCTTGCCGTTATTGCTGCAATGGCACCGTCTTGCTTCGGCAATGAGACTCGAAATCCAGGTGGATTGCTTCCCGTTAATCTTTAGGATGTGAACGAGCTCACCCGCTGAGAATTCGCTATCCCCCTTAAACATTTTACGTAGCGACTTCTGAATCTCACCGGCACGAATCAAGCTTCGTCTTCGGTAGAACGCTTCCTGGTCAGCCAGCGTCGTGATTTCAGCCGAGCTATAGCGATCCGCAGACCGCCAGGCCTGATACTCCCTCGGGCCAGCCTTAGCCAGGTCGAATAACCACAACCAGTCAGAGTATTGGTGGTGCTTCGTAACGGCGGGAAAAATCCTGGCATTCCACAAGCTGCGCTGCTCCGGCAGGACATGGAAATCCCAAACATCTTCTGGCTGAGCTCCCACGAGTTCGAGCCATTCAAGTATAGGCATCCCACAGTATGTTGCTTCTTGATCAGTTGAACTGCTGAACGTATCGTATACACTATAGCAGCGTACGAACCAGACTTGCTTTCCGTTGCGGTCCCGGCCTGGAACGACGTCGAGGCACATCTGCGACGATAGAGACAGAGGCTCATTAACATCCACGCCGACGATGACATTTTCGCCATCGAGCTCCAACGTCGAATTGACACGACAGCCCTCGACCCAGGCGTCTGTACCTACGATCTGGCCTGATTCGTGGATTTCGTTATTGATGTTCAAGAACGCGTTCAACGAGGTTGAACCCAGATCTTTTTGCATCAGAATGTTACCACTGCTGATGATCTGTCGGCTGGTACCAAAGTGCAGGAATTCGCATTGCGGTAATACGTTCACGTAAAAAGGTATGCTCGAGAGTGACTCGAACAGCCGCTCAAGCATTTGCTTCTTCCAGGTCGAACCGCTATCTCTAACGGTGTTGATATACCGTGTCAAATTAGCATCGCTGCCGAGACCGCAGCAAATTTCGCGATAGAAGTCAAGCCCATACTCAAGGACCGCCTCGCTCATCTCGCCCACTAATTGTAATCTGCCATTATCTCCTGGCTGTATCCCGAAAATTCCAAGCAGCATCGCCGCGGTGTGTGCATCGAGATTCATCACACCGATATCCAGAAGTGCCTGACCGTAAGCGTCAATGGCACCAATGGCTTGCTGCTCTGCGGGTGAAGGCTTTTGCAGGAATAGCCTTACCTGGTCAGCCTCGTCCCGGCAAAACACACCGTGATTCTTAGCCTGCTCTGGTGTTGCGTAGCAGCCCAGTCCGGTCAGTCCCTTCTCAGAGAACCGCGCCTTAGCTGGATCGAAGCACAGTAGTACATCTCCAGAAGTAATGACAATCTGGCCGATGCCAGCAGACGGAGCCGGCAGCTTCAAATACGTCGGCAACTGACGATCGAACAAAGTCAGAGGCAGGCAGCAGTCACTCTCACCCGGCACGGGTACGAATATCTTGCCGCAAGGTCCGTAGGCGGGCAGCCGCCGAGAATCACCTCCACCATGGATGATCAGGATTCGAAGATCCTTGAGGATGTTTTGCCACGCCTCTACGTGCAGGCGACGGCTGTTTTGGCGAAGCTCGCGGTTGAGCACTTTGATTAGGCAGTGGAGGGTACTGCCGCCGGTGCCGATGCGTTTGCCGCCCGGATCAGAGACCACTTGAACTTCGCTCACAGATTCCAAAAGGCCCAGCTCTTGCCGTAGGCGAAGCTGCATCTCGTACGACCGGGCTTGTGATTCATTCGACGCCGTTATTATAAGATAATCCCAATATTTGGATATTTTAGGCATGGTTTATCCTGCCAAGTTATTCGATTTTAGTTTTCTGAAATCGGCGTTTACCCATTATGGAAAGCAATAAGACCGTTGCAATGCCGATGAAATTGGCCACTATGTCAGCGAGGCTTGCCGTTCGGTTCACAAGAGGCTGCGTGACCTCGTCAACAATGCCAATGGCTAAAATGGCAAAGAAAAGAAGGGAGAACAAGAATGGAGTACTTGAAACCTTCAACGAGAGAATGAAAAGAAATGTAATGCCTCCGTACGCTACAACATGATGAAGTTTGTCGTGACTGTTTTCCTGTAATCGAGGTGGCATTGCCTCCTTCGGAATATGGGTAAGTAAGAGAACAATAGCAGTGAAAGCAACTGCAATGACCAGCCATTTGATGTCAAAGTAATTGTTAAATTTTGGCATTCTGCTGTTAACCTTTAGCAATTGGGGTTAGGAAATACAGTAGAAAGTAGCAAAGCAATCGAAAAGTTAAGTAGTCGGTAAACAGTATACCTTCATGTAAAAATTGGTCATCTGACTTTTGTTTATCTGTGATTCGGCTTGCGAAATGAAAACCATCGTTTCAAAGGAAGCTGAAAGAAAGTTCTAAACAATATCTCTCTGTAGCGTTTTGCGATAATTTTATCTACAACCTCATCGGGCAGGTTCCAAGCCCTAGTCCTAGGCCGTTTCGAGAAGGTGACTACATCAACAAAGTCGAAAAGCCCAAACTTAAATAGCTCCCTGGACTTACTAAAATCTTCATCCGTTTCGCCTGGGAAACCCACTATGATTTGACTCTTTATGAAGATTGGAGGGTAAGCGTTCCGGATTTTTCTTATCGCCTCTATATAGTCTTCAATGCTGTAGCCTCTGTTCATGCGTTTAAGAATATGGTTGCTTCCCGACTCAACAGGTGAAAGGATATATTCGATCTTTCCGGTTTTAAGAAGCTCGCAAAAAGGCTCGGCCGAGGGAATAAGCCAACGCGGATTTACATTTCGCAATCTCAATGTAAATTTATCCTCATGAGCTACGAGTTTTTCTAATAAATCCAGTAGATCAGTTCCCAAGTCTTTTCCATAATCACCGATGTCTGTCCCGACTAATGCAAAATCCGTGTAGCCCTGGTCAAGTCCCACTCTAAACTCTTTTAGAACAGCATCAAGGGGTTTGCTCTTTATTCGGCCCCTTGCTAGCTTGATTGAGCAATAGGAACAATTGCCCATACAGCCTGTACAGGCTTTGATGAAAAATGTTTTATTGCCGGATACAAGCATCTCCTTGTCAATTAAACGTCTGTACTTTCCAAATAGTTTAATAATAGCGGTATTCAGTGTTGAACTGATTCGTGGTAAAATGCCTGTAAGAACTTGGTTATAGTATTTGCTAATCATTCCTTTACTTGTACTCTGGTCCAACAGGTCGGGGGCAATTTCCCAGAATTCCCCTTGTGGGAAGTGGACTGCAAGATTCTGTTTATCTTCGAGATGTAGTAGGCGGTTGATTTGGTCAACAAGGTCCGTGAATTCACCGTCGTTACAGGCCAGTTCTGGCTGGAGCTTAGCCATGCAACCAGTAACTAATATTTGTGCATCTGGACATTTTTTCAGGCGAAGTGTCTGGATGGTTAACTTGCTGAGGTATTCCTTGTCCTGGGTTGCGCAACATCCCACAAACACGATAAGGTCAGCCTTCATGCAGTCTTTACAAGGTCGAAACTCATCGCTTACTTGAAAAAAGCGTTCCAGTAGAGCAGAATCCATACGGCCTTCCGTACATCCGTTAGTGATAACGCAAACAGACCTTTGTTTTTCGTTCAATTCTGAACTTGTTATCGTGTTTGAATTTAATGACACGTTTCGTTCCTTACATATTTGCTTAACAGATAAACGATAGTCGAGTAGACAGCAATCAGATACCAAATATTAGTGGGCAAGGAATTGATCTACTAACTCATGCATCATTATGAAGTTGTAGTTCTTGCATAACCATTGGAGCTTTGGCATGGTGCTCTTGAGATTAATGTAACACTTGAATCGTCGTAGAGGGCTTAAAGGCAAACGTGGGTGGTCTGAGTCGATTTCGCGGGGATGTACATAAACTATTAATGGAGCCCCTGCTTTCTGAAGTCTCTTTATCCCCCATTGAATAAGTCGTGTGGGAGAAAGCCTGAGATATCCTCCTCCGAAGAAAAACAATCTGAGGCCACAGAACTCAGTTGTTGAAACAGGAATTTCTGCAAGTGGCCCGGCTTCAGTGGGAATCATATAAGGTCCCTTCGTCGATATAAACATGCTTTTGTGCTCTCGCCGTGCCGGGAAGACACTTGAATCATATTCATATCCCACTTCTTTTATTATGTTGAAGGCCCATCTTATATTTTCTTTGATCCCGAATCCTGCAACTCGAAATCCTAGGACTTGTTTACCGATAATATCTTCCAGAATCTTCTTCGTCCGATCAATGTCGTCTTTAAAAAGCTCAGGTCCTACTTTGTGAGGTAACACATGATGGTAACCATGGCTTGCAATCTCATGTCCTGCATTGCAACATCTTCTTAAGAGCGATTTATGCCTTTCTGCTATCCATCCCAACCAAAAAAACGTTGCGTGAATGCTGTAGTCATCCAAGAGTCTTAGAATTCGATCTACGCTGCGTTCGACTCTGGATTCCTGCGATCCCCACTGTTCAATTTTTGGGGCGACTGGGCTGTCAAGTATGTGAAACCAGTCTTCGACGTCGATAGTCAAACACGAAAATAGCTTGCCATCTGGTTGATTCTTTAATGCTGACATTGTTACACTCCTCCATTTGAGAAACAAAGGAACTATCCCTTGCGAATTATAGCTCTCTGCCGCCACTCGTCGCTCGTAACGCCTTAACTATCGCTTGCCGTTTCTAAACGCGATAGCGGTGATACCCGGCAGATAGAGACTGCTCACTTTGATTCTCAAGGTTCCTACTCCTCGCGAAGTATATCCAGTCATGCCCTTATGTTTCCACTTGCTCTTTGTCATTTTTCGCTTGGCTGTTGGGCCGGAGACCACTACGAAACCACAAGGGAGACTTCTTCGATGTGAGATTCAAAAAAGGCAAACACTCCATGCTTCGCGCAGCAACACCATCCCAGCCATGGAGCTGGTCTTTGACATCGATTAGCATCGGATTGTGCCAGCTGATTCTTATGGCAAGCTGCGACTGACGTATGGACCGGCAAGCTTTGTCATCCACAGCGGTAGTTTCTTCCACATTTCTACTTTTTTACTATATTTTGGATTCTCCGGTTCTACGAAGGATGGTTTACAACTAGGCGCTGTCCAATATTGATAATAAAATTGGACGGGATGCGGATCCCATTGTTTCTTGAATCTGTGGTGGCTGCTATCGACTGTAGTCCGCCCAAAATCAAAGCACGACGCTCCAGCCAAACAGTAATGCTCTATGATCGACCAATATAACAGATTGTTGGGGCAAAGCTTATTGTATTGGATAAGGGTGGCTGCCCAACGGATTTGTACAAAACCTTTAAAACTGTAAACAAAAGCCCCACCAACGGTAAGTTTACCTAAGCGAATAAGGAAAATCCGCGTATTTTCCGGGAATTTCTTAAAGATCATATAGAAAAAATTGCGAGGATAACAAGGAGTTCCCAGTTGATGCATGCGAATTGTCCAAACGCGCCAAAAATCATCCAGTAATTCCTGATGGCCACTCACACTGACGAGCCCAGATTTTTTAGCTTTACGCACTTGGTTTCGGACTTTGGAATTGAAGCTGTGCCATAGCTCGTCAGGATCGGGCACAAGGGGTAGGTGCATGCTGATTTTAGCTTTATGTGAAACGAGGTCATAGGGAAGAGCCTTTATATTGCGGAACTCAATTGATTCACATCCGTACTCAATCGCTATCTCGATAGCGCGATTGTACAAGGCATCTATGGTCGATCGCCCATCTGCCAACGGTCCGCCGTAATTACTAAACGCCTGAGAGATCATTCGGTTACCGAAGAGCTTGCTATGCACATGTGTTAAGGGGAGAACACCATGGACATCACAGCCTTCACGCGCGATGATGTAGAATCCTTGGTGACCAAATACCTCCTGAATCATTTCGCTCCAAGCTATCGTATGGCAAATTCTGGCTTTAGCATTCTGCATGATAAAGGCATCACATGCAGAATAAGGTGTTGTGAGAATGCAGACGTTCATATCTTCGCCTATAGATGTGCAAACGTGAGCGTATTGCTATAACATTGTTGGATTACACGATGTAGTAACGGATTACTGCAAGGTCTTCACGGCCTTGGCCGGGACACCTACACAAACCGTATGAGGAGGCAGATCGCCGATAACAACAGCACCTGCTCCGACAAGAACTCCTCGTCCTACTTTGGCTCCCGCGAGTACGATTACATTGGCGCCTAGCCACACATTATCCTCAATGATAATATCTTGTTCGGTAAAGTATTCGCGCAGAGGTTGTCCGTTTTCATAATAGTGGTTGTAGGCTATCATTTGTACGTTTGGGCCAGTCATAACATTATTTCCTATTCGAATCACGGCGGATTGTCTTCCTGCCCAGAGGATATTGTTATGGTTTATGGTTGTGTTATCGCCGATGTAGATGCGTTCGGCATTTCGTAGTAGGACGGTTGGCCAAATACGTGAGTTTTTGCCTATCTTAGCTTTAGAAATCCCCTTTACGTGATTGATGACGTAGTAGGCAAAGAGATGAAACACCTCCCTGAAAAAGGCTGCGGTTGGTGCATACCTCAACAACTGACAGATGTACTGAAAGGAGCTTGGGCGCTTATCGTATATTTTGTTCTTGTTGCTTGTTGACAATTTATTCTTCCATGTGTACTAAAAAATACTAACGGAGCTCACGCTTCTTTTGTGTGCTATCATAAATTCTCAAGAAGTCGAATAAACTTTTATGTGACGATGCCAATATCGTAGTCTTTTTCAAAAGCAACCTTCTAATAGAGCCAAGTTCGATGGTTTTTCTGTAATCGGAACATCTATTCAGAAGGGATTTATGTCTCTTGAGGCATCCATCCTGACGAGAAAAACCTCGCAAGGATACACCGTGGTCATGTAGCACTACAAGAATTCGATCGATGTTACGGTCCACACAGGATTCCGGCGATTTCCGTTGCTCTAAAGCTGGCGACATGGGAATGTCAAGGATATGTAGCCAATCCTCGGTTCTGGTAGAGAATACATTGAGTATAATTATCTGTCAAGGCAAGTGGCGACTGATGTATGGGCCAACAATACGAGTCATGCATAGTGGTAGCTTTTTCCACATTTTAACTTTGCCCTTGTATTTTGGATTGTCCGGCTTTGCTAAAGCCAAGTGTTGGCCCGGGGGTACCCAATATTGATAAAATAGTTGAATTTGCTTTGTCCCCCATCTTCTTTTGAATTCCAGTTGGCTGCTACCGGTTGTGCTTGTTCCAAAATCAAGGTATTTAGCTTTAGTCTCGCAGTAGTGTTTGATGGCAGACCAAAACAACAAACTGGTAGGGGCCAAGTCGTTGTATTCAACCAGGCTAGCTCCCCAACGGACTTGCACTAGCTCCTTAAATAAATAAATAAACAATGCCCCAACATTCGTATTGTTTAGACGCGCAACGAAAATCTGACATTTGTCTGGAAACGTCTCCATAATGTTGCTGAAGAGCTTACGTGGATAACAGGGCGTTCCCTTTTGACGCATACGAGTTGTCCACACACGATAGAAACCGTCCAGTAACTCAAGACCACCACTGACTACGACGATGCCTGATTTTTCGGCTTTGCGGATTCGATTGCGAATTTGAGGTCTGAAGCTCTTCCATAACTCGGCCAGATTGGAGCCCAGCGGCAGGTATGAGATTTTCTTATCTGTACCCAGATAATAGTCACAGGGAATAGGATTTACATTCCTTAACTCTAGTGACTTGCACTTATATTCAACCGCAAGTTCGACTGCCTGTTTACAAAGAGCATCCACAGCTGCTGAACTCGTGCTAAGTGGGCCGCCATAATTGCTGAACGCTTGCGATATCATTCGTTTGCCGAATATCCTGCAATGCACATATACCAATGGAAGGACACCACAAACAGTATCTCCCTCTCGCGCAACTAAATAAAAGCCTTTGAGACCATGCATTTTCTCGACCATATTGGACCATGCTGGCATATGACAGAGCTTCGCATCGGCTTCCCCTCGAACAAAATCGTCACACTCGGAATCGGGAGAATTCAAGATTGAAACATTTATAGGCTTACTTTTCGTGTTAAAATTCATTTGAATGAATTTATTACCGCTTCAGCTTCATATTTAAATTTAAAGGTGAAAACTTGGCTAAGACGAAATAAAAAAGGAACATATATCTGCTGATATTCACGTTTATGGTTCCTCCTGCAGGGGTCTTGTACAGCGTTGTCAGTAAAAATACCGACATAGTCAGGAAGTTCTTTAGGTGCTAATATGATTATTCCAAAAAATATCGTACGTTATCAAAGTTTAATAGGCACCACCATAGCAAACTTAGGGCAAACAAGATGAAAATAGATAGCACAAGTATCGAGACACCAGGACATTCTGACATCACATTCGCTCCGCTCCCTTCTTGCCAACATCTCATTCCTTATCGCTGTGCAAGCAAGAGGAAGAAAGCATTTCTAAAAGATCACTTTGCTAAAATATCCAATTCCTTTATTCTTTCAGCAATATATTCCGCAATTACAATGTATGTTTTATCTCGATAATGTACGTCATCACGAAAATAATCCAGGCTCTTGGGGATTGTACTCTCTAGATCAACCAGATGAACGCCTTCTTCGTCCTGTGCCAAACGCCTTGTCAAATCATTATATTTTTCCATACCTAGTTTGGCTGTGGAGAAACTCCATTGTTTCTCAAAACTCACTGGCCCGAAGTTCAACATCTCTAAAACTGCCTTCTCCTCGGCTGTCATATCGTCTTTATAAAGAAAGGGTTGAGTCATTAGAATAATTGTTGTTCCGTCTATACGGGCCAAGTCAATTAGAGTGCGCAAATTACGCTCAAAAGATATTAAACCAGGATATTTGTCTATATTGATTACTTCTCGTGGTTTGTAATACCATATCAAGTGCATCATTTCACGAATGTTTCCTATAACAGACTGACGCTTTATTACTCTGGAGAGCGGACCAAGAAAATGTCGATAGTCCTCATGAAATTCTCCCGTACTAAAGCGACTAAAATCAGCATTTACCACAAGATCATTAATTGCATGCGTGATTATGACGACATCCGGTTTGTGCTGCCGAAGATTGATCTCGTAGTTTATCAGCGAATTCAATGTTGTGTAAAAGGACTTACCAAAATTGTGACATTCTATCAACCTATCTGGCACCGCACCTTCCAATCGTTCTTCAAGATAGGATGGCCAATCTCGATTCTTACTATCAGACCACTCTGTGGTTGAACCACCCAAACAAAAGATCTTTAGGGAAGGTGCGTTTGAAGGATTCTCTCGTGGTTGATAATCCCGAGGGCAACTCTGGAGGTAAGGATGATAATCATTAAGCTTTTCGCGGATGTGTGGTTTCAAATATAGATGAGATAAAAAGAAATATCCCAGTAACATTGTGAGCAAAGAACTACACACGAGCAGCGTAATATGAGCTGCTGATACTCGTTTGGTTCTTATACCTGCATATAGAAGAAGCACCAGAAATCCTAAAAATGGAATTCCAATCCAAGCGCTCCACTGTATATATTTCAGAATTGAATACCTGTGAGTGTGGTAAGGTGCAGGAGAAAAAAAGCCGATGTAGATATATGCAAAGACGATAACAATTAAAAGAACTACTACGACATCACAGTATCTACAGTTTTTCATGATTTTTTTCTGTATCCTTTTAATGAGAAATCTTGCCAGGATCGAAATATAAATATCTAATTAAAGGATAATTGGCCTTAGCTTTTTGCGATTCCAAATTTCCTCTTTACCCAAAACGCTAGTACTCTAACGACAAAAACCGATGTTTCCTTGGCTCTTGGTGCTATTCTCCACGGCTCAATTATGGCACGATAAAGCCACTCGAGTCCAAGTTTCCGAATCCAGCTAGGTGCCCATTTGACGTTACCTGAATGAAAGTCAAAGGCGGCCCCAACTCCTATCATGGTAGGAGCCTCTATTTGCCCCAGATGCTGCAGCATCCATTTTTCCTGCTTAGGTGCACCCAATCCAATCCATACAATATCCGGATTGGTGGAATTAATTTTTTCCACGATGTTTTTATCTTCTTCTTCTGTCAGTGGATGAAAAGGGGGGCAATACGTTCCGGCCACCTGCAAGCCGGGATACCTTTTGGAAAGTCGTTGGGCGAGTCTGTCGACTATACCATCAGCTCCTCCATAGAAGTAATGACGATATCCATACTTGTGTCCCCAGTCGCACACTTTCAGCATTAGGGTCGGTCCGGTTACCCGGCCGTTGTGCGGATAGCCCAACAGTTTCGCTGCCAGTACGATCCCTATACCATCAGGTAACGTCATGCCTGCCATTTCGATAGCCTTGCGCATTTGAGTGTCCCGATGGCACAGCGTGACACAATATGGATTCGTTAATGTTACGTAATGAGACTCGCCATTAATCCGCCAACGCTCAATCATTTGCATTACAACGTCGTAGGTGACTAAGTCAAATCTGATTTCAAGGATGTCATACGTTCTCGCCTGAAGAACTTTATCTTTCATAAAGACATGCCTCCTCTGATAAACATCTTAAGAATTATGGTTTGGACCCAATGGTCCAAGGTTCATGGCCTTTTTATAAACAGCCATCAAACGCTCGTAAACTTTTTCCGGGGAATATTCTTGCAAGGCCTTCTCACGAGCCGCCCGGCCCATCTTTATGCAGAGATTTGGCTTGCCCCAGAGATAGTGTATTTTCTCTGCAAGTTCGACAGCATATCTGCAAAGAGCATTAGAAACAATAGGACTCTTTGCAAGAGGCCCGCCATAATTGCTGAATGCTTGGGATATCATCCGACTGCCGAACAGCCTACTACGAACATGTGTTGATGGAAGGGCACCACAAACAATACCACCCTCACGCGCAACCAGATAAAAGCCTTTGTGACCAAACACTTTCTCGACCATATTGATCCATGCTGGCATTTGACAGAGCTTTGCATCAGCTTTTCCTCGAACGAAATCATCACACTCGTAATCAGGAAAATTCAGGATTGAAACTTTCGTAGAGTTAACTGTATTCCATTTTCAAGAACAGATTTTGCTTTGAGTTAGATGTAGTTGCAATGATGCTTTCATTGGCTTCTGGACACCTTCTACTATTGACCTAACAACCACTCAATTAAGAAGATGAACCAAGATGCCCTATCGGTTGGGTAGATTACAATTAAAGGATTTCTCTATTTGGCGATCTTAGACGAAAATATTTGTGTTTTCTACTTATAAATACTTAAGATATCGGGTTAACCGAGGGTAAAAACATGAAAGGATAGCCCCCAAACGGGTAAATGTAAGACTACTTTAGGAAATCTCAATTTCACACCTACATTTCTGGCTTGTGACCCCACTCCTTTGTGGAGAACATACATAATGATAATCGTCCTAATTGGTGTGCTTAAATGAACGTCGCTGCCATCAGGAGATAGCAGGTATTAGCCAGCCCGTGAAATAAAATTGGTGCCAACAGCGACTTGGTTCGGATAAACAGCCAGCCAAGAATCAGACCGGGTAAAATTGTAAGGACCAATATTATTTGCCTGAAAACTATGATATGAGCAACTGCAAAACAAGCAGCCGACAGTACTATACTTAGCCACTTCCATAGGCGGCGCTGACCATCCTTGCTTGGGTTTGTCAGAATCAGGATATTGTTTTGCATATAACCCCTGAAAAACACTTCTTCAGCTACGGCCACATACATAAACTGATAAAATAACCAGCTAATCCAGCCTTGTTCCTTCGGCTGTATAGGCTGCAAAGGTAATCCCAATCCGAAGGATTTCAGCAGCCACAAGCCAGCATACAAAGCTGGAAAAACCACGACACAGGTCCGGCAAACAACCAAAAGTGTAGGGCCGATTTGCCTGATATTAAGACCAATCTTAGGAAATTCAGCTCTTCTAATCACTGTTGGGATAAGGGCAGCAGCTATTAAAATACCAGGACTCACAAACCACGCTGCTTTGAAGATGGAGCTTGTAGCCAAGAGCCTAACTGCTAAGATTGCAGCAATCGTTACCAATGCGGTTTCTGTAAGCAGGAAAATATTGAATCGCTTTAATCCCTTGGTGAAAAGCGGAACCGGTTCGGCAGTCGGAGGTGAATTGACGATACTTAGCTGGCCGG
>Ga0114930_10003884_pt1 | contig 12834 bp, 11 predicted proteins | sample AnhtaG_FD_87300 | JGI IMG/M metagenome (GOLD analysis project Ga0114930, IMG submission 87300) | Deep subsurface microbial communities from Anholt, Denmark to uncover new lineages of life (NeLLi) - Anholt_01485 metaG | ecosystem: Environmental > Aquatic > Marine > Oceanic > Sediment | place... | reverse complement strand
CACTCAGCTCACCTTGGATGTGAGGTTCGGCATGCTCCATATCAGGCAAAAGGAGGGGCTCCCCCCTTTCTGCTACCCAGCGAGCCGTAACCAACATTTCCTTGGGAAAGCCATGGCTCACCCTAATAGATGGTTCCTGCGTCTCTTTGTCTAGTAGCATCAGGGAAACCATATCGGCCTTTGTCTCCTCCACCAGGGTATCCACAGTGTGAGACAAGAGTTCGGACAATTTCGTCTCTGAGATGAGGCTCTTGCTGATATCAAACAGTGGCCTCAGCACTCGCAGCCGGCTATTTTCTCTCATAAGGCGGCTCTTCTCTAAAACCTGGCTAAGCGCGATCTTTAGCTCGTCTGGCGTAAAGGGCTTGACAATAAAACCTTGGGCTCCCTGTTTTAAAGAGCTAATCGCATTCTCCATCGTGCCATAGCCAGTTATAATAACTGCAGCGATATCAGGGTATAGCTCTCGAAGCCTTTGTAGCAACTCTAGCCCATCCATCTCGGGCATGACAATATCAGTCAACAATAGGTCGAACTTTTCCCCTTTGGCCCTCTTCAGGGCCTCACAACCAGAGTGGGCAGTGGTGATCGAGTAGCCCTCCTTGGCAAGCACTTTCCAGCTCAGCTCAAGGATAGAGGGCTCGTCATCAACCACCAAGACCTTTTCCCCTGTCATATCAGCTTTCCTCGTTCTGTGCCTGCTTCGCTATTGGTAAACTTACCCTAAAGCTACTGCCCTTCCCTGGCCTACTCTTTACCTTGATGGTTCCTCCAAAGGCAGTAACGATGTTGTAGCTGATAGACAGCCCTAATCCCGTTCCTTTAGCCTCAGGCTTTGTAGTAAAGAATGGCTCGAATATCTTGTCCATATTTTCCTGGGGGATGCCAACACCTGTATCCCTAAATTCAATGAGGACACTATCATCCTTCGCTCTAGTGGTGATGGTAAGTTGCCCTCCTTGAGGCATGGCATCAAGGGCGTTATTAATCAGGTTGTAGAACACCTGCATCATCTGACTCCGGTCTGCGGAAACCTTTAGCTCTTCGCTGCTGTAATGCTCAATGAGTTCCACACCTTTCATGTCCATCGCATGGCGAAGGAGAGAGACAGAGCCTTGAACAACCTTATTGATGTCCACTTCAACTACCTTTGCCTCGGTCTGGCGAGTGAAATCTAAAAGGTTGCGGATAATGCCTCGAGCACGTAAGCTTTCCTTCTTGATAATTTCCAGCTCTGACTTTTTGGGATCGTCTAGGCTAATTTCCTCGGCTAGAACTGAAGATGCCATTAATATCCCGGTCAAGGGATTGTTGATTTCATGGGCGATGTTGGCTGCTAGTCTGCCAATGGCGGCTAATTTCTCTGCCTGCATCAATTGAGCTTGAGTATCTTGTAAGTTTTTCATCTGCGTCTTTAACTCCTGATACAACTGTGCATTCTGTATAGCGATAGCAGCTTGCCCAGCAAAGGTAGCTAGGAGCCTCAACTGCTTGTCACCAAAAGCCCTAGGCACATTACTATGAACAAACAGCACTCCCAGGGTTTTATCATCAAGCTTTATGGGGACGCTAAGATAAGACTTAATACCAGCAGCAACAAGAGCCGGGTTAGTTTTTTCATCGCCCTTAACCTCATCTATAACCACTGGTTTACCAGTGGCAAGTATTTGCTCAGTGACTCCGCCCCGACGGGCTCTCAGATGCAGAGGAGCGATACCTTGGAAATTTCCCGCACTTATTTTAAATTTACCTTGTTTATCCACCAGCAGGATACTGGTATATTTAGCATTGACCAGACCTCCAGCAAGCTCAACAATTTTTTCCAGTATCGCCTCCAGGTCAAGGTATTTGCTTATCTCATCGGTAATAGTCTCAAGGGCTGAGAGCTCTTTATTGCGCTGGTGGAGTTCCTGCTCTAGTCTTTTCCTCTCCGTGATATCGGTTGTTATGGTAGTTATTCCAGCAAGCTTGCCGCTGGCATCCCTAAGAGGCAAGAGGGTGAGTATCACATGGATTAGCTCCCCATTTTTGTGTCTCCTCTCAGTCTCGATATGGGCGACTACTTTGCCCTGGCTAGCCTGGCTCAGCAACTGCCAATTCTCCTGTGCCTTATGTGAGGGCACTATTTGTGGAACCTTGCCTACTACCTCTTCCGCCCTATACCCGTATACTCGCTCGGCTCCCGCATTCCAATGCAGTATCTCGCCGCTGGACGTAGAGGTGAAGACCGCCTCACCTAGCTCTTCGAGGATGTTATTAAGGTTATCGGCTAACATCAGTGACCTTACCCTTCTTGCTCTACCGCAGAACCCTGCTTCTTCGCCTCACGATGAGGAAGTAAACCAGGAGTCCGGTGGTCATAATGCCTGACGCACAGACAATAGCTAGCTACCAGTCTATGGCCATGGGTGGCGCTGCCATGACTGCCCAAAGGCTGAGCTGACTGGTACTGGCGGTAAGTGTCATAGCGCGGCTGTCCATCTTTGTCTTGAGCCCCGAATACTTGTGTTATTTGCTTCATCCCGGCGGCGCTCTTTTCAAGTTCTTGAGACGCTTTCATGAGACCTTGGACTGCAGCAGTGTGGTTTTGCAAGTGCTGGGCGTATACCTCGATGGCTGAGGTAAACTTTCCCAGCACTTGCTCCGTGCTCTCCATCCTCTGCTCCAGCATCTGACTATTACGCTGGTTTTCTTCAATCACAGGGGCAAATACTGCCCTTTGCGCTTTAGCTATGCCTTGTCCGAACTCATCAGCATAAAGATAGAGGGCGAGAAGAGAGAGGGCTATGATAGCAAAGATTTCGCCCTGCTTGCTCTGGAAGAACAGGAGGGGGATGCCGAGATAAGAAATTTGCCTGCCAACTTTCCCCTTGAGATGTTGAGGCAGCACGGTAAACGGGTCTTCACCGCTATTATAATCGCCCTTGGTACGCCAGCTTGCCCCTTCTTCTGAATCAATGACCTTGGTCACACGGTGGGCTACTACCGGGGAGTAATTATAAAGCTTCTGGATGCGAGGATCGACGGTGTAAACAATAACATCACCCACCTTCACCTCGGAGGGAGATAGCTCTTCAATCCAGATCAAATCGCCCGCCTTAAGCCCAGGCTCCATGCTTTTGCCTTGGACGGCCATAAATGGCAAGTCCCCTCTTACTGTAATGATTACAGCAACAGCTGCGCCTATTATCAGAGCAATAAAAATCAACCGCTTCATGGGACCAAAATCCTATAAATATTTCACCACTTCGTGTAAAGGGCTCCCCCCAGCAGAGAGAAGCCCTTTACGATTTACTCAGGCCCCCTCCTTAGCTATGAGGGCTTATGAGGATATTCCTCTGGGCTTAACTTCGCAGTAGAGATCCATCGTTCCGCTACCAGCGAAATCAGCATAAGCATAGAGCGTGCCGCCTGTCGTACTTACTGTGATGGCATTAGTAGCATAGCCTGACATTGGAAAGGCAACCTTGCCATTATCCAGGGTAAGCACTTGTGTTAATGGATCTGACTCCGCAGTATAGGTACTCTTAACCTCTATGTTGAGATGCTCTAACTTCTGACTTAAGTCATCAGTGTTGGCTATATAAACCGTCACCCATACATCTCCGGTGTAGCCACTTGTTGGAGTAATAGTAAATATGGGATCCTTCGCTGCCACATCGCCCCATGTGCCGCCATAGACAGTAGCAGGCAAAATGGCATCAATGTTAGTGGTGTTAGCACTAACGACGGCATAATCGCTTCCCCAAGTGACGCTATCCTGACCTGAATTCGAGAACGACCAGGCACTGGCAAAGATCCCCCCAGTGATGAGAAGCGCCAAGACTAAGGCTCCTGTCAGGAAAAGACTTCTCTTACCTTTCTTCATAAAAGACATTTTCGACATTTTTTACCTCCTTTCTTTTAGATTTGTTTACTTTATCTCCTCTTAGTAATTGTTTGGCAACTGCCAAATGTTCACTGTCTGCCCCGGGAAGTAGAGCAGAGCTTTGCTGAGTCATTTTCCTCTCAGGATAGCTTCCCTTGGGAATTTGCCATAGGCATCGCCTCCCTTCGCTTTTAGTTTCATAAGATATGGTAGCCCTTGTACTTGTCCTTGCCTAGTCCTATACAGGTACAAATTACTGAAGCAAAAGGGGCAATTTTTATGACCTAAAGGGAGCGAATTGCTGAACCAATCGCTTCACCTCCTGTGACCAGAGGAACCACGGTGGATATTTGATTTAGCTAGAGGCGACTTCGGAAAATTAAAAATCAAAGATCAAAAATCAAAGTGGCAACTCAAAAAGCAAAACCTTTCATTTTTGCTCTGTATTTTTGCATTGCAGAGTTTGCCCTGAGGGAGGGACTTAGTTTTTCTCGGAGCTTGATATGTTACATCAGGTTTCTTTTGTAGCCCTCTGATACCGCCTGAGCTCGATCGGTGACATCCAATTTAGCGAACATAGCCTGGGTTTCTCTCTTGATGGTGGCTTCGCTGAGGAAGAGCTTGGAGGCAATCTCTTTATTAGTTGCCCCGGCAGCAATTAATCGCAGTATTTCTAGCTGTCGCGAAGATAAAACGGAACTTCGATTCGCCCCAGCTAAGGTGGCATATTTCGTTATAAGTGTCCGAGTAATAGAAGGTGCCAGAGGTGACTGCCCCAAGTAAGCTGCTCTGATAGCCCGTGTCAACTCTTCACGGTTAATATCCTTGAGAAGGTATCCTATGGCACCGGCTTCAACTGCCTGAACTAGATATTGGTCTTGATAGATAGTTAGGACGACGATGTTGACCGTAGGCTGTATTGCCTTGAGTTGGCGAATAGCTTCGATGCCACCCATCCCAGGCATCCTGATGTCCATGAGGACGGTATCCGGGGATAGCCGCTGTGCTTGAGTGAGTGCTTCCTCGCCAGATGCCGCCTCGCCAACTACCTCTATCTCCTTATCTAGCTCCAGCATCCGCTTAAGCCCCTCCCGCACAACCTGGTGATCATCTACCAAAAGCACCTTAATCATATTCAAGCACTATTCCTTCAATCTAAGGGGTTCTCAAACCGTAGAGGGCTTTCATGAGGAGACAGAGGTATTGTAACGATTATGCTGGTTCCAATTCCTTGCCTTGTCTCTATTCTCAAACTGCCGCCTAACATTTCTGCTCTCTCCTTCATGGTTATTAAGCCCATGCCTCTAGATGGCATCCCACTTGTTTGGGAGAGGTCAAATCCCTTGCCATTGTCCCGAATTTCAGCCAATACCTCATTGGGGCGAAATTGCAGCCGAAGATTGAGTTCAGTAGCGCAAGCATGCTTTCGGACATTATTAAGGGCTTCTTGCACTATTCGGTAGATAGCAATTTCCAGGCTCGAGGAGAGCCCATCTGGTGTCCCCTCTGCTTGGAAATGGCAGGCGATGCCTGTTTCCCTTTGAAGAGCCTCGACATTTTGGCGCAAGGCTTGCTTCAGCCCCAACTCACTCAAGGCAGGTGGATGGAAGTCAGCGATTATCCTACGCAGTTCCTTAATGCTTTGTTCTATGGTGCTTGTGGTATGGCCTATCTCGTTACTGGCTTCGTCAAGCCTTGATTGTGAAAGAAGTGCATCACAGGACTGGGCGTGATAAGAGGCACTAACCATCAATTGAGCTACGCCGTCATGGATTTCGGCAGACAGTTTTCTCCGCTCGTCCTCTTGGGCATTAAGCAACTGGGTTAAAAGTTGCTCTAACCTGATTTGCTGGGTTTTAACACTTTGAAACAATCTAGCATTTTCGATAGCGATGGCAGCTTGCCCAGCGAGGATTGATAGTACCTCTAAGTCGCCTTGGGTAAAGGGGCTTTCTCCCACCATCTTGCTACTGTTGAGCACACCGACGACCTTGTCTTTAACTTTTAATGGCACAGATAGCGCCGAGATGATACCTGTTTGTCTCATTATTTCCTTCAAGTGCGGGCTAACCTTTGTCTGTTCATCTAATATCAATGGCTTTCCTGTTTTAGCTACCCAGCCAGCGATCCCCTCCCCCATTTTCTCTCTGGCAGTAGTGACTACCTTCCGAGGCAGACCAATTGCTGCCTTGATGGCCAACTCCTGTGTAGCCTCATCTAGCAGCATCAAGGATACCCCGTCAGCACCGGTTTCTAGGGCGGCGGTCTGGACAACAAGATTGAAAAGCTTATCCAGCTTTACCTCAGATATTAGAGCCTTACTCACCTCAAACAATGGCATGAGTGCCTTTAGCCGGGCATTTTCCTCTGTAAGGAGGCTTCTCTCTAAAGCCTCCTTAGTGGTTGCCCTTAGCTCTTGAACGCTAAAGGGCTTTATTAAAAAAGATTGGACACCTGCCTTTAAAGACTCGATAGTGATATCAACCGTGCCATAGCCAGTCATGACAACTGCGGCAATACTGGGATCAACCTCCCGAGCCCTGCGTAATAGCTCTAGGCCATCCATGTCAGGCATTACAACATCAGTTAGTAGCAGGTCAAACTTTTCCCTTTCTACCATTTCCAACGCATCATGACCAGAACCGGCGCCCTTGACAGCATATCCTTCCTTGGCTAATACGTCCGCAGTGAGATGGAGTATTGATGGTTCATCATCAACTATCAGAATCTTTTTCCTTGGCAAAGTTTTTCTCCTTACGATAGTTTATCAGGATTATTGTAGCATAACTGCTAAGCCGGGTTAAAATTCGTGAGATTGAGTGGCAATGAGACCTAGACCATTGCCCATTGGAAGCTTCACTTCTTGCTAAACTGCCTAGCGGGCCCTGATGAAATATGGGAGAGAAGCAACTCCTGCAGAGCTGGAATGAAGTGCTTCTGCACAAAAAAGTTCGGGAATTATCCAAACCTATCCTATTACGCCGTGCATTCTCACCGAAGACGAGCCCAGTCCTCTGGTGATATCTGACGACCTAAAATTTGTTCCACCTCTCGGAGCATCATTCGTAGCTGAGGTGCTGAATATTCGGCATTGGAGGGAATGGCTAAGCGGTGCTGTTTATAGACCATAAACTGGTGACGTGTCCCTGAGTATGGCCCATCAAAGCCAAGTTTCCGGAGGCGGCGAATAAAGTCCCGGCGCTTACACCGCCTCCACTGGCTCACGTTGAGGTTCCTTGTTAAGGTCGATGCCGTCAATTACTGGTAGAGGATGACCCAGTTTAAGACCGACTAGAATCCAGTCCTCCAGAGTAGAGCGCAATTCCGCTTCACACTGTTGTAGGGTGGGACCAAAGGCTACTACCCCTGTACATGGGGGAATTCGCCCGGTAAAAGTGTCGTCTTCCAGCTTATCATAAACAGCTTGCGCCATCGCTTGGTTCACATAGTCGGTAAGGATAAACTGTATTGCCATAAAGCACTTCCCTCGTCAGCTTATATACTTCCTTGGGTGCAATTATACCATAAAAAGAAGGACATAGACTCCTATCAAGTATTAAGGGATGCGATGGAGTTGCAGGTGGGGTTCGAACAGGAAACCAGCAACTCCTGCAAATTTGGAATTAGGTCCTTCTTCTCAAAGAAAAGTTCGGGAACTGTCCACAATGGCCCACTATCTATGTGAGTCTATAGTATCTGTCTCGTCTTAGTAAGCAAAAATAAATAAGGTAATGCCAGGATTTGTCAATTCAAATTGTATCTGGCATAATAAATCAAGGGCCCACGTTTCGGAGGAATCGCATAGTGGTCTAGTGCGGGCGCCTGCTAAGCGCTTACCCCGAGAAATCGGGGTCGTGGGTTCAAATCCCACTCCCTCCGCCATTTACTGTGTTTTTGATGCTATTTAAGCGTTTTTTAAGATAGTCAATCATTTTCACCGGCGTGGGGTTGGTATGATTAAGCATAGCTAAGTAGTAACTTACCCAGTCGCCAAGGAAAACCAAGCTCATCATCTGCGTTAAATACCCTGTGCCCTTGCTGTCAATAATTTCATGTCCTACTCCAGCCTTTTTCAGAATCTCGCTGGTTATTTGATACCGAGCCGTAATTCTGGGGGGGAGTAAGGGACAGCGAAGCAAGATTACATACACCTTACTTGCCATTTCCTGGGGAAACTCATAGCCGACCACAGAGTCAAAACGGAAGGTTCTTTGTGGGAACCAAAGGTGGCAACCTGAGTCGCACTTATGTTTATGAAGTAGTGCGAAAATATTTAGATTTGGCGGGTATCAATAAAGGTAAACAGGGACCCCACCTCTTGAGGCACACCTTTTGCACCAGGTTATATCAGAAGGGAGTCGCCCCGTTCGTGATAAAGGAACTCGCCGGTCACAAAAGTCTTAACACAACCATGAGATATATCAGGATTGAGAATAAGGAGCAGGCTGAAGCCCTTGATAGACTGGAGTTTGGTGCTAATCTTGCTCAGATAGACGAAGAACACCTCAAAGTACGGGGTCATCTTTCACTTTAAGTTTGGAGCAAGCCCTAGTAGTTCTTTGTGTCATTGCAAGGAGCTTTGCGCCGAAGCAATCTGGGGAGGGGAATGAGATTGCTTCGGCACTTTGTGCCTCGCAATGACAAGAAAGGAGAAGAGGTGTCACTGATCATGTGAACGAGTTCAGGGTCTTGACACCTCGATGAAGGCTGTTTATAATTTCAGTTCGGAAAACTTGTTTATAATAAAGTTAGCTTGTATAACTAAAGCAGGTGAAGCAGTATAGACAGACTTTTACCAAAATTGCAAAGTGCCTTCTGTTGCTTTCAAGCATAGCTCTTATCCCCTTCTCAGCCTGCGCCCCTGCTAACCCAACACCTGCTGGAGCCGTAGTTGATGACCTGGGGAGGTCAGTCAACATTGAAAAAATACCCCAAAGGATCGTCTCCTTAGCCCCCTCTAATACAGAGATACTATTTGCCTTAGGGTTAGGGGACAGAGTGGTAGGAGTAACAGAGTACTGTAATTATCCACCCAAAGCTAAGGATAAGGAGAAGATAGGAGGTTTCTCTACACCAGATATAGAAAAGATAATCGCGCTGGAACCTGATTTGATACTGGCTAGCAGTATCCATGCCAAGGAGATTATTCCTGCCCTGGAGGAAAGAGGTCTTATAGTATTTGCCATAGAGCCAAAGGATTTAGACGAATTGTTCGAGGACAGCAAGGTAGTGGGGAAGATAACTGGAAAGGAAAAGGAGGCATCTGAGCTTGTAGCTCAAATGGAAAGAAGGGTAAAAGCGGTAATGGAAAAAACCGATAAGCTTCGTGAAGACCAAAGGCCGAGGGTTTTTTACCCAGTTTGGCACGATCCATTATGGACTGTGGGTTCTGAGACCTTCGTTAACGAACTGATTGAAAAGGCTGGGGGGGTAAATATTTTTCAGGATATCAAAAGATATAAAACGGTCGACCTTGAAACAGTTATTGCACGCAACCCTGAGATAATTATTGCTGCCGCCGGGCATGAAGATGCTGGAGAGGAACTGTTTAAATGGGTAAAGAGCGAGCCGAGGCTCAGGGGCACCGAGGCTCATAGGAATAACAGGGTATATCGAATCGATTCTGACACAGTTGAGCGCGCTGGGCCGAGGATAGTTGAAGGTTTAGAGGTACTGGCTAAGTGTATACATCCGGAGATATTTGGGGTGCCTAAGCCGCAGGAGGAGAAACATGACTAAAGTGCATCATATCACCTATTATGATGACAGGCTAAAGCTTGCTCACATCCAATTCCTCGATTGCAACCTTTCCTGTAAAGGTTGCCTCCGCAATCTTGGCATTTGGGATTGGCATCTTCCCCTCGTTGATATTACTAAGCTTGAGAGGTTACCTGAAAATTGTTTAAGGCTCAAGGATTTTAAAAATATTATTCTTGGAATGAAGGAGGAACTTGGAATTAAAAGAGCAGTCTTGGGAGGAGGAGAGCCAACTGTTGACCCTAAGATTTGCCAAATAGTCTCTTTCCTTAGTTCTTCAGGAATAGAAGTAACTATGGAAACCAACGCTTATCTATTGGGCGAGGAATTGACTTTGAAACTGCTTAAAGCGGGGCTTTCAAGCACAGTAGTGAGCCTTAAGGCTCAGCGGGAAGAGCTTCACCACTTCTATACCGGAGTCTCACCAAAGCTGATCTTGGAAAATTTCCACAAAGCTTACAAATTGGGGCTTAACCTCGAGGTGGTGAGCGTCTTTATCCCAGATCTCGTAGAGAAGGAAGAAATAGAGAAGATTGCCCAATTCGTCTCTTCCATAGACCTTAAAATACCTTACACCGTTATTCCCTTTATCCCTGCGCCTCAAGCCGAATGGAGGCAACCAAGGGCCGAAGAGATAAAGGAGGCAGCCGAGGTTTGCTAAGAAATATCTGGTGAAAGTCGGAATTGATGAAAGAAGAAGGAATCCGGTGCTTATTGAATCAATTTATCCTAAGCTGAGTTTTTGAGAAAAAAAGGGGGAATAAATGCTACAGATTTTCAATGAAATCCTTAGCGAGAATGTAAGCCTGCCCGAAAAGCCGAAAAGGATAGTAAGCCTCTATCCTGCGGTCACCGAGACATTGGTGGAATTAGGGGCTACCCAAGAGCTGGTTGGCGTTTCTTCTCATTGTTTCCATTTTGTCAAAGGGCTTAAAAAGCCCTCTGTTTCTTCCATGCTTGGAGTTAACTATGAAAGGTTGAAGGAGTTGCGGCCTGACCTCGTTTTAACCACCTCAAGAGCTCAGCGAAATCTCGCCTTAGAGCTTCACCGAAAGGGATATTGTGTTTTCCCTATACATCTTGCCACCAACCTTTACGGGATAATAAGCAATGTGGTATCTGCCGGGATGGTTGTGGGCAGAGGAAAGGAAGCGCAGGAGCTAGGGAGGAAGCTGGCAAAGGAATTAGAAGCTTCTAGGCTGGATATAGAATATGAAAAAAGGCCGTGGCTGTATCTTGAAATATGGCCTGAGAAATACTCCACAACCGCAGGGGGCTTCAGTTTCATTAATGACCTCATATCTGCTACCGGGGCACTTAATATCTTCACCGAGAAGCCTATAGATTATTTCACAGCAGATTTTGACGAAGTGAAGGCAAAGAACCCCGATCTCGTGATTTTCCTCTTTGAAAGCTCTCGTAAGATGCAAGAAATAGATATTTCTTTATTGCTAACTAAAAGAGGCTGGAGCGGCATTAAAGCGGCAAGGGAAAAAAGAGTGATCAAAGCTTTGGAAGGAGATCTCCCTCTAACCCACTCTGGGCCTTCCTTCGTAAGGACTATTAGGCTTTTATCAGAGAAGCTCAAGGAGTTCGGAGTGCTAGCAAAGTGAAAGTCTTTGCCTCATGGAGTGGGGGAAAGGAATCTGCCCTGGCAACTTATAAGGCAATTTTGCAAGGTTACCAGGTTTTATATCTGGTCAACTTCCTTTCCGAGGACGGAAAGAGGTCAAGGTCTCACGGCATTAAAGCTGAGGTTTTGGATTTGCAGTCAGAAGCTATTGGGATTCCAATAGTGCAAGTCAAAACCTCCTGGGAAAATTATGAGGAGAACTTTAAGAAGGTTGTGACTGAACTTAAAGAGAAAGGGATAGAGGGAGGAGTTTTTGGTGATATGGACTTGGAGGAGCATAGAGAGTGGATAGAGAGGGTTTGTGCTGAGCTTGGAATAAAGCCTCTCTTGCCCCTCTGGGGGATTGGACCCGGGGACCTCCTTGCTGATTTTTGGGGCCTTGGATTGGAGGCAGTAACTGTAGCTACTAGGCTGGATGAGAGCTTGCTTGGCAGGAATCTAGACAAGGCTTTTTTGGCTGAAATTCAAAATTTCAATTGTCATCTTTGTGGGGAATCTGGGGAATATCATACCTTTGTAACTAATGGCCCCATTTTTAAAAAGCTGCTTAAGGTCACCCAAGGCAAACGAGAGAAAAGAGATGATGTTTGGTTCTTGGAGATCTCTGTTGAGCTTGAATAAATAAGTGTCAAGTAGTGCGGATATATTAAATGTCACGTGCCATTTCTAAACCGTTTGCTGAGCCGCCTGTTAGTGAGGCTGTCATACCTTATCCTCTTCGCTGGAAAGGCAAAGTTTGTGCTTTAGTAGGGCTTGTTGGGCTGCTTTTAGCAGTAATTATATTTGCCACCACTTTGGGAAGTGTCCACATACCTTTTCGTACCTGCTTTCAAGTCCTTCTTTCCCAGTTGCCTTTTCTTCATATTGTCCCCTCTTGCCCGGAAATTTTTGGAATAACCCTAAATCTGGAAAATCTTGAGATGATAATCTTGGACATTAGGCTGCCACGCATTTTACTGGCAGGCTTAGTAGGGGCAGCTCTGGCGGTGGCTGGAGCCACCTATCAGGGGCTATTTCGTAATCCCCTGGCTGACCCTTATCTCCTCGGTATTGCCTCAGGAGCCGGGTTAGGCGCTACTATTGCTTTTCTCATTCCCTTTACCTTCTCCTGGATGAGATTTGGAGCCATCCCTTTACTTGCCTTTATAGGTGGCTTAGGTGCTGTCGCTGTGGTCTATTCAGTGGCTCGTGTAGGCAAGACCTTGCCGGCGACTACCCTCATCCTAGCAGGTGTAGCTTTGGGCGCCTTTCTGTCCTCAATCACATCTTACCTTATGACCATTTGCGGTGAAGAATTACACGGTATTTTATTTTGGTTGCTGGGCGGGCTTTCTTTAACCAAATGGGCTGAGGTAGGGGTAGTCCTTCCCTGTGTGGTAGTAGGAGTTATAATTATCTGGCTTCATGCTCGACCTCTTAATGTAATGCAGCTTGATGAAGAGCAGGCACAGCAATTAGGTATCAATGTGGAAAGGGTTAAGCTTATATTGTTGGGTGCTGCCACCTTGATTACCTCCGTGGCAGTTTGTTTTACTGGGCTTATAGGTTTTGTGGGCATAATCGTTCCCCATGCGGT
>Ga0114930_10003880_pt1 | contig 12842 bp, 13 predicted proteins | sample AnhtaG_FD_87300 | JGI IMG/M metagenome (GOLD analysis project Ga0114930, IMG submission 87300) | Deep subsurface microbial communities from Anholt, Denmark to uncover new lineages of life (NeLLi) - Anholt_01485 metaG | ecosystem: Environmental > Aquatic > Marine > Oceanic > Sediment | place... | reverse complement strand
TGGTTTTGTCAAGATCATTCAAGCTAATTTTCTTAACAACGTGATAGACTCTATTCCTGCCCATAAAAAAGTGTAGGAGTTCATATATTAAAAATGTTTTGTTAATAAATGGTGAATCGATAGATTTTGGTAAAGTTGGAGGTATAGTTATATCACAAAAACTATATTATTTCCACAACAGATATGGCGAAGGTATTGATTATATCGATTGTATTTATAGCAAGCTTGATGAGCGGATGTACGGAAGCACCGCAAGAAATTGTACCAGAACCAACACAGGAAGCAATGCCACTAAGTGAAATAGAAAAGCTTGAATTGTTTTTGGAACAGGACAGAACAGACGAGTTAGAATATGACCCGAACAAGCTTTCTGGATTAAATTATCTTCCTGGTGCGGTCTATGCAAGGACTCTTGCTGAGAATGCACTAAGATATAATATTCATATGGGTGCGATAGTACCGAGACAATCAATGGGTGTTGGAACGTTGACTATTTTTCAAGATCCTCTTAATTATGTTATTATTGACAATGAAATTATAATCATCAACCCTCAAAACGATCAAATTATTAAAATGGACGAATTATTGCATGAAAATAATGATAACAGATATCTTACAATATTTCCAGATGCGCAAATGGCGACCGATTTTGGTCAAAGGACTTATGCTATTCATGTAGATCTGGGTAATAATTATAATGAAAGCCAACTTGCAAAAGATTTTAAACCATTATAACCCAATTTTAACTATCAAATTTAGATATAATCATCAAAGAAGCACAAGAGAATTCATATGGCCAAAGTAACAGTAAAACTATTTGCAAACCTTAGAGAACAGGCAGGAAAAGCTAACATTGAAATCGATGGCAATGACCTGCGTGAAGTCCTAAATTCTTTAGTGGAAAAATATAACGGATTGGGAGAATTGATCTTTAATAACGGGGAGTTCCATCCTTTCATTCATGTCATGGTCAACGGCATCAGTGTCAAGGATAAGGACGGGCTGGACACCATGCTTTCCACTGGCGATGAGATCGCATTATTCCCCCCGGTCTCAGGCGGTTAGATATGGATAAATTATTCAAATCCCGTGTGGATGTGAATACTGCAAGACAGGTATTTCTAGATATCGTCCAGCCATTGAAAGGGATCGAGAGCATACCAGTAGAAGCAGCAGATAACAGAGTTCTTGCCTCAGAAGTGTGCTCTGAGCAAAATGTGCCCCATTACAGGCGATCTGCCATGGATGGTTTTGCAGTCCGGGCTGAGGATACCCTGAGTGCATCTCCTGCATCCCCGATAATTTTGAAGCTAACTGAAGAAGAAGTGGTTCAAACTACATGCCAGCGGGTGCATACCGGTTCGGCCATGCCCGCAGGGGCAGATGCGGTAGTAATGCTTGAAGACTCCAGGCTAATGAACGGTGCTGTGGAAATAACAGCACAGGTCCATCCCAATAAACATGTGGGTGAGATCGGTGAAGATGTTATGGCTGGAGATATGCTGTTTAAACCCGGACATCAACTGCGTCCCGGCGATCTGGCTGTACTGGGTTCGATAGGTATCCGGGATATTGAGGTGTTTCACAGGCCTTTGATCGCTATCATACCCACAGGCGAAGAAGTGATGCCCAGGGGAACCGTGTTAAACCAGGGCGAGGTCTGGGAGACAAACAGTCTCATGACAGCTTCATATGTCAGGAAATTCGGTGCAGTTCCCAGGATCTCTGATATTGTTACTGACAATTATGAGCTATTACGACAGGCAATTCTTGCAGGTTCAGATGCAGATATGCTGATCATTAGCGGGGGTACATCAGTGGGTGAAAGGGACTTGGTCCCTTCGGTAATAGCAGAGATCGGTGAATTACTTGTGCACGGTGTTGCTATCAGTCCGGGCAAACCTACTGCACTGGGTATTGTGAACCAAAAACCTGTACTGTGCATGCCTGGATATCCGGTAGCCGGTCTGGTGGCACTGTTGGTATTCGGGAAGGATGCAATACAGAAACTGGGTCACATCCCAAAAAAACCCGAAATAATAATCAGGCTGCCCTTAAAATATAAAATCACATCACGCCAGGGCTATCAGACCTATGTCAGGGTACGCATAGTAGACAATAAGGTGGAATCATTGATGACATCCGGTGCCGGCATACTAAGCTCTGTGGCCAAAGCTGATGGATATGTAGTGGTGCCGCCCAATATCGAAGGATATGGGGCGGGAACCGAGGTTGATATTATTTCATTCTAATTATCGACTTCCAAGCAGGCCGCCTACTGAAAGTCCTCCTGAACCGCTGCTTGAGCTGCCGGTTGGGAAGAAGGGTCTGAGTGCACCAGCCAGTCCTGCAATGGTCAATGATTGGATAATGATCTTGCCCGGCCCTGTGAGCTGGGTCAGAAATATTCCTTCTCCGCCAAACAGGGAGGTCTTGATCCCGCCTGCCCTGGTAATATCATAGGTAACAGTTGAATCAAATCCAACAACCGAGCCAGTATCTACTTTAATGGTTTCACCCGGCTGGAGATTCTTTATTACAAAGTCGCCGCAGGCATGAATAAATACCGTGCCCTGTCCGCTGTATTTCTGTAAAATAAAACCTTCGCCTCCGAATAATCCGGCACCCAATTTCTTGGTAAAAGCTATGTCCATGTCAACACCTGATTCGGAGCATAAAAAAGCATCCCTCTGAGCCATGAATTCTTTGCCCGGAGCTATCTGTATTGCTTGTATCTTGCCTGGAACATTACCTCCGAACGCCACAAATCCGTCACCCTGTGCCGTGAACTCTGTTATGAAAAACGATTCACCACTGACCATGCGTTTCAGACCTTTTAATACACCGCCTTTAGCCTTTGCCTCCATGCCAATATTATTGCTCATGTGGTTCATGGCTCCGGCTTCAGCATATACGGTCTCGCCTCCATTCAGGTGAAGTGTCACCAGCTGGAGATTATCTCCTGTTATTTCATGTTTCATTAGATTACCTCACTAATTGACTAGCATATGTACTATTTATATTTTAATCAATCTCTTATAAAAAAATATTACCGTTAATTTTTTACTCAATAGAGGTATCTAGCATCACACTACAGGGAATTTAATTTATTTTTATTAAGAAGGTCAACAAAGATGCCATTTAACATACTCGAAAAAAGCCAGATCGTCCCTACTATACACCAGATAATTATAGAGGCTCCTAAAATTGCCAGAAAAGCAAGAGCAGGTCAGTTCGTAATTCTAAGGATCGATGAATCCGGAGAGAGGATCCCATTGACAATTGCCGATTTTGATGGTGAAAATGGAACTATCACTGTCATCTTCCAGGAAATGGGCAAGACCACTAAACAATTATCCAGATTGCAGGCAGGTGATAGTCTGCTTGATTTTGTAGGACCACTGGGAAATCCATCTGAAATAGAACAGATCGGTACAGTGGTATGCGTGGGCGGTGGTGTAGGTGTGGCTCCCATTTTTCCCATTGCCAGAGCTCACAAAGAAGCCGGCAACAGGGTTTTGACCATTATCGGTTCCCGCAATGCAGAATTATTATTATGGGAAGACAGGGTGCGGGACGTGAGTGATGAATTATTTATCACCACCGATGACGGTTCAAAAGGGCATCACGGTTTTGTGACAGATATTTTAAAGCAATTACTGGAAGGCGATGAAAAAATATCCCTGGTTATTGCCATCGGGCCGCCAATTATGATGAGAACTGTTGCAGGTGTGACCCATCCTTTCGGCGTCAGGACCATGGTGAGCCTGAACAGTATTATGGTAGACGGCACCGGAATGTGCGGTTCCTGCAGGGTGCTGGTAGGGGGCGAGACTAAATTCGCATGCGTGGATGGTCCTGAGTTCAATGCCCATGAGGTTGATTTTACCTTGCTTATGAACAGGCTTATGATGTACAGGACTGAGGAACAACTGGCAGTAGAGAAATATGAATGCGAGCGGGAGGGATGCCAATGTTAGAGCGGCAGCACATGCCCAGACAGGACCCTGAAAAAAGGAGAACGAATTTTGAAGAAGTGGCACTGGGTTATTCCGGCGAACAGGCGAAAAAAGAGGCAAGCCGCTGCATCCAGTGCAAGAAACCTGCCTGTATAGCAGGTTGTCCGGTTGAGATCAATATTCCCGCATTCATCAAATATATAGATGAAGATAATATGGAAGGCGCAGTTATTGAGCTTAAATCCATGAACGCCCTGCCTGCGATCTGCGGACGTGTATGTCCCCAGGAGAGTCAGTGTGAAGCAGTCTGTGTACTTGGAATAAAAGGTGAACCAGTGGCCATCGGCCGTCTGGAAAGATACACAGCAGACTGGGAGCTGGGCACTAAACCTGTTCCTGAAGAAAAACCCGAACCCACAGGTAAAAGGGTTGCAGTAGTAGGTTCTGGCCCGGCAAGTCTTACGAATGCTGCCGAACTGGCAAAGCTGGGGCACAGCGTGACCATCTTTGAGGCCCTGCACAAAGCAGGGGGTGTGCTGGTATACGGCATTCCGGAATTCAGGCTGCCAAAATCCATAGTCCAGAATGAAGTGGAATATATTGAAAGACTTGGAGTTGATATTCAGTATAATAGTGTTGTTGGCAAGCTGGATACGCTTGATGAATTGCTGGAAGAGTTCGATGCTGTTTTCCTGGGTACAGGTGCGGGTCTGCCCAGATTTATGGAAATTGATGGTGAGAACCTGAGCGGAGTATATTCTGCCAATGAGTTTTTGACACGGGTGAATTTGATGAAGGCTTACCAATTCCCTGATTATGATACTCCAATAAAACGCGGACAGCGGGTTGTAGTAGTTGGAGGAGGCAATGTGGCCATGGACAGTGCACGATGTGCAATCCGCCTTGGTGCAGAAGAGGTCACCATCATATACAGGCGCGGTGAAGAAGAGATGCCTGCCAGGAATGAGGAGATCGAAAATGCAAAGGAGGAAGGTATAAAGTTCAAGATCTTATCAAACCCTACGAGGATCTTAGGAGATGAGAGCAACTGGGTCAAACAGATAGAATGTTTGAATATGGAACTGTGCGAGCCAGACGAATCAGGCAGGTGCAGGCCAGAGCCGAAATTGGGCACCGAACATCTCATTGATGTGGATGTGGTAGTAATAGCAATAGGCACCTCGCCTAATCCATTGATACCAATGACCACAAAGGGTCTGAAGACCACAAAGTGGGGTACTATAGTTGCTGACGAGAATGGTATGACATCCAGGGAAGGTGTGTTTGCAGGGGGCGATGTGGTTACTGGTTCAGCGACTGTAATAAGCGCAATGGGAGCAGGTAAGATCGCTGCAAGAGCTATTGATGATTATCTTAAAAAATAAGTATTTATTAGCAAGTATCATTGATAAAAATGAGGGATGTAGCACCATCATCATCATCAGATTTTTTAACAATGTAATAATAACGTTTATATATAAAAACAGATATATAATATCATTGTGAGCGGGTAAGAAATTGTTTTTTAACAAACCCCCACTCCCAACCGCTCACACATTATTATTTCAATTTAATCATGATACATAATAATTAGTATATAATATTTTGAGAAAATTATTTATTCAAGAAAATCATACGTTATTATGTGAGCGGGTACAACATTTTTTTAACAAACCCCCCCACTCCCCAACCCGCTCATACATAATTTATTTTAAATTATAGTTTACTGTATATTTATTTTTATTAACGGTAAACCTAATCTGCTATAAGCTACAAAATCAACATATATGCTAAAGAATGTGGTCATCATAGGTGGGGGAGCCGTGGGGATGAGTGTTGCCACTTATCTAAAACGGCATACCAACCACAATGTTGTGGTTTTTTCATCAGAATCTTACACAGCCTACAGCCAGTGCGGAATGCCTTTCGTATTGGAGGGGAAAATTTCTGGTTTCAATGATCTGATTGTCAAGTCGCCGGATGCATTAATGGGAATGGGGATTGAACTTCATCTTGATACTTCCATTAACATTATCGATGCCAATAACCAAAAGGTGATCTCAGATATTGGAATTTTTAATTATGATTATCTGGTCATCAGCACTGGAAGTAGGCCATTTATTCCGCCTATTCAAGGGCGGGAACTAAAAGGAGTATTTCCTCTTCATATAATGTCTGATGCCATTGCAATTGATAAATCCCTTCATGATACCAGCCGTGTGTTGATCATCGGTGCCGGAGGGATCGGGGTTGAAATGGCGGCAAGTCTTGTGAAAAAAGGACTGGAAACCACACTGGTTGAAGCTCTGCCCCAGGTACTACCTTTAACCCTGGACCCTGACATGGCTTCTTTTATTGAGAATTATCTTAATTCCCTGGGGGTCAGGGTAATTTCAGGAACACAGGTTGAATCAATAAACGGCTCACAACATGTGGAATCTGTTACAGTAGGGGGAGAGATACTTCTTGCAGAAACAGTGATCGTAGCAACAGGACTTAGGCCCAATGTGGATATTGCCGGGGAGGCAGGGTTTGATGTAGGTCCAACTGGAGGGATCGTGACAGACGAGAGGTTAAGGGTCAGCTATCAGGGTGAGTTCCGGGACAATGTATATTCAGGAGGAGAATGTGCCCAGGTAATTGATCTTATTACAGGGCAGCCCACAATCAGCAGGCTCGGCTCGGCTGCAAGGCGCATGGCCCGGGTGATCGGCGAGAATCTCAGTGGCAAGATTTTCAATTATCCACCAACATTAAGCCCAAATGTGGTTGCCGTAGGTGATCTGGTGGCAGGCCAGGTTGGGATAACCTCCCATATGGCAAAAGTAAATGATATCAGTGTGGTCAGTGGGAGTTCCAAAGGACTTACAAGAGCTGGTTATTATCCAGGTGCCAGGCCGCTGCATATTAAACTGCTGTTCGCCAATGAGAAGCTGGTTGGTGCACAGGTCATATCTCATGAGGGTGTTAAAGAGAGAATTGATGCATTCAGCCTTGCTATTAGAATGGGTGCTACAATAGACGACCTGGCTAAATGGGAGACCTCGTATGCTCCTCCTGTGTCAGGTGTTATCGATCCTGTAACTTTTGCAGTGGATGATGCCAGAAAAAAGATGGAAACAACTGCGTGATCGTAATTGATGGTTCGTTTGGTGAAGGCGGAGGCCAGATCATACGTACGGCAGTAGCCCTGTCTGCAGTCACGGGAAATGATATTTCGATCAAAAATATCCGTAATAACAGACCACAACCAGGCTTGAAAGCCCAACACCTCACTGCTGTCAGGACTGCTGCGGCTTTGACCCATGCAGACGTGACAGGCCTGGAATTAGGGTCCACACATGTGATCTTCAGGCCAAAAGGCATCTTCGGCGGTCATTATAATGTAGACATCGGGACTGCTGGCAGCATCACATTACTGCTCCAATGCTTGATGCCTGCTGCTGCCATGTCGACTGAGACTGTCACTCTGGATATAATAGGGGGAACTGATGTGGCCTGGTCGCCGCCAATTGATTACTTATCCAATGTGCTTCTGCCCCTTCTGACTTCAATGGGTCTTGATGGTAGTATTCATCTCCAAAATCGGGGATATTATCCCAGGGGCGGCGGCAGCGTAACAGTGGTTATCAATCCATCTAAGTTAACTGGAATTGATATTGAAAAAAGATCATCTGATATTAAGGGTACATCCCACAGTTCTAATCTACCTGAACACGTGGTGCAGCGCCAGGCCGATGCTGCTGTAGAAGCGCTTGAGGGAGCGGGTTACAAATTATCCATTGATATGGAAACTGCCAATAATGTTTCAACAGGTAGTGGGATCACCCTCTGGTCTGGCAATATGGGCGGATCAGCACTGGGAAAGCGGGGACTTCCTGCTGAAAAAGTAGGCCGGGCTGCTGCCATGGAAATAATTTATGAACTTGATTCGGGTGCGGCTGTAGATGTATATCTGGCTGACCAGTTGATACCATATATGGGTCTTGCCGGTGCGGGTAGTTTCACTTCCCGGGAAATATCAAAACACACCAGCACTAATATCTGGGTTGTAGAGCAGTTTTTGAAGATAAAATTTAACATAAAAACTGAAAATAATCTACAAAAAATATATCTATGATTCGACGATTTGTATAAATTCTGGCGGGACCTCTTCTGATAATACAATAAACTCATTGACTATCATCATATTCACACCATTATTCATAGCATCAAATGCATCTATTTTGAAGATAACAGGGTTCTCTGAGTGAAAACTGGCTGCTTCAACAGCCTTCGCATAAGAAGTACTCAGGTGAACATATCTCTGACGTACTGGCCTGATCCCCATCTCCAGGATCATTTCAGCCTCTTCCTGAGAGCTGCCATAATAAAGGAATTCCATGTCATTCTCTGGAAAATTAAGTTCAATATTTACTGAATGACCATAACGGGCTCTGATCTTATTGCCACTTATCTGGTATCTGCCTTTAACGTCTGATTCTACCAGAGCTATAAGTCTCTGGGCCGATGCCCATGGGTATCTTGTTAACATAACGTCCAGCAAAACCCCCATATCTACCCAACCATGCTGGTCCATTGCTAACCCCAGATCATCAGGGAAATGCCTCAATGCGCCTGATAGGAAACGTCCCATTCGTTCAGTTCGCTCATCATCAAGCACTAATTTGCCGGACTCGCCGCATTTACATTCTTCACCCCTGAAATAATCGTGGTTTGGACACTTTCGAATCATGTTATCGTATTATAATAAACACATCTTATAAACCTTATTAATTCATTTAGAATTACTGGACATAATATAATATCAAAGAAGTTGAATATATTTATTAAATAAGGTGGTGCGGAATGGGTTCTGAAATAAATAATTTGATGTTCCAATTAGTAGACGAATTGGGACCTGAATTGATAATCCATATATATGATGTCAAAAATGGTCTCAAGGCCATTGTTGTAGTTGATAATACTTCTGCAGGTCCGACAATTGGCGGTACCAGGATGTCGTTGGAGGTCACGACCAGGGAAGTTGCCAGGCTTGCCCGCGGAATGACCCTGAAAAATGCAATGGCCCGGCTGCCTCATGGCGGAGGTAAATCCGGCATCATCGCTGACCCTGCAAAAGTAGATAAAGAAAACCTCATCCGCGCATTTGCAAGAAAGATCAAGCATATTTCTGAATATATTCCTGGCCCTGATATGGGTACCAGTGAGACTGAAATGGCATATATCAAAGATGAGATCGAACGCGCTGTAGGTCTGCCCCGGGAACTGGGGGGAATTCCACTGGATCAGATAGGCAGCACAGGATACGGTGTATACATAAGCACCCAGATAGCAGCCCAATACATTGACCTTGACCTGAATGGTGCCAGGCTAAGCGTAGAAGGTTTCGGGTCAGTAGGAAAACATTCAGCTCGTTTTCTGGCTGAAAAAGGTGTTGTCCTAATAGCTGCAAGCGATTCCAAGGGAACGATATACAATCCTGAAGGGCTGGATATTGAAGAACTCATCCTGTTCAAGGAAACTACAGGTTCAGTACGTAATTATCCTCATGGGGATAAATTGATGGTAACTGATCTGCTGGATATCAGCACAGACATTTTTATACCTGCTGCCCGCCCTGATGTGATAACCAAGAGTAATGCTGATGTTCTGGATGCCAAACTGATCGTGCAGGGTGCAAATATCCCTATTACATTAGAAGCAGAAAGAATGCTTCATGAAAGAGGTGTACTGAGTATACCGGATTTTGTAGCAAATGCCGGTGGTGTGATCACAGCTTCTGTGGAATATCATGGAGGATGTGAAAAAGATGCCTTTGATCGGATCGAAGAGACTATTAGTTCCAATACAAGAGATGTGCTTGAAATGGCAAATAAGAAAAACATAACACCCAGGGACGCGGCGTTATCTATTGCCAATGAGAGGGTAAAAAAAGCAATGGAGTACAGAGAATAGGAGGAGTAAGATTTCTTGACATTAAAGGCAATTTTTGAACCAGAATCAATAGCAGTGATCGGGGCTTCATCTTCCCCTGGTAAATGGGGTCATGTGATATTGAAAAACCTGCTAAGTAATGGGTATAAAGGAGAAGTATTTCCAGTAAACCCAAAAGATCAAACAATTTTAGATCGGAAATGTTATAATTCTGTTTTTGACATACCTGTTCACGTAGATCTGGCAGTGATCGCAGTGCCCAGATCTTATGCGTTAAATGTTGCTGAGGAATGCGGTAAAAAGGGTGTTAAAGGTATTATTATGGTTACTGCAGGATTCAGTGAATTGGGTGGTGAAGGACGAGAGATTGAAAAAGAACTATTGGAGATCATCGAGCGATACCATATGAGGCTTGTGGGCCCCAATTCCCTGGGTGTTGTAAATGCCCATACTGGTATGAATGCCAGTATCATCTCAAGACTGCCAGAAGCAGGTGGAATATCTTTTATTACCCAGAGCGGTACATTGGGGTTGGCACTGGCTGACTGGACCATGGAGATGGGATTAGGTCTAAATCTGGTTATCAGTACAGGTAATAAGGCAAATATCGACGATGTGGATCTGCTGGAATATCTGGCCCAGGATCCAAATACTGATGTTATCGCCATGTATGTGGAAGGGATCAATAGGGGAAGAGATTTCATAACAGCAGCACAGCGAATTTCCAAACCAATACTGGCACTAAAAACAGGCAGGACAAAAAGTGGAGCAAAAGCGGTATTCTCACATACGGGCAGCCTGGCCGGATCTGATGAGGTGTATTCAGCTGCTTTTAAACAAGCGGGTGTTATCAGGGTTGATAATATCGAAGACCTGTTCGATTCTGCCCTGGCCCTGTCAGTACAGCCTGCTCCTCGTGGAAACAGGGTGGGTATAATCTCAAATGGGGGTGGTGCCAGTATCATTGCTTCTGATGCTTGTGAGCGCCTGGGTCTTACTATTCCAGAATTGATGCCTGCTACCCAGCAAAAAATAAAAAAATTAATCCCTGAATTTGCTTCAGCCCACAATCCAATTGATACAGCCGGATTAGCTAAATTCGAGACTTATAACGGCATTGTAAGACATATGCTTCTGGATCCCAATATTGACGCGTTGGTCGTAATATATGTTCATACAATTATGGGCGATCCTGCACAGCCGGCACAGGCTGTAGTAGATATCAGGCGCGGAGACTGCAGTAAACCAATAATAACATGCTGGATGGGAGGTTCCGGCACTGAACCAGGAGTTAAGATATTGAAAATGGGCGGCCTTCCAAATTATCCTGTACCTGGCAGGGCTGTTGAAGCTTTGGCCTCATTGGTCCAGCACCATGGATTCCTGGAGAAGGTGAAGATATGAACGGGAAACATGACGTATGGGAATTACTGAAAGAATGTCAGATTCCTGTATTGCCAATAGTAAAAGCATCCTCTATGGAGGAAGTTATTGAAGTTTCAAACTCTCTGGGTTATCCGGTTGTCATGAAAATATCATCGCCTGATATTTCACATAAAAGCGATGTGGGCGGAATTATATTGGATATTAATTCTGAAGAAGAAGTTAACAATGCCTACCGTGATATGATGGATGCTGTTAGCCAGAAGGTTGTCGATGCCAGAATAGATGGGGTAATGCTGCAAAAAATGGCAGAACCTGGGATTGAAGTTATAATAGGAGTTAAACTTGACCCGCAATTCGGTCATGTTATAATGTTCGGTCTGGGTGGGATATTTGTTGAAATTTATAAGGATGTTTCATTCAGGGTAACACCTGTAAATAGTGAAATGGCTCGTGATATGATACTTGAAATTAAGGGCAGCCCAATTCTAATGGGTGCCCGGGGGCGTTCAGCTGCTGATATTAATGCTATCATTAATGTAATTGTCAAATTATCAGAAATGCTGGAGGATAATCCGGATATTGTTGAACTGGATATTAATCCGTTGATCGTATATGAGAAAAACGCAGTTGCAGTGGATGCCCGGATGCTGAAAAATGACAAAAAATTAACTTAGTATTTGCGCATAATTAAATTGAACAAATTTAATTTTCTCGTGGACATATTTTGTAATTCCATTCACCATATGGCTTGTTTTACTTTTTAATTCTACAATAACCGCAACGCTCATATCTGAAAGCCTCTACTAATCTTGGATATATATAACTATCCCAATCTCTATACAAATACGTAGGTGTAACGAGCTTTGCCCGCAGGAGAACCCGATTCGGAGCGTTGGTCATCTGTGGCCGGTTTTCATCCTACTTCTCTTTCCGGACCCTGGTCGATTCCACAAAAAACTATCATAAGCCAAGGCCGGTTGATACGCGGTGAAGGTTTCAGTGAATTATTCCTGGGTGGTCCTTGCTGGTTCGAATGGCGTCGAGGTCAAGGAAATCAAGCTTTATTGTATTGGAAACCTATAATTTATCGTGAAGTACGTGTAGAATTAGATTAAGAAAATGGATTTCGAATTATTCCAGAAAAGGGTATTTGGGACATATCGCTTCTGGTCTTCGATTTCATGGAAAGAAAAGGAATACAGCCAGACAAACCTCTGGATAAGCTTTTACCCGAAATTATTGAAAAAGCCAGATTAAAAAGCGAGGGCGGCAATGTGAGCATTTTGGGCAAGGCTGTCTGCACTGGAAATAAAGGACTTCTCTATAAAATTAATTCCGTTATAAAGTTTCGAATTTTATGACCCGACTATCGGAATAATCGAAAAGCACCTGCCACCCCCTACACCACGAGGGCAGGCGGAGCAGATCTGAGACGGGCACCCGGTATAAGTGAACCGAATGGGGCGGCAGGGATTGAGAAATAAATAACAACGAACTCAAAACGAACACGTACGAACTCGGAGTTCGTATCAGTTAGTAACAGTTCGTTGCTAATCATTT
>Ga0114930_10003878_pt1 | contig 12844 bp, 11 predicted proteins | sample AnhtaG_FD_87300 | JGI IMG/M metagenome (GOLD analysis project Ga0114930, IMG submission 87300) | Deep subsurface microbial communities from Anholt, Denmark to uncover new lineages of life (NeLLi) - Anholt_01485 metaG | ecosystem: Environmental > Aquatic > Marine > Oceanic > Sediment | place... | reverse complement strand
CGACACCAACACAGCCGAGACCCGGATCTCCCAACGCAGCTCCATCCAACAACGCCTCTGGAAGCTCTTCGGGCTGGGTCCCCTCGAAAGCGAGTTAACACGACATTAACCAAGTCACCATCCCAAACGGCGACAACAACTTACAAAGAAAACCCGAACCGAGATAGAAGACTCAGGTCAATGGCCGACCGGGCAGGAACAACGCCGGCGACACAATGGAGGATTCAATGCGATTGCCCTGCCCCAAAGCCGTATTGGGGGATTGACCAGACACGCATTGCTGTTGTATGATACGGAAGTATGGCAGAAATGCGTGACGGAACAGCATCTCGGGACGGCGGGAGCATGGACATGACCAAGATCCTCGTTGCGGATGACGACCCGGTGAGCCTGAAGGTCATCGCCAGGCTGCTCGAGCGGTACGGGTACGATCCGGTTACGACGGACAGCGGGCGGGCCGCTGCGGAAATGGTCCGCGCGGACCCGAGCATCGAGTTGCTTCTGCTCGACGTCGTCATGCCGGACATAGACGGGATCACCCTGTGCCGGGAACTGAAGGAGGACCGGCAAACCGCGCAGGTTCCCGTTATTCTCATCTCGGGGTTCCGCAAGGACGACAGCAGCATCCGGACGGGTCTGGAAGCGGGGGCCGAAGGCTACCTTCTGAAGCCCATCGAGGACATTGCGTTGCGAGCGTGGGTCAAGGCCACGTTGCGAATAAGCTCGCTCGAACGGGAGCTTGCCGCGCACACGCCTGGCCCCGCCCCCAGCCACAGCGACGTGCTGGAGCGGTTCGTCAAGCTGTCGCATGCGGTCAACAACCCGCTACAGGCCCTTTACGCAACCGTCGACATGCTGATGCTGAGCCTTCCGGAAAACGAGGAGGCGTCCGCGCTGGCGGCCGACATCTTCGAGCACGCGGAGCGCGTCGCCAGGGTCGTGGCCGAGGCCAGCCTCCAGGCGAAGGCACTGCTGAACGTCGAACGCGCCTCAGGCCCCGAGTAGACGGCAGGATGAGTGCGCCGAACGGAATCCCGGGCGCCGAGGCCGCCTCCCGAAACGAGCACCTGGCCATCGTGGTCCCCTGCTACAACGCCGGCGCACGGATGAGCACCACTCCCACCCCAAACCACGGGCCTAACGCGAATGCCGTTCACTTAGTGCCCTGGCTCATAAGTCCGGTTACGTTTGGAGTGCGGCGGCTCGACGCCGCACTCCAAACGGCCTCGAATACGTCACTGCATTTCCGAATCCGTGTTCTCAGTACCCCTTTTCGCAAGGTCGATGACGAATGACGGGCAGGGGTCCCCTAAGTGAATGACGTGGAATCTAGCGCCGGCCACGGGGACCGTGACGTCACCGGGATGTTCGACCGTATCGCCCATCGCTACGATCTCCTGAACCGGCTCCTGTCCTTCGGGCGCGACACGGCCTGGCGGCGCCGCGTAGCGGCGCGCCTCGCCGACCGAAGGGGCCAGCGGGTCCTCGACCTCGCCACGGGAACCGCCGACGAGCTACTCGATATGTGCCGCGATCCCCAGGCCCTTCGGTTCGGCGTGGGACTGGACCCGGCCGGGGAAATGCTGAAGCGCGGGCGGGAGAAGATCGTCCGTCGGCGCCTGGAGGACCGCCTTGTGCTGCTGCGGGGGGACGCCACGCACATACCGTTTGGGGCCGACTGCTTCGACGCGGTGACCGTGGCCTTCGGCATACGCAACATGGCGAACGTGCCGGGGGCGTTTTGTGAGGCGTGCCGCGTACTTCGACCGGCTGGCCGGCTTGTTGTGCTCGAGTTCTCGATCCCGACCCACTGGGCGGTGCGCCCGGCCTACCTGTTGTACTTCCGGCACGTCCTGCCGCACGTGGGCGCGTTCCTGTCGGGCCACGGGTCGGCCTACCGCTACCTCAACCAGAGCGTCGAATCGTTCCCGTGCGGGCAAGCGCTGTGCGAGGCCATTAGGGGCGCCGGGTTCACCAACGTGCACGCACAGACATTGACCTTTGGCATCGCGACCCTGTACCAAGGGGAGAAAGCCGGACCTACGGGCTCGGGCGACCGACGGGAACCCCTTTGATGGCCAAGCTGGACCGGAAAGCGCTTCTGGATCGCCTCGAGCGCGCGCTCTTGGAGCGGTCGGACCGTCCCGGGACCGTCCGGGTCGAGGTCCCGCTCGAAGACATCGAGCCGGCGGCTTGGCTCCAGACCCAGCGGGCCGCGGCCAAGACCTACTGGGCCAACCGCGACGGCGCCTTCGAGGCGGCCGGATTGGGCGAAGCGCATTGCGTTACTGCCGACGGCCCCTCCGACGCCGTGGCGCTGTTCGCGGGCCTCCGCAGCGGCCTGTCCGGCGCGCACCCGGATCTGCGGTACTACGGCGGCATGACCTTCGACGCCGCGTGCCCGGACGCCCCGCCATGGCGTGCCTTTGGTGCGTGCCGTTTCATCATCCCGCGATTCGAGGTCGTCGGCACCCAGGGACGGACCTACTTCGCCTGTAACACCCGCATCGGAAGGGATGAGCGGCCTGGCGAAGAGCTGGATGCCGTGAGGACTGCGCTCGAAGCGCTCGAATTCGGCCGGCCACCCTCGGTTGACCGCCTGCCGGAGGTCCTGTCCCGTTGCGACCGCCCCGACCGGGACGCTTGGGACCGGTTGGTCCGGGACGCCCTGGACCGAATCGCAGCGGGCGCCTTGGACAAGGTCGTGCTGGCCCGGGAGACCCGGCTTGAGTTCTCCGAAGCGCTGGACCCGTTGGCCGTGCTGCGTCGTGTGAAGGCGACGGGGGCGCACGCGTATCTGTTCTGCTTCCAGCCTTCGGGGTCCTCGGCCTTTCTCGGCGTGTCCCCCGAACGCCTCTACCAATGCGATGGACGCGAGGTCCGAAGCGAGGCCCTGGCCGGGACGCGGCCCCGTGGCGCGTGGCCGGGGGCCGACGCGGCGCTGGGTGCGGAATTGCTGCACAGCGACAAAGAGCTCCGCGAGCACCGGTTCGTGATGGACTGCATACGAGGTGTCCTCGACGGACGGTGCCAAGACGTACGTTGCGACGACGGCCTCTCGCTGGTGAAGCTCCCGAATTGCCAGCACCTCGTGTGGCGTTGTGAAGGGCGCTTGGCCGAGGGCCGTTGCGACGCCGACCTGCTGCACGCGCTGCACCCCACGCCCGCTGTAGGCGGCTACCCCGCCGAGGCGGCGTGCGCGTGGATCCGTGCTTCGGAGCCCTTCGCGCGCGGGTGGTACGCCGGCCCCGTGGGCTGGGTGGGATGCAACGGCTCGGAGTTCGCCATTGGCATCCGTTCGGGGTTGACCGCCGGGCGCGAGCTCCGGCTGTACACCGGGGCCGGCATTGTATCCGGCGCGACCCCCGATCAAGAATGGGACGAGATCGAGACCAAAATGGCCGGACTCCTGAACGCGCTGACGTGCCATGACCAATAACGTCCCGAAAACGCCGCCGAACATCAACGCCGTCTGGGGGGCGCTGATCGTCGAGGAACTCGTGCGCAACGGCGTGGGCCTATTCTGTCTTTCGCCCGGCTCGCGTTGCACACCGCTCACGGTGGCGGTTGCGGAAAACGCGCGCGCCCAACACGTTATGCACTTCGACGAGCGCGGCGCCGCGTACCACGCACTCGGGTGCGCGGCTGCCACCGGACGCCCCGCGGCCCTCATCTGCACCTCCGGCGGCGCCGTCGCTAACTACTTTCCCGCCGTGGTCGAGGCGTCCCACGCCCGCGTACCCCTCATCGTGCTCAGCGCCGACCGCCCCCCCGAGTTGCTCGACGCCGGCGCGAACCAGGCCATCGACCAAGTGAGACTGTTCGGGGACTACGCCCGCTGGTACGCCACGCTGCCTTGCCCCACCGAGGAGATAGCCCCGAAGGCGGTGCTGACGACCATCGACCAGGCCGTGTACCGCGCCACGAGTGCCCCGCCGGGGCCGGTCCATCTCAACTGCATGTTCCGTGAACCCCTCGCCCCTGTGCCGACCGACCGTGATTTGAGCCCCTACATCGCCGGAGTCGCGTCCTGGCAGTCGGGGGACGCGCCCTATACGGCATACCTGAAACCCGCGCGCACGCTCTCCGCCGACGACCGGAAGCAGCTCGTGGAGACGCTCGGCCGGGCAGAGCGCGGACTCTTCATCGTGGGGCGACTGGCGTCCCCCGCTGAGACCGAGGCGGCGAGGGGGCTCGCGGAGGCCTTGAATTGGCCGGTTTTCCCGGATGTGGCGTCGGGACTGCGGCTCGGCACGGGCACGCCGCCCTTCGTCCACTACTACGATACGTTGCTGGGCGAGCCGCGTTTAGCCGAGCGTTGCGCGCCTGACGTGGTGGTGCAGGTGGGGTCGCCCGTCGTGTCCAAACGCCTGCTCGAACACCTCGAGAAGCACCGTCCCCATCAGTACATCTTGGTCGCCGATCACCCCTTCCGCCATGACCCGGCCCACGGCGTGTCGATGCGGGTCGAGGCGGACGTGGCGGCGTTTTGCAGTGACCTGGCGAAGGAGGGTGCGCCGCCGGGCGACGCCGAATGGCGGCGTTGGTTGTGGGCGGCCTCGGGGGCCGCCGGCGAGGCGATAGCCGGGCTCCTGGCGCAGGAAGGCGCCTTCGGTGAGCCGACCGTGGCGCGGCTGCTGTCCGAACGGGTCGGGCCGGACGCGACGCTGTTCGTGGGCAACAGCATGCCCGTGCGCGACGTGGACCGGTTCGCCTCGCCGCACGGCACCCGGCCCCGCGTGGCCGTCAACCGCGGCGCCAGCGGCATCGACGGCAACATCGCCACCGCGGCCGGGTACGCGCGCGGGCTCGAGGCGCCCGTGACGGCCCTCGTTGGCGACCTGGCATTGCTGCACGACCTCAACTCGCTGGCCTTGCTCCGTGACCCCGGCGCCCCCATCACCGTCGTCGTGCTCAACAACAACGGCGGCGGCATCTTCTCGTTCCTGCCCATTGCCGGCTATCCCAAGTACCTCGAGGAATTCTTCGCGGCCCCGCACGGTCGGCACTTCAAAGAGGCCGCGGCCCTGTTCGACTTGGACTACTACCGCGCGTGCTCGAGGGAATCGTTCGTGGACGCCTACGAGACGGCCGCGAAGTCAGGCGCTTCCGCCATTATCGAGGTCGACACGGACCGCCACGACAACGCCCGCGTCCACCGGCTGATCGAGGAGGCCGTCGCCAAAGCAGTCGCGGGCGTGTAGTCCCCGGCTATCCGCTGCGGTCTACGGGGCCTCGGGTTGGCCGTGCTTGCCGAACCCCTCTTTCAGCACGTGGAAGGACGGCTTGTACGTCCCGTCGGGGCGGACCAGGCCCCAGTAGGCCTCGGCCGTCTCGAGCACGCGGAAGAAGTGGGCGCGCATGTAGGTCACGGCGTCGCGGGAATCCCCGGCCGCGGCCAGTTCGCCGGCGAGCCATAGCATCGACAGGCTCAGCTCGGCCATGAATCCGGCCTCGGTCTTGTCCCACGCGCCGTCGATCACGCTGCGGGACTTCGCGACCACCCTCTGGTCGAGCGGCGTGATGGCGACGCTGTGCCGGTCGGGGGTCCGGACGTTGAAGTAGAAGAAGCCGTTGGCGCCGCCGTCGACCGCTGCCCGGAGGGCCTCGCCCACGTAGGTCGCTTGGTAGGCCTCGGTCCAGCCCATCTCCTCCGGGCCCGACGGGCACCCGAGCGACGCCACGATCACCGGCCTGCCTTGCGCGCGTTCGACGGCCGTCTCGATGCGTTTCTTGAGCCGTTCGTAGCAGTGGGGGTCGTCCGTAGCCTGGCTTTCGAAGGCGTCAACCCCGATCAAGTCGACCTGGATACTCGCGTCATCGAGCCAGAACGACAGCGCGTCCGGCCAGTCCATGATCGACGCATTGGCGCCCGCAAACGCGAGGCTGCGGCCGAAGGTGAAGGTCACGGCGGGCGGCTGGTCGGTGTTGAGGGCCAGGCAGACCTGGTCCTCGGGCTGCTCATCCTTGACGGCCTGCGACAAGGTCCGCAACGCGGCCGTGACGAATTCCCAGTCCGACCAGCATTGGCCCGCCTTCCATCCACCAAACAGACGAAACAGGGCGGACTGGTTGATCTCGGGGTCGACCATCCAGTGCGTGATGTCCTCGTACCGGCGCACGACGGCGCGGACGTGCAGGTAGGCGTGCCCAAGGAAATGCTCTTTGGCGACGGGGGCTACGTTATGCCCGAAGGGGTTGTCGTAGAACGACACGGGGGTATCCGGCGGGTGAGGGATGATGGCCTTGCCGTCGAGCTTGGGCACGGCGTCCGTGAAGAGTTGCCCGACGATGGGAAAAAGCGAGAAGCCATCGTCTTGAAGCTTGCGGATCTTCTTGTCAAGACGCGTCCAGTCGCACGCTTCGATGTAGGCGTCGATCATGGCCGGATTGGCCTTGACCTGCGCCACGGTCAGCTCGACCTGGCCGGGCTCGATGACGGGCTGGACGTGGTTCCAGTTCAAGAAGGGCGCCTGCCACGTGGCGCCCAACGCTTTGACGTGCTCGGTTGGGTCGGCTTTGGTGCTCCAGGTGTTGATGCCGAACATGAAGCCGGCCGGCGGCTCGGCCCCCATAGCGCAGGCAGCAAGCAGCAACACGAGCAGGCTGACCTTGGGGGCGTTCATCAGGCACTTCCCTTCCGGCCTAGCGTCAGCGCTTCTCTTCGCCGGGACGGCGGCAGGTCGTGCCCCAACGTCCGGCGCAACGGGCCGGCCGCACACAGAACGGCTGTCCACCGCGCATGGTACATCCTGCCGTGGGGAATGTCACAGGCGGCCGCGGAGGACGCGTGCACGGCCCGGCGGTTGCGTTCCGCGGTTGCCGCTTCTATAGTGCGGGAAGGGGACAATGGGGTGCAACGGCCGGGAGGCGACATGGCTACACGGATGAACCGCCGCCGATTCCTTCAAATGGCTGCCGGCGCGACGCTGGCGGCGCGGGGCGCGGTGCAGTGCGCCACGATGCCCAAACGCGAGGGCCGGCTCAACGTGCTGTTCCTGATGACGGACGAGCAGCACTACCGGTCCCTGTCCGTCACGGGCAATCCGTACATCCAGACGCCCCACATGGACCGCATCGCCCGCGAGGGGTGTCTGTTCGAGAACGCCACCTGCGTGACCCCGTATTGCTCGCCGTCGCGGGCGTCCATCATCACGGGCCGGTATCCACACACGCACGGCATCGTGCTGAACGTCTCCCCTGGGCGCAGTCCGCAGGCCCCGCTGGACCCGGGGGCGTTCCCGAGCACGGAGACGATCCTGCACGAGCAGGGATACGCCCTGGGCCACCGCGGCAAGTGGCACCTGGGCGACACGGGCGCGTTCCCGTGCTACGAATCGCGGGCGTACGCGGCCAAGACCTACCCGGAGTATGCCCAATTCCTCGAGGAACGTTTGCCCGCGTCTCAGTTCGGCGCCGCGCACGACCCGGGGCGCTACCTTGATCGCCCGGTGGTCAAGATCCCCGCCATCCGCGAGGGATGGCAGCCGTTCCATGACATCCCGCGAAACAACGTCGCCTACATCGCCACCATCGGCCGGTCGGTCATCCCGCCCGAACTGTTGCCGGAGACGCAGATCACGAACCAGGTGGTCGAACTGATGGAGCGGTGCGCAGACCGCAACTTCATGATCACGGCCTCCTGGAGCCCGCCGCACGACTTGTGGGTTATTCCCGAGCCCTATTACTCGATGGTGGACCGAGAGCGGATCGTGCTGCCGGGCACGACCGACCTGCCGGCGTGGGACCAGCACGGCCCCAGCAAGCGGCTCGGCGACATCATGGGCCCGGAGGGGATCCGCGAGTACGCCGCGATCTATCACGGCATGGTGAAGTACATCGACGACCAGGTGGGCCGCATCCTCGCGAAACTGGACGACCTCGGCCTGGCCGAGAATACCCTGGTCATCTTCACCAGCGACCACGGCGACATGGTCGGCGCCCACGGCTGCATCGGCAAGTCCATCAACAGCTTCTTCGACGACCTGGTGCGCATCCCGCTCGCAATGCGCCTGCCCGGACGCATCCGGCCGGGGACCGTCGTGAAGGCGCCGGTCAGTCAGATCGACCTGATGCCGACCATCGTGGACTTCGCGGGCCGGCCGGTCCCGGCGGACGTCCATGGCCGTTCGTTGCGGCCGCTGATCGAGGGCCGCCGGGTCGAATGGCGGGACTATGCCTTCTGCCAGCGGGCCATGCGGCTGCGCATGCTGCGGACGCGGCGCTACAAGTACGCCTACGGCCTCAAGCCGCGGATGCTGGCGCTCTACGACCTCGAAAACGACCCGAACGAGGACCGTAACCTGGCGGACGAAGCGGCCCACGCCGACACGGTCCGCCATATGCACCGCCGGCTGCTGGCGGTCATGGGGGCCGACGGCGACCCGCTCGCGGCCGACCTACCCAGCGACGCGCTCGCTTGACGCTCGACGCCCAATACCGGCGGCCCGGTCATTAGTGAGCATGGAGACTGGGTTATGCGACGAGGACGGCGTCGACCCATTGGCGCACGGAGTTGATCAGCCGTATCGACCCCGCGCGTGCGACGTCCGCCTTGGTCAGCACCGTTTCCCGGATGGCCCCGTCGGCCAGCAGGGAGGCCCGCATCGTACCGGCCAGCAGGCCGGCGGCCACGGGGGCCGTCCACAACCGCCCGTCGATTTCGAGGACCACGTTCGCTGTGGTCGTCTCGGTGACTTCGCCGCGGGCGTTCCACAGCAGCACGTCGTCGCAATCGGGTCGTGACGCCCGGGCGCGCTCGTACACGGCGCGGTGGGTCGTCTTGTGGTAGAGAAACACGTCCCGGTCGTCCACGGGCTTCGCGGCAAAGCCCAGGCGGACCGGCGTGTTGGGGGTGGCCGGACCGACCTCGATGCGATGGGTCCCATCGCGCGCCACGAGCAGGCGCACCTTGAGCGGCCCGTCCCTATAAGCGGCCGCTTCGTCGAGGAGGGCGGCCCGAACGGCCTCGACGTCCACCTCGAAACCGAAGTACTCGGCGCTGGCGGCCATGCGGGCCAGGTGCTCGTCCAGAAGGAAGTACTTCCCATTGAAGAGGAGGGACTCGAGCAACTCGAACTCGGGCCGGTCTTCGGCGAGCACGGCCGCCTTGACCACGCATTCGTCATACTCGGCGTCGGCTGAGGACCCCCAGGTGATGCCGCTGCCGACGTGGTAGCGGGCCGTACCCGCGTCCTGGTCGATGGCCACGGTCCGGATGGCGACGTTGAACTCGGCGCGGCGGCCGGGGCTATACCAGCCGACGGCGCCACAATAGACCCCGCGCGGGGCCGGCTCGAGGTCGCGGATAATCTGCATGGTGCGCACCTTCGGGGCGCCCGTCACCGACCCGGAAGGAAACAGAGAGGCGAGGATCTCGGGCAATGGGGCGGAGGTCCTGGAGCGAATGGTGGAGGTCATCTGCCAGACGGTCTCGTAGCGTTCGACGTCGAACAGGCTCGCGACGTGGACGGAGCCGGTGTCGCTGATGCGGCCCATATCGTTGCGGAGCAGGTCCACGATCATGATGTTTTCGGCGCGGTCCTTCTCGCTGGCGGCCAGTTCCGCGGCCAAGCGCCGGTCTTCCGCCAACCATCGGCCCCGGGGCCGGGTGCCTTTCATAGGGCGTGTTTCGAGCGAATCCCCCTCGAGGCGGAAGAACAGCTCCGGCGACGCGGATAGGATCGTGAACGGCGCGGCGTCAATGAACGCGGCGTAGTCGGCCCGTTGCGCCCGGGCCAGGCGTCGAAACCAGCTCAAGGTGTCCCCTCCAAACGCGGCCTGCATCGGAAAGGTGTAGTTGACCTGGTACGTGTCGCCCGCGGCGATGAACTCCCGAATGCGGCGTATCGCGTCGAGGTAGTCCGCCTCGCCCACCTCCGCGGTCCAGGGCCCGACGCTGAAGGGGGCCGCGGTTTCGCAACAGGGCCCGCTCTCGGTCCTCTGTCGGAACAGGCCGAACCACACCAGGGGCAGGGGGCCGGGGGCGTGGGTCGTCAGGTCGGGGTTGAAGGCGGGCGCCGCCTCGTAGGCGATGAACCCCGCGGCGTGCAGTCCATCGGCGACCGCCGCCTCGACGCGGCGCACGCACGGGACCACCTGCTCGAGTGCGTGGGCGCACAAGACCCCGACCGGCTCGACGAAGCGCACCTCACGCGCCTGTGATACGAAGCGTACGTCGCCTGGTCGCGCTGAACGATCCACTGACCAAACCTCGATGACGAACCCTTGAGCCGCACCGGCCACCATAGCGACACGCCTCTGCGATAGCAATCCCGGGGCAGCCGCGCTGCTTGGCGCACCTTCTCGCGACTACGGGTGCGTTCTCCCGAGTTCGTCATCGTAATCGTCATCGTAATCGTAGTTGTAGTCGTAATCGTACCCGCACTTGAACCCCAAGGGGGGAGGATCGATTGCGATTACGATTACGATTACGACGGGGCGAGGATACGTCACGGTACTCTCACTTGAACCCAGAGGCGGGAGGATCGATTGCGATTACGATGACGATTACGATTACGACGGGGCGGCGATATGACATCGTGCTTTCACTTGAACCGAGAGGCGGGAGGATCGATTACGATTACGATTACGAGCACGAGGGGGCGAGGATATGTCACCGGTCCTGGGGAAGAGAGTCCTTGGGCGCGTAGGCGAAGGAAGTCTGGAGGGGGTAGGCGCAGGTGCAGCCGGAGCTGGATTCGGGAATCAGCACGAGGCCGCCCGCAGGGATGATGTTGACCCAGCAACCGGAGCGGCTGACGCGGTTCAGGGGGAGGCGCCGGTCTTCAAGGAGGTCGAGCAGGATGGGGTTTCCGCTACGGTAGAACAGGCACGAGGCCGAGGCCGACAGCGTGCCGCAGCCGCCGCCGTTGCGCGGCTCGAATTGACCGCGGGGAGTAAAGGGCAACTCGAATCCTCGATTGCTGGTGCGTCGGGCCGTCAACGGTTACTGGGTCGTATCCGGGCCGGAGTCTGCGGCTCCAGCATCGTTACGGCCGTCCCCTCGCCGCCAGAACGCACGCCTGAGTTCGGTCGGAGTGATGCCCTCTTCTCTGGCATAGGGCGTGGCACACAAGGCCCGGCGCCTGCTGTCGCTCGACCAAAGCAGCCCAACGGCAAACAGGGCCGCGCCCGGCGCTGCGAGCCATCGCCAACTCCCCTCCGCGTAGGCCGCGGCCACGAGACCCAAGACCCCGAGGACCGCCAGCCAACTCGGCACCCCCACTTGACGTCCCAGGAGCGCCCGTTCGCGCTGCGTGAGGTGGGAGAGGATCTCGCGCTCCAGTCGCGACTGCACCGGCCACCAGTAGTCGGGTTTCTTCCTGGCCCACAAGTAGAGACCGGCGCCAGACACAACAAGCGGGAGAGCGAAGCACGCGGGGAACAGTATCAATAGTCCAAGATGGCGCCAGTGGCCTCCCGCAACGACATCAAGAAAGACAGGGAACACGATGCAGGCCATTGCCACGCCCTTTAGCAGGCCGAAGACCATGAAGAGAAGGCCAAACTGCTTGGCCGATATGAGAGCCAGTCTATCGAGAATCTGCATGACTTCCGATCCCCGGGTGGAACCAGTCTGACAGATATGCCTTGCCGCCGCAACAGCTTCCCTTGGCCGGCTGCCTCCTGCGGCCGTTTCATGGCGCCGCTCGCCTCAGCGGGCACACTGCACGGCACGCATCGCGCCAACCGGGCTTGACTCGCGCTTCCTCGGCGGCTACGGTGTTGTCAAACTCACACGCATGAGGACTACACCATGAACTACACGAAAGCATCCGCTGTTATTCTTTTCGCTTGTTTGGCCTCTCTTGGATCGGAAGCGACGGCCCCACCTGAGCAAGTGCAGGCCACACTCGAAGAGGACCACGTCGCCGTCTCGGTTGACGGGACGCCCTTCACGCAATACAAGTTCGCGCATTCGCAGAAGTATCCGTACTTCTGGCCGGTGAACGGGCCGGCGTCGGGCGAGTCGGTGACCACGGAAAGCTCGGAGCCCTACCCGCACCACCATTCGCTGTTTTTCGGCTGCGACCAGGTCAACGGCGGCAACTACTGGCAGGACGTCAACGCCCGCGGGCAGATCCTGTCGGAAGGGCCGAAGATCGTGGAAGCGTCGGGGGAGCGGGTCGTTTTCACGGACGAGTGCCTGTGGAAGCGGCCCGACCACGAACCCGTGATCCGCGACCGCCGCCGGGTCGTCATTACGGCGCCGAGCACGTCGTTGCGGCTCATCGATTTTGAGATCACCCTCGAACCGCTTGAGGACGTCCACATCGGGAAGACGAACCACTCGCTGTTCTCGGCCCGGGTCGTGCCGGAGTTGAGCGTGAAGTCGGGCGGCACGTTGGTCAACGCCGAGGGCAAGACGACCGAGAAGGGCACGTGGGGCATCCCTTCGCCCTGGTGCGACTACTGCGGCACGCGGGACGGCCTCACCGAGGGCATCGCCATCCTCGAGCATCCGGCGAACCGTTGGTATCCGAGCCGGTGGTTCACCCGCGACTACGGCTTCTTCTCGCCGACGCCCATGTTCTGGCCCGAGGGCGACGGCACGGACCTGCCCAAGGGCGAAGCGCTCACCCTCAAGTACCGGGTGGTCGTGCATGCGGGCGACACGGAATCGGCCGACGTCGCCGGGCTGTTCAAGGCCTACCAGGAAAGCGCGAAATGACCCCGCGCGAGCGGTTCCTCGAGACGCTGCTGTTCGGGAAGCCGGACCGGATTCCGTTCACGCCCGGCGGGCCGCGGGAGTCGACGCGGGCGGCGTGGCACGCGCAAGGCCTGCCAGAGGACCGCGACTACATGGACGTCGTCCACGGGCTCGTGGACGCGAAGCGCGCGG
>Ga0114930_10003876_pt1 | contig 12849 bp, 9 predicted proteins | sample AnhtaG_FD_87300 | JGI IMG/M metagenome (GOLD analysis project Ga0114930, IMG submission 87300) | Deep subsurface microbial communities from Anholt, Denmark to uncover new lineages of life (NeLLi) - Anholt_01485 metaG | ecosystem: Environmental > Aquatic > Marine > Oceanic > Sediment | place... | reverse complement strand
GGCATGCCCTTGCTTGTTAAGCCAGCGATCTCCAATCTTAACCTTCACTCCACACAACCGACAAGCGCCGGCGCTGCTGAGCCCCTTTTGATAACAGAGATGAGGAATATCAATGCCATTTTCTAAGGCCGCCTCCAGGATTGTAGAACCCTCTCGTGCCTTTATGGGTTTATCATCAATGGTTATATGTACCATCTCTATTTCTTATTCTCCCGGACTAATTTCCATTGTAGTATATATTATCTCCCCTGCCTCTGGGTGAGTTTTAGAGCCAATACTGGGTGCTCACCCAAGCGGTATTCTGTTCTTTGTTCATATTCACATCTCCAGCATTCATAATTGTTAGGGCATAGCTTATTGGAAACAGCACCCATAAGCATATAGCGGCATTTCCGCTGTATTCCTAACTGTCTTTTCAGCTGCGCAACTTTGCGTGCCTCATTCTGAATGTGACCGGTAGGGCACACATACGTACATGCCCCGCACGCTACACATACATCCCACATACGTTCAAATGGAAAATCAACAGTGCGGTTAATTCCCCTGCCAACAAAGTTAATGGCACTCACACCCATTCTCTCCTGGCAGACCTGAGTACATAAACCACACAGGATACAATCCTCATTTTTTATCTTCTTAAGCCTTGGTTTTTCGACTCCATAGTCCCGGGCCAGCTGTTGTATTATCTTTACATTTGGGCACCTGGCCAAGAGCAACTCGAGGAGCATTTTCCGAGTTTTTTTCACCTTGGCTGAATTGGTCTTTACCACTATGCCTTGCTCCGCTGGATAGGTGCAGGCAGTAACCAATCTGGTTTTTCCACTCCCAACTAACTCTACGGTACAAAGGCGACACGAACCTGAGGGAGAAACTGACTTATGATAGCATAGAGTAGGTATCTTGATACCAGCTTCCCGGGCTACCTCAAGAATTGTCATGCCCTCATGAGCCTTGAGTTCCCTACCATCTATCTTTAAAGTGATTCTCTTCAATGCTTTCTCCTGGGTTTCCTTTCTCTGATAGTCCTCGCTTCAATAGGAGGGGGCAGGGGTACGGGACGACCTGAGATCTTTTCTACTGCAGAAAAGCGTTTTGGACACACATCAAAACAGATTCCGCACTTAATGCACTTGCCCTGGTCAATGACATGTATCTGTTTTTTGCCCCCGGTAATTGCCCCAGAGGGACAGTTCTTGAGGCAGATAAGGCAGGCCTTGCATTTATCTGGCTGTATATAATAAGAGATGAGTGCCTTGCATACCCCAGCCGGGCAACGTTTCTCTGTAATGTGTGCCTCATACTCATCCCTAAAATAACGTATGGTACTCAATACTGGGTTGGCAGCAGTTTGTCCCAGGGCACAAAGTGAGGCATCCCTTGTTACCTCTGCTATTTCTTCCAGCAGTTCGATGTCACCATCCTGCCCTTCTCCCTCAGTGATATGAGTGAGAATTGTGAGCATTTGATCAATGCCCTCGCGACAAGGGGTGCATTTACCGCAGGATTCATCAGCCAGAAAATCAAGGAAGTATCTGGCTGTGTCAACCATACAGGTGTCTTCATCCATTACAATCATTCCGCCGGAGCCCATCATGGATCCTAATGCGCTCAATTCGTCGAAATCCACAGGGGAATCGATAAGGCTCTCTGGAATACACCCGCCAGATGGTCCACCAGTTTGTACTGCCTTGAACTTCTTACCCTCAGGGATACCTCCACCTATATTGTAGATAATGTCCCTCAAGGAAGTGCCCATGGGCACCTCAACCAGCCCGGTATTATTAACCTTACCTACGAGAGAAAATATCTTTGTTCCTTTGCTACTCTCAGTTCCTATAGAGGCATACCAATCAGCACCATTGTTAATAATAAGGGGTACATTAGCCCAGGTCTCAACATTATTGAGGGTACTGGGTTTATCCCATATCCCGCTAATAACCGTGTGGATATACTTCGGCCTGGGCTCTCCCACTCTGCCCTCTAATGCAGTCATCAGGGCGCTTGATTCACCGGATACAAAGGCCCCTGCCCCACGATGCACCTTGATAGTGAAATCGAATCCTGAGCCGAGTATATCCTTGCCAAGGAATCCATATTCTTCAGCCTGGTTGATTGCGATAAAAACATTTTCCACTGCCAGAGGATACTCCTCACGGACATAGATATAGCCAACGTGGGAACCAATGGCATAGGCTCCAATAATCAGGCCTTCTAAAACGCTGTGGGGGTTTCCTTCGAGAAGGCTTCTGTCCATATATGCCCCTGGGTCACCTTCATCTGCATTAACAATCACATATTTTATATCTCTTGGGGCATAACGGCATTCCTCCCATTTTCTTCCCGTAGGAAATCCGCCCCCTCCCCGACCACGCAGACCAGAGTTTTTCACTTCCTTGATTATCTCTTCAGGTGCCATCTTGAAAAGGGCCTTTGACAGGGCCGAGTAACCGCCAAGGACGATGTAGTCATCAATGTTTGTAGGATCGATCTTGCTATTGTTGCCAAAGACGAGACGAGCCTGATTCTTGTAGAAGGGTATCTCGGATTCGTGAACCGCCTTCTCACCGGTAACGGGGTCAGTGTAGAGCAGGTGATCAACGATTTTGCTTTCCACTATGGTCTGGGAGATAATCTGGACGACATCTGTGGGTTTTACCTGAACGTAGCAGATCTCCCCTGGAAGGATAACGACCAAGGGCCCCTTTTCACAAAAACCATGGCAGCCTGTTGTCTTTACATCTACCGTATCTTCTAAGCCTTGTTTTTTGATCTCCTCTTCAAAGGCAGTGCTGACCGTCTCACTGGCGTAAGCACGGCAGCCAGTCCCAGAGCAGATTGTAATGCAAGGCCTCTCTGTGCCTTTTTTGTTGAGAATAGCCTCTCTAAAGGCCTCTAGCTCGGCAGATGATTTTAATTGAGCCACAAATTCCTCCTGGGGACCTAATAATATTCATTGAGAATCTCTTCCACCTTTGCTGGCACCAGATTGCCATGGGCCTCACCATCAACTACCATCACCGGACCTAGGGCGCAGCATCCAAGGCAATTAACCCTCTCTAAGCTGAATTTCATATCCTGGGTTGTCTCTCCAGCTTTGATATTTATGGCCCGCTCCACCTTGTCCAGAATTCTCGGAGCTCCCCGAACATGGCAGGCGGTGCCTAAGCATACCCTAATCAGATGATAGCCTCTTGGGGTAAGACTCATAGCCTTATAAAAGCTGGCCACCCGATATACCTCGCTAAAGGCAATCCCTAACCTGTCACTAATTCGCTTCAAGGCCTCTTGAGGTAACCAGTTATATTCATGCTGCACATCCAGCAACACCTGGATAAGGATACCTTCCTCACCTTGATACCTGTCTATGATTGTATCAATTGCCACAGGATCGATCTGGCTTACCATTCTCTTTTGCCTCACTGTCTTTTTTAATGTGGAGTCTGTATTCCATCGGGCAATGCCTTTCCTGTAGTATTACACTTTTTCGCTCTTTTTTACTCATTGTTCCTTCGTTTCATTTACTTAACTTCCTCTTCTTCCTCATAATCACAGCGCAAACAGCGTTTTGCTTCACATACCGCCAATGTCTCTGTGAGCCCTGGTCTCACCGCATCAAAGTCCAGGAGTCTTTCTTCAGGCGTGCGAACCAATTCATCTGGTCTTTGAAATGTTTCCATCCCTTCTTCAACCTCTGCAAGCGCAATGCGCATTCTCGGTTTGACCAATTTATACGGTTCTGTGAATTCTTCATCACGTAAATAACACCTAATTGAAGCTGCTGCTTTCTGACCGGCTGCTATCGCCTCTATTATTGTAGCTGGACCAGTTACTGCATCACCTGCGGCAAAGATGCCCTTTTCACTTGTCTCAAGAGTTACAGGGTCAGTGATTATCAAACCTATTTCATTGGTTGGCAGATTATATGACAAACCAGATAGATCACTTTCCATTCCAATAGATACCATTACCGTAGTTGCAGGCACAAAAAGCTCTGAATCTTCAATTGGTATTACCCTGCGCCTGCCTGTAGTATCTAAATATGGTTCCTGCAATTCAGTGTGCCTACATTTTACTGCCTCAATACTCCCATCTCTTCTTCTTACAATTTCGGTGGGCAGTGCTAAATATTGAAATGTAATATGTTCATCTTCTACCTCTTTCAAGATATCTTCTTCTAAAGGGAATTGATCTCTGGAGCGAGGATAAATTATTGTAACCTTTGAGCCCAGGCGTACTGCTGTTCGAGCTGCATCTATTGCCGTATAATCAAAGCCAATCACCACTACCACATCCCCTGGTTTCTCACGGCTGCCAGCTTTTACTCGTTTTAAAAACTCTATCGCATGGGTGTAATCCTTACCCTCGGAACCGGGTAATTTTAAATCCACAGGTTTGTGAGCTCCTGTTGCAATAAGGAGTGCTTTATACCCCTGTTGTTTCAAACCTTCGATTGTCACATCCTTACCAATGGTAACATTTGTTCTGATCTCTACACCTACATCCCTCTCTATTACCCTGGTTTCATAATCAACAATATGGGGAGGAATTTTGTAATCTGGAACAGCTATTTGTAGCATCCCGCCAGCAAATGGCCTGGATTCAAAAACCGTTACCGGATACCCTTCTTTCCTCAGGTCATGAGCAGCAGATAATCCAGTTAAACCCGCTCCAATGATGGCTATCTTTTCTTCATATAGTATTGGATTCGGCGTAACTACCTTCCTTCTTATTCCTCTTTTTAGTTCATGGTCCGCTACAAATCGTTTCAATGCGCAAATAGATATTGCCTTATCTGTTTCTAAACGCACACAATCCTTCTCGCAGGGGTGTGGACACATCCATCCAGAAACAGCAGGAAATGGATTATCCTCTCTAATCACTTCCAGTGCATCATCAAATCTACCCCAGGCAATGAGTGTATTATATGTTGGCACATCAATGCCTACGGGGCAGGCTGCCTGACAGGGCGCTGGTGAGAGTCTTTTGCATATACGTGCCCTGCAATATTTTTTATTGATATGTTCTTCGTATTCCTCAAGAAAATAGGTAAGGGTAGTCAGCGGGGTTTTTCCCAATGTTTGCCCCAGTCCACACAGAGAACTATCTATTACAATTTCTGACATCTCTTTCAGAAGAGGGATATCTTCTGGTTTTCCTTCCCCTTTACATATTCTATTTAGAATTCTGTACATCTGTTTGGTGCCTTCCCGGCAGGGTGTACATTGACCGCAGGACTCACTTCGCGTAAATTCTAAAAAGTATCGTGCCATATCTACCATACAGGTTCTGTCATCCATTGCAACCAGTCCACCAGAACCCATAATAGTCCCTAATGCAGTTAATGTTTCATAATCAACCGGGGTATCACCCAAATAATAAGGAATGCTTCCCCCAGAGGGCCCACCTGTCTGTACGGCCTTGAATTCAGCATTATCCTTCATGCCACCACCGATATCATACACAATTTCATCAATGGTGATACCCAGAGGAACCTCTATGAGCCCTGCGCGTTGTACCTTCCCGGTGAGAGAGAGCGTTTTTGTACCCTTGCTTTTTTCTGTACCGTACGAGGCAAATGCATCGGCACCATGTCTTAAAATCCATGGAACATTGCCCCATGTTTCCACATTATTAATATTAGTGGGTTTTTCAAACAATCCGGATTGGGCAGGAAATGGTGGACGGGGTCGAGGACGACCGGCCTTTCCCATAATGGAATTTATCAGGGCCGTTTCTTCGCCACAGACAAATGCTCCTGCTCCTAAAAATAAATGAAACTGAAAGCTAAAATCACTTCCCAAAATAGTATCACCAACAAGACCATCTTTTTTCATATGATCTATGGCATTTGTAATCAATTCCACAGCCAATGGATATTCTGCCCTACAATAGATATAACCCTCAGACGCACCAATGGCATATCCTCCAATTAACATTCCTTCTAATACACGATAACAATCACCTTCTAATACAGAGCGATCCATAAATGCCCCTGGATCTCCCTCATCGGCATTACATATCAGGTATTTAGGCGAACCTTGTGCTTTGCGGCAGAAATCCCATTTTAACCCCGTGGGAAACCCTGCACCACCGCGCCCCCTTAGGCCCGATGCCTTTACTGAGTCTATTACCCCTTCGGGTTTCATAGACAATGCCTTGTTTAAACCCTCAAAGCCGCCATTTGCAATATATTGGTCTATCTCTCTAGGGTCTATCGTGCCGCAATTTTCAGTGATTAGGCGCACTTGGGGTTTATAGTATGGCAAGTCAAAAAAATTGGGAATATCATCAACCTCTCCATTGCCAATAGTACCCATTGCCAGATCAGGTCGTGGATTATTATCAACTAAATAATCTTTGATTATCTCCCGTACCGTATCTGGTGTAACATTACGATACATTATTCTTGGTTTTCCAGGTTTTTTGATGTCAACGAGAGGTTCAGCATAACAGCAGCCAATACACCCTACATGGAGTATGTTTACATCTACGTGTAATTTTTTTACCTCTTCTTCTACTGTCTCTATTACCTCTGCTGCTCCTGCTGCCAGACCACATGTTGCAGTACCAACACGAATTAATGAACGAGGGCCCTCTTCTATCTCTTTCCATTTTTCTTTGGCCCTCTGTTGTAATTCTTCAATGGTCATAGTTCCCTCATGTTAAACAGCCTGCGCAGCTTCTTCAGTAATTGTTTCTTTAATTTCATCTATAAGATCCCCTGCCTTCATTTTTGTCATGTATCCATGAACCTTTCTTCCTGGTACGCCTAATGTTTCTATAACCGTTATCGGTGCTCGAGCGCAGGCGCCAAAGCAGGCTACTGTCTGCAATGTAAACTCTCTCTTTTCATCCGTCTCACCGGCATATATACCCAGTATTCTTTCAAGCTCTTTTAAGATACCTAAACTACCGCTTACATGACAGGCAGTACCTCTACATACTGTGATGATATTTTTACCTATTGGTTTTAAACGGAACTGGGCATAGAAGGTAACCACTCCATAAACTTCACCAGCAGGTAAACCTAAGGTTTGAGCAACATCTTCTATTGCTTCTTTAGGCAAATACCCTAATTTTTCCTGCACTGCCTGAAGTGCCGGTATTGTCTGCTGTGATTTTCTCTTGAATGGCATAAGAATTCCTTCTAATTTTCTCATAATACCCCTTTCTGCTTCTTAATATGATACATGTTATACTTTTAGGGATGACGCCTTTATATTTTAGATTTAAACTCATGTCAAGAGTATCTCCCTTTTGTAATTTATGGGAACCGACATATGAAAATAAGGACAAATTTTTTAATGATCATAAAAATTATGTTTGAAGACAATAAAGTATATGTTATAAATAGAAAAATTCAACTGAGAAAAATTACCATCTTTAAAGGGGGATAATTATGGCCCAGATTGATGCCTTTTTTAAATTAATGAATGATCAAGGAGCATCAGACCTTCATCTGGCTGCTGGTCAACAACCTGTTTTGAGGATTAGAGGGGAACTCGAAAGGGTAAAATACAAGGAACTGGATGATGATAACCTCAAGGCCATGCTTTACGAAATAGCCCCTGAGCACAAAATCAAGGTATTTGAAGAGACAGGAGATGTTGACTTTGCCTATGAGATACCCGGGCTTGCCCGTTATAGGGCCAATTTCTTCAGACAGAAAAACGGTGTGGCTGCCGTCTTCAGAGAGATACCTGACAAAATCCTTACCTGTGAAGAGCTTGGACTTCCTCCAGTTATCCCACAGCTTTCTACACTGCCGAGAGGGTTAGTCCTGGTAACAGGGCCAACCGGGAGTGGAAAATCAACCACCCTTGCGGCCATAATAGACGAGGCCAACAGAACCAGGAAAGACCACATCATTACCGTTGAAGATCCAATTGAGTTTGTCCATATAAGCCAGAAGGCTGTAATAAATCACAGAGAGGTTGGAATTCATACAAGGTCATTTTCTGCGGCATTGAGGGGAGCCCTTCGTGAGGATCCAGATATCATACTGGTTGGCGAGATGAGGGATCTGGAGACCATCTCCCTGGCTATTGAGGCCGCATCAACCGGCCATTTGGTCTTCAGCACACTCCACACATCATCTGCTGCCAAGACGGTTGATAGAGTAATAGATGTTTTTCCTAACGAACAACAGGAACAGGTCAGGAGCACCTTATCCGATGGCCTCAGGGCTGTGGTATGTCAGTGTCTGTTTAGAAAGAGAGATGGGACGGGTAGGGTTGCAGCACTGGAGATTATGATTGCAACTCCAGCAGTGAGAAACCTGATACGGGAAAAGAAAACCTTTCAGATCCCATCTGCTATCCAGACCGGAAGGAAATATGGAATGCAATCCTTAGATGATGCTATCATGGAGCACTTAAACAAAAAGAGGATAACTGCAGAAGAGGCATATGCAAAATGTAACGATAAGAGTAAGTTTCTTCCATTCCTAAGACACCCTCCTACAGATTTTACAGAGTCCTAACGTGGACAAGCCAGCACTAAATATGACTTAAAAGTCGAGTCAAGTGTTACAGGTTACGATTTGCATGTTCAACCTTGAAATACGAAATACTAAGTACGAAATACCTGCCCGACGGACGGCAGGCGGGCGGGTATTAGGATTTCGGATTTAATTATTATAAAAATAAACAAAACGTTACAAACATCGACAATCTCATGTCGATCTTGGCCCGATAAGGGCCTAAATGTAAGGGGGGTATAGAAATGAGAAAACAACAGATAGACCATATCCTTGGGGCCATGTTGGAGGCCTATGAAGATGTATCTGATATAAATATAACTGTAGATAAACCGTTGCAGGTGGAATCCTCTGGGGTGTTGAAGCCTGTCTCAATTCAACCTCCTATTAACCGGCTAACTCCCTTCCAGTCAGAGATATTTGCCCTTAACCTGGTTAATAATGACAGGAGGCTCACCAAAACCCTTTTAACAGAGGGCTCTTGTGACTTATCCTATCAGTTGGCCGGAAAGGCTCGCTTTAGGGTCAATGTATTTTCCCAAAAAGGAAACTATTCTGTGGTGATGAGACAATTAGCAACCAGGGTGCCCACAATTGAAGAAATGAAGCTGCCTCCTGCCTTTTTCAAAATGACAGAGGTATTGAATGGCATAATCCTTGTTACTGGTGCTACAGGAAGCGGAAAGACTACATCTCTGGCTGCATTCCTAAACGAGATCAATGAAAAAAGGCCAGTCCATGTGGTTACCTTAGAGGACCCGGTAGAATATGTCCATGCACAGAAAACCGCCACATTTAACCAGAGGGAAATGGGTGTTGATTTTGATGCATTCTCTTCCGGCTTAAGAGCTGCCCTACGTCAGGCACCAAAGGTCATTCTGGTAGGTGAGATGAGGGACAGGGAGACAGTGGAGATAGCTCTCTCTGCAGCCGAGACAGGACATCTTGTATTGAGTACTCTTCATACAGTGGATGCAGGGTCAACCATAAACAGGATTATAGGCATGTTTGACAAGGAAGAGGAACACCAGATAAGGATTCGGCTGGCTGACACAATAAGATGGATAGTATGCCAGAGACTGATGCCTAAAATCGGAGGCGGTCGGGAAGCCGCCTTTGAGATATTAGGCACAAACCTAATGGTAAAAGACATTATCCTTAATGGGGAGACTGAGGAAAAGACATTTTATGATATTATGGAGCGTAGCCAACCCTTTGGTATGATGACATTTGATCAATGCATTGCCGAGCATTACGAAAATGGCCTTGTCACCGAAGAGACAGCTCTTGGCTATGCATCGCGCAGGGCAGTTGCAGGAAGGGCAATTGACTCGATAAAGTCAGCCAAGGGAGAAAAGACAACATCTATAGAAGATCTGAAAATAGACGATGGTTATGGTCAATCACTTGAGTAAAGTTAGCCCCTATTAAGTGAGCTAAAGTTATGGATAGGATTATCTTGAACTTCATTGTTAAACGTTCACCGCTATCAGGGGCTTTGGCTGTTTCCGAAATCCGATATCTCGAACTCTATTCATAAACTTTAGGCACTTTTAACTTTAGTTCACTTTAGGCACTTTTATGGAGATAGACTTATGGATATTAACTGTGAATCATGTGGAACAACTTTAAAGATACCGGATGAAAAGTTGCCACCAAATCAAACGGTAAGTATTACCTGTCCTAAATGTAAGGGTAAAATAAAGATAGATACAAGGGAACTTGATAGGGGCATAGTTTCTAAGAAGAAAGAAGAAGCTGAGGAAGAAACCCGCCCCCTTGATCTCTTTGAGGAAGGAACCAGATTGGCTCTTGTTTTGGATGGAGATGAAGGACATGTGATGGAGATTAATTCAGCCCTTGAGGAATTATCCTATAAATCTCTCTCGCCTTCATCCATACAAGAGGCAATGGATAAACTACGTCTTCATCACTTTGACCTGATTATACTTTCCGATGGGTTTGACGGACAGGATCTTGAAAATAGCCCTATAACTCACTATATCTATCATCTTTCTATTAGCATAAGGAGAAAAACCTTTTTGGCTTTATTAAGCGACAAATTCAAGACCATGGATAATATGATGGCCTTTGTAAAAAGCGCCAATCTTGTAGTAAACCCTGATGATATTTCTAACCTGGCCTTAATACTAAAAAAGGCCATCTCTGATAATGAGAAGTTCTATAAGGTATATATGGATAACCTCAAAGAGGTGGGGAAAGAGTAAAAAGTAAGTTATCGGCCGTTTAATAAAGTCAGTGGTTTTTCATGCAGAAAAGGTCTTAATAAGATTTATTTAATTCCAAATTTCAAAATCCCAAATATCAAATCAATGCCAAATCCCAAATATCAAAAAGTTTTGTGATCTATGTGTGATTACGCTGGGGCCTATTCCTTTTTTGACATTTAGTCATTTAGATTTCATTTGAGCTTTGAACTTTGTCATTTGACATTTTTCTTTATCTGTATTTGACCCTATTTACAATGCTGTAGACAATGGGGATAATAAATAAGGTCAGAAAGGTGGAAAACAGCAGTCCAGAGGCTACAGCCAAAGCCATAGGTGACCTCATTTCCGCTCCTTCCGTATGACTCAAGGCCATGGGAAGCATTCCAAGTATGGTGGTGATGGCTGTTACCAGTATCGGCCGGACCCTCACCGCCGCCCCTTCTACAATAGCCTCTCCAAATTCAATCCCTCTCTTTTTCAATCTATTTATATAGTCTATCATAACAATAGCATTGTTAACCACTATGCCTGTTAGTATCAAAACCCCCATAAGGGCAGGCACAGAGAGGGTCTTTCCAAATGCAAAGAGACCAAAGACAACACCTATAAATGCCAGGGGAACAGTAAACATGATTACAAAGGGTGTCAGTAGTGATTCAAACTGTGCTGCCATAATCATGTATACCAGCATAATAGCTATTAGTAATGCCCACGAAAGCGAAGAGAAGGCTTCTTGCATATCCTGATAACGCCCCCCGAATTTCACAAAATATCCCTCAGGAAGACTTATGTTTGCCACCCTCTCCTTGATATCCTTAACAATACTGCCCATGTCTCTTCCAAAGGTATTTCCCTTTACTGTGACCTTTCTCTCTTGATCCTCTCTGGTTATCTCAACCGGTCCCTTTCCGTATCCGATTTCCGCTACCTGGTAGAGGGGAATCTGTGGGCCCAAGGGAGAGGAGATATTGATATTGCTTATATCGCTTACAGAGTTTCGGTCAAGATCTTGAAACCGTACCCTGAGATCATATTCGTCACCTTCTATTCTATATCTGCTCGCCACTATTCCAAGGAATGCCTCCTTTACTGTCCTGCCAATTGTTCCAACCGTTAAACCTAAGCGTGCTGCCTTTTCTCTGTCCACCTTTATCTGGATTTCCGGCTTGACAGCCTTAAGGCTAATCTCAACATCCCGAAATCCAGGAACATCCCTGCACCTTTCTGCAATAGATCTGCTAATTTCCTCAAGTATCGAAAGATCCTTGCCAAAGACTTTTACCTCTATAGGCGCCTCCCCTCCACCGCCCATCATCATCTCGCCTATATCTATAAAATTGAATTCGGCATCCTTTACCTTTGGAAGCCTTTTTCGTATTGCATCTGTTATCTCATCCGATGACCTGATTCTGTCCTCCTTATCAACAAGCTTAACCATGATCTCGGCCTCATTCACATCTGCTGCCCCCATACCCCAGGCAAGATCCATCTTGGTCATCTCAGACAGCCCAATGAATGGTGTGATGTACAGGGTCTCAGGTTGGTCAAGCACTATGTCTTCAATCTGCCTGATTACCCTGTCTGTTTCCTCCAGATTGGTACCTGCCGGCATCTTTGCTATCATGGACAATATTGGTATATCCTGTTTTGGCATAAACTCCATACCTAAATGTGGAACCATATACATAGTTCCGGCAATGAGGACCACAGTGGCTCCGAGTACTGTCTTCCTGTGCATGAGGGAGAAGAGAAGACATCTCCTGTAAATGTTCCTGATAGGTTCAAACCTGCTCTTCCCAGGTGCCCGTCCTGATTCGTCCCTCTTTCTTCCCCTCAAAACACTGGAGGCAATCATAGGTACTATGGTTAGAGAAACAAACAGGGATGCCAAAAGTGCCAGGCATACAGTTACGGCTAAGGGACGTGAGAGTTTGCCTGCTATCCCCGATGTCAAAACCATGGGTATAAACACGGCCATGGTTGTGAATGTTGATGCTGTTATGGCCATCCCAACCTCTGTTGCCCCGGCCTTTGCCGCCTTATTTCTGTCCTCTCCTAATTCATCTAAGTGCCTGAAGGTGTTCTCTATTACAACCACGGCATTATCAACAAGCATACCAATACCAAGGGCCAGACCGC
>Ga0114930_10003875_pt1 | contig 12849 bp, 8 predicted proteins | sample AnhtaG_FD_87300 | JGI IMG/M metagenome (GOLD analysis project Ga0114930, IMG submission 87300) | Deep subsurface microbial communities from Anholt, Denmark to uncover new lineages of life (NeLLi) - Anholt_01485 metaG | ecosystem: Environmental > Aquatic > Marine > Oceanic > Sediment | place... | reverse complement strand
TTCTGCAAGGAGTAGAGGGGATTGCCGAGTCGCTCGCTCCAGCCGCCACGGGAGAGGCGCCGGGTGAAGAGGTTAGGGTCAAAGGAGGGGCTGTTCACCATGGCGATGATAGCCCCACTTTGGGGGGAGAGGACTACGACGGTTCCCCTCTGACTGCTGAAGAGGGACTCTATATATCGCTGAAGGTGGGAGTCGAGGGTCAGGGTGATAGTCTTGCCAGTTTGGGGCTCCTGTCGCTGGAGCACCTGCACCTGGCTCCCTTTGCTGTTGACCATCTGCTTTATCCAACCGTCGGTTCCGGTCAAATAGTGGTTATAAACCTTCTCAATACCGAGCTGCCCGACCAGGTCGCCGGCTTTGAACCCACGGTAGGCGGGGTCTTTGAGCTCTTTAGGGCTGAGCTCTCCGATGTATCCTATCACCGGAGCAGCAAGCTGATGGTAAGGATAAAGACGCTTGGGCTCCACTTCGACTAAAAGATAGGGGTGGACCACCTTTCGCGATTCTACCAGGGCTACATCCTCAAAGCTGGCATCCTCTCGGATGACCAGGGGGCGATTAAGGGGGATGAAGCGGTCGGCTTGTATAATGGTGGTCATCTCTTCCTGGGGCAAGGGTAAGAAACCTTTTATGTCGGAGAGGGCTTCTCTGGCGGAGCGGAATCCTGGGCGCAAGATAGCAATGTTATAAGCTGGGCGATTGCCCGCCAATAGCTCCCCCCCACAGTCGAGGATAGCCCCCCGGGGAGCTCTGAGGGGAACTATTCTAAGGCGGTTGCTCTCCGAAAGATGGCGATAATAATCATGATGAACCACCTGAAGATACCAGAAGGCGCTGAGAAAGAGGAGGACAAGGAGGAGGATCAGATATTGCAGAACCTTCAGGCGAGGATAGAAGTGTGTAACCTCCGGCTGTATCCTCATGATGTCCACCTTCGCTCCTTTACAAGGCTGTAAAGTCTTGCGGATTGAAAGATGGCAACCCCCACCCCGATGTTGCCCAGGCTCTGGTAGCCCAAAATTCCCCAGAAGCTCCTCAAAGGGGGATGGAGAAAGAGATAGTTTATCCCGATTATAACCACTCCATTGAGCAAGCTTGCCAGCCCGAGGATAAACGCTTGGGTTAGTAGGTTATCTATCACCAGAGTGCTACTAAGCAGCCCGATAATAAAGCCGACAACCGTCTTGGCAAACCCATGAATGCCGATTATCCCACTGGAGAAGCTGTCTTGAACCAACCCGCCGACCGCTCCTACTAAGATGCCGGTTAGAAGCCCCTGTTTGGCGGCAAAGTATACCACCACTAACAAGAAGACATCCAGATAGACGATGCTTTTAGAGAAGGCTTGGATGCCGATGGTCTGGACAATCAGGGCTAAAAGGATGGAAATGGCAATTCTCAAGTAGACATTCATTGACTTTTTTTGAAGGGAAGGGTCTCCCGCTCTTTAAGGATTATTAAAACCTCCTCTAATTTCTTGAGGTTAACAGTGGGGATTACCCTGATCTGCTGGAATAAAGTGGCACCTTTTTTCACTATCACCACCCTGCCAATGGGAATTCCCTTGGGGTAAATCCCCTCCATTCCCGAGGTGATTACCAGGTCGTCAGCAGCCACATCATCTAAGTTGGTGACATATTTCATCCTGCACATATTAGACCCCTCACCGACCACTACCCCCTGTGCCCGACTCCGCTGGACCATGGCGGCTACCCCGCTGTTAAGGTCGGTGATAAGCTGCACTTGAGAAGCCCAGGTTGAGGTCCGGATTACCCTCCCCACCAAACCTCCCGGGGCGGTCGCCGGCATATCGGGGCGTAAGGAGTGGCTGGTTCCTCTATTAATTATAATGGACTTAAAATAGCCGGAGGAGTCGTTTCCAATAACCTCTGCTGGCAGAGAGGGGTAGGGAGTGGCTTCCGGCAAGCCGAGCAAAGCCCTTAGCCTTTCGTTGTGGGAGCGGAGTTCTTCGATATTGATGTATTCTGCTTCCAGATGCCACACTCTCTCCTCCAGCCTTTCTTTCTCTTCATAGGCTCCCCTCAGGTCTATATAGGCTTTCCACCTGTCCTTGACCAGGCTAACCGCTGAATGTGCCCCTCTCGACAGGGGGGAGAGAAGGGAGAAGACAGCGTTTGCCAGATAGGAGGAGCCCGTGGGGGTTCGTGCCTGCCCTGACATAATGATCACCATGGTCAGAAGGATGGCAAAAAAGATGAAAATGGCTTTTTTCTCCACTTTAGATGCTAACATCTCATCTACTTAGGGTAGTCTATTCAATGGAGACCTTTCGGAGGAGTTCTATATTTTCTAATAACTTCCCTGTTCCCATGACCACCGCGGTCATAGGGTCTTCGGCTAAGGAGACCGGGATGCCTATCTCCTCTCTTAGTCTTTTATCAATGTTATGCAGTTGAGAACACCCTCCTGTTAGGATAAGCCCCTTGTCCACCAGGTCAGCTGCCAGCTCCGGAGGGGTTTTTTCAAGAGCTATTTTCACCGCATCCACAATAGCACTCACCGAAACCTCCAATGCCTCCCTCACCTCGGCATCGGTTATAGTGATGGTTTTGGGCACCCCCTCTACCAGGTCTCTCCCCTTGATCTCCATGGTTAGCTTCTTTTCCAGGGGGTAGGCAGAGCCGATCTCATTCTTCACCCGCTCGGCGGTGCGCTCTCCGATGAGGAGGTTGTATTTTCTCTTGACATGCTGGATGATAGCATTGTCCATTTCGTTGCCTGCTATCCTGATGGATTGCCCGAAAACGATGCCTGCCATGGAAATAACCGCCACTTCGGTGGTCCCTCCTCCGATATCGACAATCATATTGCCTGAGGGCTCGGTGATTGGCAGCCCTGCTCCAATAGCGGCTGCCATGGGCTCCTCTACTAGGTAGACCGCTGTTGCTTTGGCTCTGAGCGCAGATTCTTTGACCGCTCGCTTTTCCACTTGGGTTACCCCGGAAGGGACACAAATTATAATGCGGGGTCGAACTAACACTCTTCGGTTGCAGACCTTTTTGATGAAACATTCCAACATCTTCTCGGTAGCATCGAAGTCCGCAATCACGCCATCGCTCAGAGGTTTTACTGCTACTATGTTCCCGGGTGTTCTGCCCAGCATCTCTTTAGCTTTGCTGCCTACCGCTTCCACTTTATTGGTCATCCGATTGAAGGCGAGAACTGAAGGTTCGAACAGTGCTATCCCCTTCCCTCTGACATAAATGAGGGTGTAAGAGGTTCCCAGGTCGATAGCTAAATCGTGGGAAAAAATCCCGAATACTGATCCAAGAACCATCGTATTTCCTCTCCTTAAAATTGCATATTAATCTTTTCTATTCCCGCCTCTGATTAGAAAACTTCCTACTCTATAACGAAAAGGATAAAAAAGTAACGCTTTTTCCACAGGTGAGGAGCAATGGAGTAGAGGAATGCTTAGTAAACCTCTACATAGACCACCTTTTTTACCACCTCTATATTTCCGCTAGGGTCTTGGGCGATAATGATTAGTTCGTTTCTCCCTTCTTTGTATAAGGTTATGAAATCTTTGAATGTCCCATCATCCTCAACATCTATCCTCTGATTGTTGACTGTCAACAGGACCCCGGCTTCGGTTTTACCCGAGATGAGGAAGATGTTCCCAAAGGCGATGGGTTCGTCCCCCATTAGTTTCGGAGGAGTGGTATCCCCACTTTGGATTCTCCTTATTAAAGACCTCATTCTGAATTTGTAATAGTTGCTAAAACTGCTTCGGTCTTCAGCCGGCCCCACTGCAGCTACCCGCCAGTAGTAGGTCCCCTCGGCGAAGCTATCAAGTCTGACCGAGTTCTTCTCCAGGTGAGATCGGCTTAGATAAGGGTTGGCAAAAAGGGAGCTTCGGGAGATTTGCAGGATGTACTCCACTGCTCCGGGTACTCCTTCCCAGGTGAAGGTTATTTTTACCTCTTCGGGGTTTTTGTCTATGAACTGCCGGTCATAAACCGGAACAATAAGCTGAGGGAAGGGGAGGAGTTTCCCTTTTGGGGAAAGCTGGTAATTGGCATCTATGGTAACCTTCTCCAAAGAGCCCACTGTGAGCTTGTTCTTGCCGGCGGTCACCTCAGCCGATCCATTATAGACCTCCAGGACAGTCTCTTTGCGGTGGGGCTCGAAGCTCATAGCCGCCCGCGAGGTCTCGGCCAGAACCGCCCGGGTAGTAGAAGAGGTGATAGCAGAGGATGAGGTTGGCACATTCTTCCGTTGGGTGGAGAGATCGGCCCTTCCTGAGTCCAGTTTGACCGAGACCCTCCGTTCCTTGGAGAGGGGGTCCTCAAAGCTCTCCTGGATGACTATGAGGGAATCAGCCTCGATAACATAAGTGGTCCCATCAAAGAACATTATCTGCGCCGATGAGCTGATCCCTGTTTTTACTATATCCCCGGGCTTCAAGGTCATCCTTATCTTGCTTGGGAGCCATTCTACCTCGCCCTGCGGTCTCATTTTGACATCTCCCTCTATGGAGGTGAAGTAGGCTTGCTGCTCGCTTGATTCTTCTGCCTCTAACTCCTTCAGGGCTTGGGAGAAGAGGTTCTGGGATTCCCGGGCGTAGGCGATAGATTCCTCAAATCTCCTCTGGCTATAAGCCTCTCGGGACTGGGCCAAGAGATTCAAAGGTTCCTCGACCAACTCTTTCCTCTTCAGCTGCCACTTCCTGATTTTGTTTATCAGGCTTTCCGCTTTGGAGATTTCCTTCAGAGCCACTTTGGAAAGGTCCTCCTTGGCGAAAAAGGCGCTATAAACAAAATACCCACCAATGGCCAGGATAATACCTATTATAATGGACCATATAATCAGGTTCTTGTAAGTTACAGTAAACCAGTCTATGCCCAGCCGGGCAGCTTTATACTTCTTGGGCATAATAGCTAAACTCCAGAAGCATAATAACATAGGTGAGAAAATTAATCAAGATTTTTTCTGTTTTAAAAGGATGTGGATGAGGGAACCAAGAGCTTCAGAAATCAGTTGCCAATGCTCCCCTTTTGTTTTAGAATATTAGAGTCTTTGATGTTTGGTTCTACTTTACGAGAGAGGAGATTCGATGCTTAAGGTAATAAGGGAGCATTCTCGCTCATTTCTGATTAAGGGTATCCTATGGGCGGTGATCATCTCTTTTGTTTTGACCATCTTTCTGGTGTGGGGGAGAGGGAGCCAGGGTCTTTCGGGGAGCACCACAGCTGTAGCAATAGTGCATGGGGTGGAGATAAGCGCCGAGAGCTTTCTTCGGCTTTATAAAGCAAACTTGAGTCAGCTTCAGCAATCTATCTCCGGCAATATCGACCAGCAATGGCTCCAGCAGTTGGCTGCTAGCCAGACCCTGAGCGACATGGTAAACGAAGAGGTAATTTTCCAAGAGGCGATGAGCCGAGGCCTGGTGGTTTCCCCTGAGGAGATAAGGGACCGCATTATGGAAAGATACGAAATCTTCCAACAGAACGGAAGATTTATCGGGCAGGAGCGATATCTTGAGATACTCAGGGCCAATGGCATCTCCCCCGGCGAATTTGAGGAGGCCATCCGCAAGGAACTCTACTTGGAGAAGTTCAACAGGCTGATAATAGATGGGGCAGCCCTCAGCGAGGCTGAGCTAAAAGAGGAATTCTACCGACAGAAGGAGACGGTGAAGATAAGCTACCTCCTTTTCCAGCCGAGTGGCTTCTCCGAACTCATCACTCCGAGCGAAAAAGAGTTGGCTGAATATTACAAGGGGAATAAAGAGAACTATCGGGAGCCTGAAAGAAGAAAAATTAGCTACATTCAGATAGAACCCAATAGCTTTAGCAGGGAAATTGAGGTTCCCGAGAGGGAGGTTCAGCGTTATTATCAGACCCATCTGGATGATTTCAAGGTCCCGGTTCAGCGAAGGGCAAGGCATATACTCCTCAAAATCTCTCCCAACGCTACAGCTGAGGAGGAGGAGAAGATAAGGAAGAGAGCCGAGGAGGTCCTTAGCCGGGCGAGAGCAGGGGAGGATTTCGCTGAACTCGCTAAGAGGTATTCTGAGGATGAGACTACAGCCCAAAGTGGTGGTGACCTGGGATACTTCTCCAAGGGGAGTATGGTGAAGGAACTGGACGATGTCCTCTTTTCTATGCAAATAAACGATATCAGCGACCCAATTAGAACCAACTTCGGCTACCACATCGTTCAACTCACCGATATCCAGCGGGCTCGTTACCAGCCCCTCTCGGATGTGGAGGTCAGGGAGGGGGTTGAAAAGGCTCTCCGAACAGAGAAAGCTGAGCAGCAAGCAGAGGAGCTGGCGAAAATGGTCTATCAAGAGGCCTCCTCAGGAGATGAGCTTCATGACCCGGGTAAGGGATACGAGCTGGATGTAAAGGAATCTGGCTTCTTTGCCAAGGAGGAAGAGATCGAGGGCTTGGGGAGGCTCCCCTCTTTGGCAGAGCCTGCTTTCTCTCTGAAGGTAGGAAAGGTAAGCGAACCTGTGCGCACCAGCAGGGGATATTTTGTCTTCCAGCTGGTGGAAAAGAAGGATTCCTATATCCCTCCTTTGGAAAAGGTGAAGCCCCAGGTCATCAGGGACTTCAAGGAGAAAGGGAGCAAGGAACTGGCAAAGAGGAGGGCGGAGGAGGTGCGTAAGCTCTTGGGAGACAACCCCGACCTATCGGCGGCAGCTTCCCAGCAGGAGATGGAACCTCAATCCTCCGAGCCCTTCAAGCGGGGCGAATCGATAGAGGGGCTCGGTTTTGCGCCCGAGGTGGAAAAGAGGGCTTTCGTTATGGAGGTGGGGGAGGTAAGCGAGGTGGTTGCTGTTGATAAGGGATTTGTGGTGTTTCAGGTGGTCTCTAAAAAGGAGCCGACCCCTGAGGAATTTGCTCAAGAGAAGGAGACCCTGAGGGAGACCCTACTGCAACAGAAGCAGCTCCGTTGGTACTCTGCCATCCTGACCAGGTTGAGGGAGGAGAAGAAGATAGTCCTCAACCAGCCTCTGATAACAAAGCTAATGAGCTAATCTCTTTCCCTTTCCATACATTCTCAATAGAGGCGTAGGGGGGAATGGATAATTTTGTGTAAGGAGGAAATGGGGGATGAAGTTAAACAAGGTGGCCTGTGGTCTGGCAGCCGGGATAATCTGGGGTCTGACCATCTTTATTGCTACCATCTGGGTTATAGTCAGCGGTGGGGGTGGAGAGCATCTGGCTTTGCTTAACCGCTTCTATATAGGCTATTCGGTAACCTACGGGGGTAGCTTCTTGGGTCTAATCTACGGGTTTGTCGATGGTTTTGTGTTCGGCTGGCTGTTTGCCTTCCTCTACAATCTATTTGTGAGGACAAAGGAGGCTCAAGGCTCTTAAAGACCCTCTTCTCTAATTAAGGGCTCAGTTTATGAGCTCTCCCTTCCAAAGGGGGGATGTCTTTCTGTGATCCCTCCTTCAATATTCCCCTTTTTTGCAAAAAGACTCTCTAAAACTGACAAAAGATGTCAGTGAAGTGTGTTTTTATATATCTAGTGTCACTCTAAGCGAAAGAGGAGGCAGCCCCTTTCTCTGGCAAAGTATCATAATGGATAACCAGAAGGTGGGTTCTTCCAATCAGTTCCTTGGATAGCTGTGCCGGTATCCAGCCGGTCATCAGCCTGGGGGGTGAGACGATGGCGTCTGCTATGCCCTCCAATTTATAGACAAAGGGCAACAATGGCACCGTTGGATAGGGGTGGGAAGCTCAAGAAAAGCTCTTTTGGTATTTAGGGAGGGGTACCAGAAGGGCTTGGGGAGAGAACCTGCTCCTTCCCTCCGACGAGCTGCTGTTGTTGCCCTTTTTTATTCTTAGAGCAAGTAATCCTCTCCTGATGGTTTTAAGGGAGGGTGGTCAAAGCGGCAGTCCCGTAGTATAAGGCATTGAACAGGAGTTTGAAAGTGGCATAGGATTGAGCTCTATAGGGCATGCGGAAGCCGAAGAGGATAACCCGCCCCTTCCCTAACGGGAGATCGACTAAGGCACCTTTTTGGCAGAGGTGTTCAGCCCCCATTATCCAGCCGCTTAATAGGGGATTAGCTGGTGGGTAAGTAGCAACAGCACTCCCCCCGCTTAGCTCAAAGGCTAATCCCCGCCAGAACATCACATTGGTCTCCCGAGGGTACCCGTAAGCAATAGGGTGAAGCCTATCCACCACCACCTTTAGGATGGACCCTGGGGCAGCGAACTTGTTCTGTGGGACCCCTTCCAGGGAGTTTCTGACCGGAAGCCAGAAGTGCTCTATCGGGAGTTGGGAGGCGGAGTTCAGGGCAATGAGGGTCCCCCCTGAATAGACCCACTGTTTTAGGTTATCCACCCCGCTTTTCCCCATCCCTCCGCAATATTCAGGGGGATACCTGCCGGGTGGTATCCCATTGATAATAGCCGAGGGGCTCTGGTCGGGCAATATAATCACATCGAACTTCTCGGTCAGCTTTCCTTCGCGGACCCCATTGTCATAAAGACTCTGGTAGGGAAATTCCCATTGTTCCAAAATCCACCTGGTCCACCCCTCGTTCACCGAAGCAGACCAGCTTTTATAAAGGCCGATGCGGGGTGTTTTCAGAAGATAGCCCCTTGCTGGGAGGGCTTTATTTATGGAGAAGAAGTTCAGCCCTAACTCACTTGCCAGAGTTTTTATCTTGGTATCCAATTCGTCAGCCTGGGGTATGACCACCGTCCCTGCGGGGAAGAACTGCCGGTCGACGGTAGCATCGTCTGTTGACCAGTATACCTTATAGCCATCCTTGAGAAGTCGGTTCACAGCTAAAACGCTGTTATTAGACTGGTGGCTTAAGAGGTAGGCATATTTAGCAGTCCCTCCGATGACCTTTCCCTTGGGGAGGAGAATCTCCTCCAGGGGCTCCATCTTAGCGGTAAAGGGGGACATCACCGTTATAGTCTTAACCCCCATCAATAAGGGAAGGGTGTGGGCGGTGGTGTCGTAAGGTGGAAGGGGTGGACCCCCGGGGTATTGGTAACGAACGGGATAATGTTGCACTTCCAGCAGGGTCTTGGCGTAGCTACCGTAAGGCTGCGTCAGAGGAATGACATAGGTCCCTGCCGGATAGGGGATCCCATCGGCGGTGAAGGGCTCGATGGCTTGGTGTATCTCGACCATCCCCTTTCGGAGCACCTGGAGCATGGCTATGGCAGTAGGCAGGTCGTCCTGTTCAAGGGGGACCAGGAAGGCGAAGGGTGGTTCCTTCCGCTCTACTGCCCGCTTACTGATGGTGTAAAAGTTGGTCAGCCATCGGTCGCGATTGCGGGCGGCATGCCTCAGACAGGCGAAGGCCGCTATCAGCTCGTAATCGACAATATCGCGCAGATGCCATTCCCCACCTTTCCAAGGGAGAGGGAAGTTCCAGGTTGATTTTTTGGCGTTATATCCTCTCCCTTCCTCTGCCAGTTGGTCCCAGCTGACCTTGATAGGGGAGGCGAGGCGGGCGCTGGCGGCTTCGGTAAGAATCCTGATTCCCCCATGGTAATGCTGATAAGCCCTGGCAGGGGTCCAGCCATCGTAAATGGAAGCCATGACCACACCACTTTTCCCCTGTGCGATGAGTTCGGAGGCGATAGCTGAGCCCATCCAGACGATCTCAGTTTGCAGAAGGGGGTCGACATTGGGTTCGATGGGGTCGATAAATGGAGGAACGAAAAGGCGAGCACCTCGGCTTCCCATCTGGTGCATATCGTAGACAATCTGAGGGTGCCAGACATTGTGAATCTTTTCCACTGCCAGCTTTGTCTCCTGCTGGGTTATCATATACCAGTCGCGGTTATTGTCGTGCCCTACATATTTGTGATAGAGATAGGGTGGGGAGGTCCCTTCGTAAGGAGTTCCCAGGGTCTTGCGATACCAATCGGTTACCATAATTATCCCATCAGGGTTAAGGGAAGGAACCAGCAGGAAGATCACATTGTCCAATATCTCTTTGACTTGTGGGCTGTCCTCACTGGCTAATCTATAAGCTAACTCCATCGACATCTGAGAACTGGCAATTTCGGTAGAGTGGATGGAGCAGGTAATGAGGACAATAGTCTTCCCCTCTGCAATCAGCCGCTCAGCTTCTTGGGGGGAGAGCTCCCGAGGGTCGGCTAATCGTTGCTGAATCTGTCGATAGCGCTCCAGATTTTTCAGGTTATAAGAGGAGGATATAATGGCTAATATAAAGGGGTTACCCATAGTGGTTTTCCCCAGCTCCTGAACCATTATTCTGTCGGAAGCAGCATCAAGGGAGTGGAAGTAGGATACTATTTCCTCCCAGTCAGCCAGCTTGTAATCTTCTCCCACCTGGAACCCGAGGGCATGCTGGGGGCGAGGCAGCTCCTGTTTGGGGCTGGCAATGGCTGTTATGGCGAGGATTAGGGGAATAACCAGATACAATCTGATTCTCATCGCTTTAGCTCCTTTTATGTCCAAAGTTTATCACCTTATTGATTGAGTTAAACTATTCAGGTTTTTAGAAAATTTAGAATACCTTGAAATAGGATAAAAATCAAGTAAAATATCTCCTGAGCTGTCAGAGCGTTCTAAAATATTCCTTGACCGGCTGAAAGGGAGTGAGGTATTTTAAAGGGCTAACGCATAAGAGGGGGGGATTTTACTTCCTTTAGACATCTGAGGTAGAGATGGGTAAAAGGGCGTTTTTGGTGTTACTTATGGCAATCTTTGTCTCTATGATAGGGATTGGATTGATAATTCCCCTCCTTCCTATTTATGCCGAATCCATGGGGGCAAGGGGCGTCTGGCTGGGGCTTATCTTTTCCGGTTTTTCCATATCCCGCGCCTTCTTTATGCCGTTGGTGGGGAAATGGTCAGACCAGAAGGGGAGGAAGATATTCATAGCTCTGGGGCTTTTCTTCTATGCCGCCATATCCCTTGGGTTCGTCGCTGCCCGAAATGTAGGGGAACTGACTGCGGTCAGACTGATACAGGGGTTTTTCGCCGCTATGATAGTTCCGGTAGCTATGGCTTATATTGGTGAGCTTTCCCCCAAGGAGCGCGAAGGTTATTATATGGGGATTTTCAACGTAGCTCTATATGCGGGCTTCGGCTTTGGTCCATTTATGGGGGGTGTTCTGGAGGACTATTTTAGTATCAACGCCAATTTCTATGCTATGGGGGGGCTGAGTTTGCTCTCTTTTCTGTTGGTCCTTTTCTTCCTTCCCGAACTCCACTTGTACAAGAGAAAGAAGGAGGCTCACCCGACCCTCTATAGGGATATTATGCGGAGCAACACAATGAAGGGGCTGTTGACCTTCAGGCTGACAAACTCTTTCGGAAGGGGTATCAACGCCTGCTTTATACCCATATTAGCCCACAATTATCTCCAATTGAGCAGCACCCAGATCGGCCTATTGGTGTCCACCAATCTCCTGTTAACCTCCTTTCTTCAGGGGAGTTTCGGGTGGTTGGCAGATAGGGTGAGCCGGAAAAAGCTCATTATTGTTGGTAGTCTGATAGCCTCTTTAGCCCTGTTATTAGTCCCAGTGTCAAGTAGTTTATCCTTTCTGTTTATTATTAACTCCATTATGGGGGTGGCAGGTGCTATTGCCCTCCCATCAGCTACTGCCCTCACGGTGACCGAGGGGAGGAACTTCGGAATGGGCTCTACTATGGGGATTTTTAATATGGCAATGAGCGTAGGTCTGGCTGGGGGACCTATGGTAGGCGGCGTTATCTACGATCACCTCAACATCTCTGCTGTATACTACTCTGCTGGATTTTTCGGGTTGTTGGGTATCGCTTTCTTTATATGGTTTGTGAGACCTGTAAACAGGAGATGATGATAAACCACCCGCTGGACTGACTGATGAGTTCTCCTTCCTTCCCTATTAAACAGTGACAATATATCAAAACAATTTACAATAAGCCAAAAAGTATTGAATCCCTCAATAGATAATGGCGTTAATCATGAAAACCGATTCCCCTTGACCTTAGAATTTGGGGCTCAACTCCCATTATTCATAAGAAGTCGCTCAACAGAGGGGAGTTCTAATAAAAGATTTACCGGCAAGTTACATGGACCTCGCCGTTGGTGTTTCCACCTCCGAAGACCTGCTTGTTGAATATCACATCTCCATTCGTCTGGAAGACCTTCACCCAGGAGCTGCCACCAAAACCTTGCCCGCAAAGGATCTCATCGGTTCTGTCAAGCCCGATGTTCCCACCGGCTACATGGACCTCTCCGTTAGCGTTCCCAGAGCCGAAGACCTTCTTGTTAAATATCACTGTGCCATTAAACCGGAGAACCTTCACCCAGGAGTCACCTCCAAATCCATGCCCGCAGATGATGTCATCATCCATGTCATAGTCAACATTGCCAGCTCCCACATTGACATCTCCCTGGGTGTTGGCAGCACCGAAGACCTTTCGGTTGAATATCACGCTTCCACCAAGTTTGTAGACCTTCACCCAGGAGCTTCCACCTCTACCCTGTCCACAGATTATGTCATCCACACCATCACCATCCACATCCCCACCGGATACATGGACCTCGCCCTGGGTGTTTCCACCTCCGAAGACCTTTTTATTGAATATCACCGTGCCATTAAGTTCAAGTACCTTCACCCAGGAGGCTCCACCTCTGCCCTGCCCGCATATTATTTCATCAGCTCCATCCCCATCAACATCCCCAGCCCCGACATGGACTTCACCGTTGGCATTGCCACTTCCAAAGACCTTCCTGTTGAATATCACCGTGCCATCCGTATCGTAAATCTTCACCCAGGAGCTCCCACCGTAGCCGTGTCCAAAGATGCCCTCCTTCTCGCCATCACCATCTACATCCTCCGAAGCCACATAGACCTCGCCATTGGTATTGCCATCACCGA
>Ga0114930_10003874_pt1 | contig 12853 bp, 10 predicted proteins | sample AnhtaG_FD_87300 | JGI IMG/M metagenome (GOLD analysis project Ga0114930, IMG submission 87300) | Deep subsurface microbial communities from Anholt, Denmark to uncover new lineages of life (NeLLi) - Anholt_01485 metaG | ecosystem: Environmental > Aquatic > Marine > Oceanic > Sediment | place... | reverse complement strand
TTATTAAAAATTCATCATTTCCAACAATACCTTCAAATAACTGCTCATAGGGCACTTCTGACAAAACACTCCTCATATAATTTATTTGTGTTGATATATTTATACAACACACATCTTTTTTCATTGGTTCTCTTTTGAGCTGTTTTTCTAATGACATAATATACTGGATGCAATTGAAAGGTTAAAAACTACTAAAAGCAAGCGGTGATCTTTTTTAGGGTATAATACTAACCGGTTATAAATAAATGAAAAATCACTCGGAATTTTATTGAACTAATCATCCCTTGTCAACAATATCAATTGTGATAATGCCAGCCTTAAAACAGGGGGAGCATTTGGATGATCAGTTAAAAACAAGCAGAAAACTGTTAGGAGAGAAAAAATATCAGGATTAAAAAAGGTCTTGGAGGTATTCATCCCTGTCAATTGATGTGTAGGTAGTAATATCGGGTAGGCTAAGTGATCTTCTTGCAAAGTCAAATACCTTATCATAGTCAAAGCTTATTCCTATCTTCTGATAGTATCTTTCTAAAACCCTCTTTGGTCTGAATTCCTTAAACTCACATGGGATAGAAAGGGTTGGAATATCGGCTTCCTTAATTACTCTCAGTATATCGTCGCTGTTATACCTGATTATTGGCCTAAAAACTGTGTAGCCTTCCTTCATCTTGAGCAAAGGATAAAAACGCTGGGCTGTTTCCATAAATCTTTTATTATTATTTTCAGCACTAACAGAATTTGAAAAAAGATCGTTCAGGATATGTTCTATGGAATAGCTGACAATATCCCAGAGACTGTAGCTGGTTACAAGGACAAGACTCTCCCAACTATCGATCGTATTGGTCAAGACAGTCTTAAGCATCTGTTTTCTTAGTTTCTGACAGCGGAGGCACGGATTCACCTCATTCTTTATATACTCATCCGTCTCACCCAAATCATGCCAATGTATTTTTATACCTCTTTTATTCCAATAAGATTCGATCCTTTCCTTTTCTTTATCTGGGTATCTGTGAACCGGGTATGCTCCAGCATGTGCTTTAAAATCAAATCTAAACTCCCTCTTTGCCCTTAAGAGAAAATTCATGGTAAGGGATGAATCCTTGCCCCCCGAAAATAACATCAGCACATTCTTGTCGCACAAGGCTTCCAGTATAGATCGGTGCTCTTCCTTCCACTGGTTATAGTCTATAGCTGGACTCATACCTGTTTCCATTAGGATAGCTGCCTTTCACAAAACTCAAAATTGATTGCTACAAGTAGATGATACTTTCATTTTTTTTAGGGAATGGAGGTAAATTTTTGTAGGGGTCGAATTTATCCGACCCACTTTTGTAGAACTATTTAAATCTTATTCTTTCTACGGGTTCGATAAATCGAACCCCTACATTTTTACTATCATTCATTTTTATAATCTTTTGACCACCTATTAGGATAGTGGATTCGAGATCGATAGGCTGGGATAGCCGTTACTTAAATGTAGTAAATTTTCCCTATTTATCTTTACACCAAGCCCGTAGCCATCTAAGGGCCCTGCCTCACCACCCGGCCCAAAAGATACATCCTGAGTAGTAATATTTTCCTTTAACATAAATCTATCATAAGAGCCATCATAGTAAACAGCATCACGACAGAGGAGACTTAGTGCCCTGCCGGCAGCAGAAAGAATGCCTGATTCGCCCAGTTGACAGCCGATTTGAAAAGAAATACCATTCATCCGTAAATTGTCAATTATCCTGAGTGATCTTCGAAAGCCACCACATTTAGACAGTCTGATATTTATCATTTTATAATTTCCATCCTTTATAATTCCTTCCAAATCCTCTAAGGAGCATGCCGACTCATCAGCCATCAGGATTACACCATAATTTTGCATTATCTTGGCAAATTCGGTAAGGCCTGGATCGCCAGGAATCATTGGTTGCTCAACAACTTTCACATCGTACTTCTTAATAAGGGATACATGATTAGAGGCAATTTCATGATCCCATGAACCATTGAGATCTATTCTTAAATTGTAATCATCTCCAAACATCAGTCTGACTGTTTCAATCACCTCTTTATTTTGTTTAAAATCTTGACCCATCTTCAACCGCAGCTTATTAATTCTCATTTTCTTAATCAACCCGCATATCTCCATTATTCTCTCCTTATTGGAAAGAGGGATTGTGGCCCCATAATTGATTAATATGGTATAGAAATCCTTAGGGAAATAATCTGTTATAGATTTGTTTTGACTTTTGCTCAGAGCATCCAACAAAGACATCTCAAGGGCGCAAATAGCCGAGTTGTGTTCCTTACCATTAGGAAGGTTATCCACGAAATCCCATATCCGGGAGACATCATTCAGCTCCCAGGGAAAAGAATCCTTCTTTAGAAAATGGCTTATACTTTTGGTCGCACTTTTTTGTGATTCGCCCGTGACGTAAAGTCTGGGCGCCCCCTCTCCGTATCCTTTTATTTCCCCCTGATTGGCAATAATCTCCACAACTATATTATTAGCAGAAGAACCTTTTTTAAGAGAGTGAGAAAAGTCACCTGAAAAAGAAAGTAATATGTTATAAATATTAATCTTGACTATTTTCATATCTTGCACTCCCCGCCTTAGTTTTTAATCGCACCGAAAGATCAGTGGGAATGTTTATAATAAATGTTGTCCCTTTATTGACCTCACTTTTGACCTCAATCGTCCCCTGATGATCCTGGATATTCTGATGAGCAATAAACAGGCCGAGACCGGTACCGTTATGCATATTACTTTTATGTTTGGTTGTAAAATAAGGGTCGAATATCTTATTAATCATATATTGAGGGATCCCGATCCCATTATCCTTAACCTCTATCCGAATACCTTTTCTCCTTCCATTCATGGAGGAGTCTGCGGTTAAAATTTCGATCTTTCCACCTTCAGGGGTAAAGTCTACAGCATTGGAGAGGAGATTTAAAATAACCTGTTTCATCTTTTCAGAATCTATCCATACTTGCCCGATATCAGGATCAAATCGACGGACAACATCAATTTTTTTATCGTTGCTTTGTGGCGAAACGAGGAGAATCATTTTGTTAATCAGGCTGTGAAGATCATTCAACTCAAAGTGTGACTCTCTTGTCTTGACCAGATCCAGCAGTTCTGTAATCAGATTATTCACCCGATTTGTCTCCTCCATTGCAATTTTATAAAATTCCACCCTGAATTCTTCATCGTCGTATTTCCGTGGCAGCATCTGTATGAATGTACCTATGGCTGTCATGGGATTCTTGATCTCATGGGCCAGTCTTGCAGCAAGGTTGCCTAAAAAGGAGAACTTTTCGGCCCTGCTCAACAAAGTATACGATTGTTTTAGCTCCATCATCTGTTCCTGTAGCCTGGTGTAAAGCCTTGCGTTCTCTATAGCAATGGCGATTTGGGGTGCAAAAATTTCCAGTGTTTCACGGGTTTCCTTTGGGACACCACCTCCATCAACAGCGTCAGTGGCAATAACCCCGATAACCTTAGATCTGGTTATCAAAGGAACCACATACACTGATATAGGTTTTCCACGGGTCAAGATAATATTTTCTTTTCTCAGGCTTGAACTTTTTACCTCTTGAACATATTCTGGCCGTCCTGTATTGGTAACCCTTGCCAGGATGTTACTTACCCGACGGAGAGGAACCCTGTAATTTCTAATCTCTTCTGGGACTTCACCATCAAAGCCAACACCGTATATATATTCAAGATTCTCTTCCTCTTCATTCACAAGCATGATTATGGCACGATTTATCCGGCATACATTGGAGAGAATGTTCATAATTACACTTAAGAGCTGATTCAAATCCAGCACGGATAGGATGGCCTTTCCAGTTTCCTGTATGGCCAGGAGTTGTTTGATTTTTTGATTTAGCTCCACATTTAGACGGTTGACCTCTTCGTATTTTTGTTCAATTACTTCCTTATCCTCGTCCATCTCTTTTATTGTTTTCATTAGAACAGATTTTGATGTGAAAAACCTGGAAAAAATCTCATGAAACCTGTTCCTGGCAGGCCATTTCAAATGGTATTCACAGTATGGGGCTCCTTCAAAGTAACAACATTCCTCTTTGATAGTGAGGGGGCTCCCTCCCCAGATAAGCGGCATAAAAGTATAAGCACCTTGATTATACAGACATATATCTTTTGTTACATCCATTTGGGGATACCAGTGAAACCTTACAACAGCCTCATTTCGAGTTATTTCCACCAATTCTATTTTCTTGCTCCTGTTCCATTTGTCATTTAATTTTTGGGCATGTTTGAGAGCTTTTTTAGATGACCATAATGCCTTGATTATTATACCCTGGGCATAGCCCAGAGAGGTCTTTTCAACAGCATATCTGGCGATCTTATAAGCAGCCATTTTGTCATGAAGAATTAATCTGGCCCTCTCATATAATTTGGAAACAACAGCGCAGGAAATCCAGTTATTAGGATCTGTTAAAAAGCTTTCAGGATCAGGGAGTGTATCAATTTCAGGGTCAAGGTTACCCACGAGGCCGGAACAGTCGCCATTATTATATTCCTTTACATAATCCAGGATGGCCCTGGAGTTTATGCAGCTTGTTTCTTTCTCCATTTACAGAAACCTTCTTGAAAACCTAAAACGGTAAATTACGTGTGCTTCTTTGGCCTGACATCCATTTTTTATATTTTTCAATTAGCCTGGGCACCAATTCCCTGAAAGTTAAAAGGCTCTCTCCATGTAAATTAAATATCCCCCTATCGTTATCCTTGAAACATATATCAGGAATCATATCATCCCTTAAGGCATGGGCCGGTATCCTGAAGAAAGGCATTATATTTAAGATAGTTGCCTGGAGTTTGAGTGTGGTATTAGATAGGTTAAAGATCTCTATCATATAAGCGAGAACAGTTTCAAAGTTTAAATCTTTAGATGGTTGCCTCACAATATTCTGCCCAAAAACACCGTCATCATCAAAAACAACATCCGGCAGGGACAAAGCAAGGTCATAAATTTTTGTTTTGGGATATACATGACATTCTCCAATCTTGAAGACATGCCCACCTGGTCCATTGTTTTTTGATAACTCTTTAGCAAAGAGAAGGCTTTCTTTAAGATCTTCCTCTGTGTCTCCCGGATACCCTGCAATCATAAAAACCATTATTGGGATTTGATTTTTAACAGCTTCCTTAAATATGGCTATGGTATTGGAAATGTATCTGTTGTAATGAGATCTATCCCTGACCTTATTCATCCGTCTTAATGTATTATAGCTTGCCGATTCAAACCCAAGAGCCAATGCCCCACATATATCCGCAATTTGATGTACGATGGATGGATCCAGGATATCGCAACGGGTCTCAAAATTAACTTTCATACCTAATGATCGAAGAAAAGGAAATAAATCAAAAGACCTAAAAAGGGCATCACTGATCATCAGGGTGTGAGTGTTGCTTTGTAGTGACAAATTTGTTAGATCTCTCTGTATAATCTCAGAAGGAACCTCTTTCCAGACAGGTCTTATGAATTCTTCCATGCAAAAATTACAATGATAGTGACATCCGCGACTGAAGGCATAGGGCAGTATATCATATGCCTTTGGATATCTTAATAATTCCAGATTAAGAAGGGCCTTTTTCTTAAGATCAAAACGCACACCTCTTTTGGTTAAATAGATTTGCCCATCTTTTTTCCATGCCAGGTTTGGGACGTTCTCGTTTATAGGACTTTCGCCCCTTTCCAAAAGTTCAATTATTTTAAGTGCAGGTATTTCACCTTCACCGATCACTACGAGGTCTACCGCCAATGTTCTGGATAATATCTCCTCATAGTAGATTGTGGGGAAATAGCCCCCTAAAAAGACAAAAATATTGGGATCAAACTCCTTGATAAGCTCACATAAATAGATGACCTCTTCTGCCTGGGCAATTGCCGTACACGAGATACCAACACCTTTTGGTTTTATTTCTGAAAGATCTTTAAGAACTTCTTTATATATTTGTTCTTTTCCTTCCTTGGAAAGAGGTAACCCGTAATCCACAGGTATAGAAATAATCCCAATTTCTACTTCAGGGATATTGAGTTTTACATAGCTTGCTATCTCCATGATGGGTAATGGGTAAGCAGGTACATACATCCCTATATTCTTAGAAATCGGCTCAATTAATATAATCAAAACAATCTCCTGCTTAAAATGAAGTATGATAGTTTTAGATAGCTTGATAAATTGTCACGAAATCCTGCTGAACGCTGGTTTCACCAATGAGGGAGATTTTAGTATTTCAACCTCGGTGCTAGGCACAGGAGACGTTCCTATATCAGGATAATTTTTCCATTGATACCATTCTTCAGGGTATTTGTATATGTACTGCTCCAGAAATTTCAGTACCACTGCTCCAGCCGACATATTTACTGAGCCATTGAATTGTTTGGCCATTTCCTCCCACGAAGTTGCAATAAATTTATATCGCTGGTTAGAATTTCTGCGTATAACACAAAAAACAATAGAGGTATCACCCCTTTTTAATAAAATATTTATAGTTCTGTCCAAATTAATCTTTTTTCCCAAAAAAAGTATTTTATTATGATGAGAAGGTCTCCATTCATCTATCTCATCACAATGGGTGATTACAATTCGATTTTTTTTCAGGCTATCATAAATAGCTTTCATGATATTAGGAGTATTATCAGCGTCAATAATTTTCGCTGAAAATTTGCCTGCTTTTTTTATTGATATATTACGTAAATAGTCTGATGAAAATCTTACTATAATCGTTACAGGATAATTTTTTGCAGCGAGATAACCTGGAGTAAATTCCACACCTCCAAAATGGCCTGTGATTAAAAGCACTCCTTTACCTATACTAAGGGCTTCTTCTATCGCGGTGATCCCCTCACTTTTCATGTTTATTCGTAAAAAAGCTTCCAGCTCTTCAGCAGAGGAAAATGCATTAAAGAGTTTTTCATAATAATGAAATAGTATCCCTCGAAAGACTTCCTTTTTAATGGATTTTATTTCGGGTTTGCTTTTGCGCCCTTCAAATACAGTTTCAATAGCACCTTCAATTTTAGTCCTCTCTTTCCTATTAAAAAAGAAGTATAATTTTCCAAGAATGATTATGTAAAGCAAGGCAACTCCCCAACCCAGTTTCTGGTATATAAAGACATTAAACCTCCACTGTAAAAATTTGCTAAGGCTGATGTGCATGAAAATTGACCCAGTAATTTAATTAGCTTATCTTAAATCCTTTCAACATACATGCCAAATTTTGAATAATTCGTCTGCCTTTAAAAAATACACCTGGGAACAATAAAGGGAGTTCTTATTTCTAAATTAATGGAACATAATTTTAGTATGCACATGAAATTGTGCAAAAATGCACAATTTCATGTGCAAATTTTTCTACAAGCTTATCTTTGTAGAACTAACTTTATCCTGACTGAAAATCTTGACGTCCATTCGATTCTGTGTTCATATATTATCATTATCCAAAATTGGTACTTTAATATATTGATTTTTTCAGCTCAAAAGGACATGGGATTGAAATAATGGCAGAGTCGGAAAATAGATCAACTATTCTTGTTGTTGATGATGAACATGGGGTTCGTCAGTCCTTTTATATGGTTTTAAAAGATGAATTCAATGTCCTTTTGGCTGAATCCGGAACCGAGGCAATAGATATCTTTTCAAAAAACCCCGTTGATTTAATTCTGCTTGATATCCTTTTACCTGATATTGATGGTATTGAATTACTTGAGAGACTGAAAGAGTTGGATCCAAATACAGAGATCATCATGGTCACCGCGGTCAAAGAGATTCAGACAGCAGTAAAGGCAATTAAACTGGGCGCCTACGAATACATCATCAAACCATTCATTGTAGATGACGTAATAACAGTTATCCACCGTGCCTTAGAGAAACATAACCTTGTGAAAGAGGTTACCTATCTGAGAAATGCACTGGAAAGGTATCAACCCTTTGAAAAAATGGTAGGCAAAGATAAAAAGATGAGGAAAATCTTTGAGCTGATATCAAAGATTTCTGAGAGTGATGGAACAGCTCTTATCCAGGGAGAGAGCGGAACAGGAAAGGAACTGGTTGCCAGAGCTATACATCGCCGCAGTTCCAAAAAGGACCATCCTTTTGTCGTTATAAGTTGTGCCGCTATACCGTCAACGCTCATGGAAAGTGAGATATTTGGGCACAACAAAGGTGCCTTTACTGGTGCTGTCAATACCGCCATAGGTAAGCTGGAGATCGCCGATAAAGGAACTGTCTTTCTGGATGATATTGACTCCCTGGATATAAATATGCAGGGCAAACTCCTCAGAGTGATTCAGGAGAAGGAATTTGAAAGACTGGGGAGCACCAAAGTAATCAAGATTGATGTAAGATTCATTGCTGCTTCCAACAAAGATTTGGAAGAGCTAATTTCAAAAGGTGGATTTCGCGAGGATCTCTTTTATCGGCTGAATGTCTTTCCTGTAAAGCTACCCCCTTTGCGAGAGAAAAGGGATGATATTCCTTTACTCCTGGACCACTTTTTGGAGCTGCATTCCAAGGGTGGGAATGCCCCGGCCAAGAGGTTTTCCCAGGAGGCTATTAAAATATTGATGAGATATGATTGGCCTGGCAATATCCGGGAGCTTGAAAATTTAGTCCAAAGATTAGCTACCCTTTGCAAAGAATCCGTTATCCATATTAAGGATATCCCAATGTTTACTATGACTAAAACCGAGATCAAGGATATGCCTCTAAACGAGGCAATCAAAACCTTTGAAAAACAATATGTTGGGGCTGTCCTTGAAAGTGTTAGCTGGGATAGAACCAGAGCGATGGAGATACTCGGTATTCATCGTAACACCCTTTTGGCTAAAATGAATGAATTGGGTTTGAAGATATAAAGATTATGTATAACTACTCAGCAAATGACCCCGACGCTTCGCTTCAGGGTTATACATGAAAGAAACTATACGTTGAGCATGGAGGTATCTTTTTTTACCATGCCCCTGGCCCAGACCTGGATTATACGGCATAAGTAAATAGCTCTAAAACGAGAAACAATACCGTACACCGATAATATTCCAGGGGTTCGCGCCAGGGCAGGCCTCACAAAGACGAGCCGGTAGGCCGCTTCAAACCAGCGCACACGGACAAAGGCCCTAGAAGACAATGACAAGTTGCTTGTGCGCAGAGTTTGAAGCGGCACGCTGAGGCCCCCTGTTAGAGGGCATGATGTAAAAAAAGACATCCCCATGCTTTTTTCAACATTTAGTTTCTTAGGAGGTTCAAAGTTCTAAGGTTCACGGTTCAAGGTTAAAAAGCGATATATTGCCGAAGGTTTGGATTCCGAGACGAATGCGGAGTTCATCCGGTTCTTGCGATACGCCAAGCGGTCTTGCGTGGAAGTCCAGGGCGAACTCTATGTCGCCCTGGATGAAGAGTACATATTGGCCAGCGAATTCAAAGTTGTCTCCGGGCAGGCCAGACGAATCCCGCGTGGCGGGACTGCCGTTCGTGGATTCATCAACTATTCGTTCTACCTTGAGGCTCTCGACAGGCTCAAGAAACCTGCCCGCCATCCGGCAGGCTGGTATCAAGTGCGCAAAGTAGCTAACCCTGAACCTTGAACTGTGAACCTGACAACCTGGGTAGTTACGATTATGTATTGATCCACTTCTTTTCTGCCTATCAATTTAGATCCTCCATTTTCTTATCCCTTTTCCCCTAAAAGTTGCGAAATTAGATCCAAAATGCACAAGAAGATGTGCATTTCTGCACAAAATCATGTGCATGGGCCATCAGTAATTTTGTAGAAATGCTATAATATCAATAGGTTATGGATGGCACGGTAATTGCCTTAATATAATGCAGAAAGGAGACAGAATGTCATCATCTCAAACTGGAAAATTAAGCATTAAGGAAAGGGGGTTACGATACAAACTTTTTATTATTGAAGCCTTAATTTTTGTCCTGCCTTTTCTTGTTCTCTCCTATATCATTTATATAAATAATGTCTTTTTTGAATTATCTCAGCTCATTATTTTAGCATTAGTCTTTATCCTTATTCTTGCCGGTCTGATTATCCTCCGTCAAATTTTCAACAGATTCTTAATGATTGCAACCTCAATCAAGAAGGCCGGGGACGATAATAAGTATTTGATCGATACACAAAAAGATACGTCCGAACTGCATGAGATAACAGTTTCTTTTAACAACATCATGAAAAAATTCGAAGATACAACCGGCGAGTTAAGGCGCAGGGTCTTCGAGTTATTTGCCATCAAAGAACTTACCGAAGTTGCGAGCAAGAGCATAGATATTCATGATTTGCTGAGTGTACTTTTGGAAAAGGCCATGGCAGTATCCAGGGCGCAAATCGCATCTGTGTTCATGGTTGAATCCCAAAAAGGGCGTTTTCGTATTGTAGCATCGAGGGGATTAGAATCGGGGCCAAAAAAGGATTCTTACATAAACTTGGTTATTCCCTGTAGCTTGCTACAGGGTTACCTTATCTTTTCCTCCCCCTCGACGGGGGAGGGTAGGTGGGGGTGATTCTAGGTGTTTTTTTCTCACCCTCCCCTTTATCCCCTCCCATCAAGGGAGGGGATGATAAGATACCCCGCAGCTTGCTGCGGGGAGGTTCATTATCAATGAATCCCTGGCACGACATGTGGTATCTGACAAGAAGCCCCTGCTTGTTAAAGACATTGAGGCCGATTCAAGGACCCAAAAGCGAAACGATCCGAAATACGGACCGCCATCATTTTTAAGCATGCCGATTTTCGTTAGAAAAAATTTGATATCAGTGCTGAACCTTTCCCATAAGGAGACTAAACAAGTCTTTGATTTTAACGATGAGCACATTTTGTCCATAATGATAGGCGAGATCGGATTTGCCTTAGAAAATGCCCAGCTCCATTTGACAGTCGAAGAAAATTTAAAAAATCTTCAAGAACGCACTGTAGAACTGACCAATGCCAATGATCAACTTAAAGAAGAAATCAACAAAAGGAAGCGGGCGGAGGAGGCATTCCAGGAGAGTGATAAGAATTATCAAACAATACTTGAAAGCATTGAAGAAGGCTATTACGAGATTGACCTTAGCGGTAACCTGACTTTTTTCAATGAATCACTATGCAAGATATTGGGGTATTCCTGTGACCAATTATTGGGCATGAATAACCGGGACTATACCACTCCGGAAACCGCCAAGAGAATGTATCAGATCTTTAACCAAATATACCGTACAGAAAAACCAGCAAGAGTAACGGACTATGAAATCATCAGAAAAGACGAGACTACAAGGGTTCTCGAGCTCTCTGCTTCCCTTATGCGGGACAATGGGGACAAGCCGATTGGATTCCGAGGTGTGGTCCGTGATGTCTCACAACGCCTATTGGCAGAGAGAGAGAAAAGGGAATTGGAAGCCCAACTCCAACAAGCCCAAAAGATGGAAGCTATCGGTACCTTAGCAGGAGGAATCACCCATGACTTCAACAATATCCTCGCCGCTATTATTGGATATACCGAGCTTGCGATGTTAGATATTCCAGAGGGGGGCAAAGCAAAACAAAGCCTGAAGGAAGTGCAAAAGGCCGGTAATCGAGCAAAAGATCTTGTAAATCAGATCCTCGCTTTCAGCCGCCAGAGCAAAAAGGAACTACTGCTGGTTCAGATCAGACCCATTGTCCAAGAGGCCCTCAAACTGCTCAGGGCATCTTTGCCCACCACCATTGAGATACGCCAGAAGCTTGAGATCCCGCCAGAGCAGGGAACTGTTGAAGCAGATCCCACCAAGCTCCATCAGGTTTTGATGAATCTTTGCACCAATGCGGCCCATGCCATGCGTGAGAATGGGGGCATTCTGGAGGTAAGCCTCACCAAAGTGGATATGTATGCAGACGCTGCAGCCCGGCACACGGATATACGTCCAGGGTCCTATTTGAAACTGACCGTGAGTGATACTGGCCATGGCATGACCCCTGAGGTGCGAGAACGGATCTTTGATCCCTATTTCACCACCAAGGAGAAGGGCGAGGGAACCGGCCTGGGATTGTCTGTAGTCCACGGGATTGTCAAGGATCATCGTGGTGACATTACTGTTGAGAGTGAGCTGGGAAAGGGGACCACCGTTTATATACTTCTCCCCCGAATAGACCATGCAAAGGAGGCGGCAGTGGAACCGGAGTCCCGCCTCGGCAGAATTCCTAACGGTCATGAGCATATCCTTTTCATCGACGATGAGCAGGCCTTGGTGGATTTAGGCAAGCAAATGCTGGAGCTCCTGGGATATGAAGTGATTACCAGAACGAGCAGTATAGAGGCTCTGGAGCTATTCCAGGCACAACCGAACAAATTCGACCTTGTTATCACCGACATGACAATGCCTAATATGACAGGTGAAAAGTTGGCAAAAGAACTCATGAGAATCCGCCCCAATATTCCAATTATACTTTGCACAGGATTTAGCGAGCAGATCACTGAAAAGGAGTCCAAAGAGATAGGCATTAGAGAGTTTGCCATGAAGCCACTTGTGATGCGAGATCTCGCTAAATCTATCCGGAAGGTGCTTACCGAAAAAGAGCCATTATAATCCCAGCCTTTTTATTCTAAGATTGCCTTTTAAGAACATGCTCAATAAAGCGTGGAAAATGTAGGGTCGGCCCGCCCTCCCCGTCCCGAAACCGTTACGGGATCGGGAGGCGCGACAATTCTGGGTATTGTATATCTGTATCATTCTTTGTAGGGTCGGGTTTTATACCCGACCTTAAACCGGTGGCATGTAAAATGCCACCCTACATCTGGATGTTGAATTGGGTTTTATACCCGCCCGCCTCGCCTGAGCGAGAGCGATGGCGGGCAGGCCCGACCTTAA
>Ga0114930_10003872_pt1 | contig 12856 bp, 4 predicted proteins | sample AnhtaG_FD_87300 | JGI IMG/M metagenome (GOLD analysis project Ga0114930, IMG submission 87300) | Deep subsurface microbial communities from Anholt, Denmark to uncover new lineages of life (NeLLi) - Anholt_01485 metaG | ecosystem: Environmental > Aquatic > Marine > Oceanic > Sediment | place... | reverse complement strand
CGGCATCATCATCCTCGGTCTGGGGATGGTGATGGTCGCAACAATATTTCCTGTGGGGTGGAGCCGGGCCCGGACCCTCCGCGAATACACGGTTCACAAGGCGGTCACCGCCAATGCACATGCCACGGTCAAGTCACTGGTTCGCGTGAGCAGCCCTACCTTCAACGCCTCGAGCTTCCTCGGCGATCTTATCTACGACCCCCACGACCCATCCGACCCGAGCGATGATACGCCCATTTCAACCTGTCCGGACTACTACGAACAGATTGGTGACACGTGGGTGCACGCGTTGAACCTCGAAAACATCCAGGTAGCTCCCCGGCGGTTCGTCAGCGAGGACCCCTGGCACATCCAAGCACCGCAGCTCGCCCTCGACGCCCTTGATCTTCCCGATGAACTCGTAGAAAGCTCGTTTTTCAGAAAACAGATCAGCTTTCACCAGCGGGTCTATCCGCCCCTCGAGATTCTCCCTAACGATGCCGACGACGCTCAGAAACGCCGCTGGGATGACGCCCTGGCGACACGCCGGTTCTGTTGGACGGTGTTCCACCGTCTTCGCGAAGTGATAGACCCTAACGACCCCGACGCCACCGGTAACATACGTGCATTCGACGTCTACTTCGTGACTCTCCGGCGGCCTAATCCGACGTATCGCTACGCACGCCAGGAGCCCACATCCGTTCCCGATGCCTGCAACCTTACGAACCTTGCGGGAGGAGCTGTTGTTCCAACCGCTCGCCCGCCGGATGACGACGTGATGTTTCCCGTGCCCTGGCGGGTTCAGGTTTGGTTTCCTCCGGACAACTTGGTGTTCAGAGACAACACCACGGGGATTCCGACGGAAATCATGGTGCCCCCGCCGGAGCTATCAGCCACTCCGCAAGCACTAACCATGTGGGGCCAGATGTTCCCTACCGGGACGCGATTCATCGACGAGATCACCGGCGAAATCTACCGCGTCGTGAAACACCGGGTAACCGGCGACAATGCCGAGCAGGCCCATTTAACCCTCGACCGCGAGGTCTTCCTCGAGGACATCAACCTTGATATGGGTGACCCAAGATGCGGGGTGGGGTGCGAGTTTGCCCCCTATCAGCACCTGCTGCGCACCGTATGGGTCTTCCCTCCCTCAGCCCAAGCCACGCGGGCCAAGGGGAACATCCTGGTCTTCGAGGGCTCGCAACCCGTCGTCGACATCGAAGTGCAGACCCTAAAGATCCCACCGACCGAATAATCTCCGGCGTTCCGATAAACGGTTCCGTACGATGCGCTGCCGCTTCATTACACGCTCCGAAGACAGGCCGTCGGATGGGGCTGAAATCGAATCGGCTCAAGTGGCAAAGCAGGCTTTACCGACACCTGGCACACGCAACAATTGAGTCAGCCGGTGTCGGAGAGCACCGTCGGGAAGGCACTTTCTGTATCGGAACCGTGATGCGTAAGCGCCGTTGCGACAAGAAGTTAAGGTTGAATTGTACCCGCTCGATCCGCCGGAGAGCCTTTTCGCTTGTCGAGCTGGTCGTGGCCATGGGGGTACTCTTGCTGATGTTCTCGCTGGCCGGGACGGTGTTCAATCAGACCATCCAGTCCACCGGGCAGGCACGGGCCCTGATCGACGTCAGCCAGTCGTTGCGGGCCTTCGAGCAGACCCTTCGGGAGGACCTGGAGAACGTGGTACCCGGCTCGGTGATGCTGATTCAGGCCAACCCGGTCAATGCCTACTGGACGCAGCAAGGGAGGGAGGCGGACAACGACGGTAACCCCGACCCCGACCTCGACGGCTATCCGCACCTAAGCGATCCGGCCCGAGAAGACGCAGGCGGCAACATGATTCAGCCCCGGGCTGACATCCTCATGTTCTTCACCGCCCGCAAGGGCACCAGCTATGTTCATCCGGGTGTGACGTCGAATCTACAACAGGTGGTCTACGGCCATGCCGAACTCGGCGAGTACGTATGGAAGGACGACAAATATGACTTCCAACCGGGTCTAACGGCGTTTCCCGAGGAGAAGGACTACCCCTCACCGACCGCCGTGTCGCGGGTCCCGGCTGAGCAATGGCATCTGGCCCGACGCGGTGTTTTGCTTCTCCCGACCAATCCCGATTCACAAAACCGCCCACCGGATTTGGGCGATCCTTCGATCCTTCGTAGTGAGAACGATGTAGTGGAAGGGTTCAACCTTCTCCAGCATGCTCAGACTCCGTGGTCGGATTCGCCCTGGTCTCTGCCCGCGATCTTCGATGACGCCCTTCCGTTCGCGCGGAGCCGGCTGGATCCAACCTCACCGGCGCCGTTGGCCGACCGACTCGGCCACTACTTCCTGCCGAATTGTGCCTCATTCAAAGTCGAGTGGACGCTTAATCCGCGCAGTGATTTTGTGGGCGGACGCCTGGACGGCACACGGGAGGTCTACTGGTTCGACCCGGGGCGGTTCGATCCGGACGATCCCGCAGGGCACCCCTTAGCCGAGCTGGAGGTGGCCCGGGACGCGGCCACAGGGCAACTGGAGGCCAATCTCAACAGCCTGCTCGACGATCGAACTGAACACCCGGACGGGCTACCGCCCTATTCGTTGTCGGATCGATTCCTGGGCCAGCGATTGACCGACGACCCGGACAGGGGTTGGCCTGAACTCGCTCTCGAGTTCGGCGCGCAGCCCTCGGACGTCCGTCCGAATACCGTAAGTTTCGGGCCGCGGCGCAGATCCGACACGGCCGAGATCGTCCCGGAGGACATATTCCCTGCTGCTTTGCGTATTACCATCGATGTTTTTGACAGCGAGCGACGGTTGGAGCGGCCGACGCGGCATGTGATCGTCGCCCCGGTGGGTGGATGAAGCGCCTTGGGTTTTGGGGGATTTGGAGTCGAAACGAGCATAAGGTGTGGGACCGAGTTTCCAGTATGCGTGATCGCGAGACGAAAATGGGATTCAGTGTCAGGAGCGTGACAGCTATCAGGCCGTCGTGCGTTCACCGGCGGCGCGCTTCGGTGCTGGTTTTGGTGGTGACGCTGCTGGCGGTCCTGTTCGTCACCGGCATCACCCTTCTGGCCACGCTCAACTTCGAGGCGGACATTATCGCCGCCGACCGGCAACGAGATCGAGCCAGCGCTGCCGTCGAGGCGGTGGTCGATGATTTCGCGTCGATGCTCCGTGACAGCATGATGGGGGGCCCCAGTGTCCCATTCGGCGGGAAGGTCATCGGGGAATCCCGCGGGGGCTTCGCGGAGCTCCCTGGAGTGCACAATCTGTTTGGCCCCGTCGAGCCGCATGAAACATCTGACAGGCGAGTGGTGTTCGGTGGGCTGACGGATCTGGTGTCGCTGAAAAACGGACCCCACGACGGGTCCCAGTTTCGCGTCCTGTCGGATTACGAGTACGATCACGAGGGATCGTTAGTCCCGTTTCTGGGGATCGACACGTCCTGGACCAGCGGCGAATCGGTGGCACTTCTCAATCCTGAGCTCGTTCCGCAGAAAATACCCATAGTCCCCGTCGACGCTGATGGGGACGGGATCACAGATACTCTACAGGTCGATGTCGAGCGGTTGGGCTTTTCACGGACCCAGATCGAAACACTGGCCAGGCAGCTCAACGACCCTGCGAATCCCACGGGCAGGGTCTTTCTCGGCTTGCGCGTGGTCGCCCACGGCGGATTGGCAAATCTCAATGCGTCCCATCCGACGGTGATCGCTAATGTACTCAACCTGTGGCGCAAGGACTCTTCAGGGGAAGACAAGTTGTGGGTGGAGGCCCTCACCAGTGTGGACGGGCGTCACCCTGAGCTGGGTTTCTTCAGGCACCGCCCGGCTCTTCAGGGGCGGGCCTACTCAGTGCCCGTCGAAGAGGGGATCCTGCGCCGGCGAATGCTTCTCCCGCCGCGGATAATCGCCCCATCCCTGCTACACGGGAACTCGTTTTTGGATCCCGCGGATAGCCCGTACGGGGAGGCGGACCTGGCCACGAGGCTGTTTCCGCCGATTCTCGGCGACCAGTCCGGTGTAGGCTTCGATACGGTGTACGAAAATAGTCACAGGTACTTGCCCTTTATGCTTACCGACAAGGACCGTTACGACCCGCGGGATAAGGACTCCCCGTATCTTTGGGTCATGCGCATGGAGCCGTTTACCTCGTTTGACTTTGACCTCACCGGGAATGCTTATGATCGTCGCCATCTGGTCACCACCGTGAGCTATGACGACCTTTTGTCACGCGGCGCGCGGTGGCAGGATTCTACCGGGCGAGATTGGGACCTTATGGAGAAGATGCGCCAGGCCAACCGGGCAGCGGATCTGCCGGGCCAGCGTCCGCCCCTGCCCTTCGAGTATCCCAATTACCCGCATAACATCCCTGACCAGACCAGGCCCAGCCCCGACCCCGATCCCGTCGTTTGCGACTGGCCAACCAGGGGTAGCGACGTCTGCCGGTTCGATCCGCGCAAGGGGCGCCTGCTGCTGAGCCTGCCCTGGCTCGATAACGCGTTCAGTGACGACGACAACGATGGCAACGATCTCATCACCAAACAGCAGCGGCAGCGCCTGATCCATGACGTGTTCATGATGCTGGTGCACAATGCCCGCGGGCCGTATTGGGACGAGATCGATTGCACTGTCACGACCTGTCCAGCGGGAGAGTTTTGCTACTCCGACGACAACCGCTGTTACGACGAGATCACCGGCCAGTCACATCGCCTGAGTCTGCTATCGCGCACGGCTGCTTCGCTCACCGCAAACATGTTGGACTACCTGGACGCCGATGATATACCGACCCGCATCGGCCTGCGTTCGTTCGACTTCAGCGATCCGACACTACCAGGGCGCCTGATCGGTTGGGTCTGCGTAGGGGGCGAGAAGGACAGGCAGCCGTGTGATGTTGATGATCACTGCCCTCGCGGGGTCTGCGCGGTTACACCCCAAGCTCAGTACGTCTTCGGCCTGGAGCGACAACCTTACATCACCGAGGTGGCGACGGTGACTGGTGACAACGCCACGGGCATACTCTCGCGGGCCGTGGAGCTGTTCAACCCCTACGGAGAGCACATCGATCGGGATGCTGATTACTGGCTCATAGAGCTCGACCCAAACGCGGGGCCGTTCAGCGCAAACCCGATTCCGTTGGACAGACAACTCCGTGCCGGGGAGTTTACGGTGTTCAAAACGGATGCGGGCAATAAGTTCACTCTTGGCGGCCAGACGCCCGCCGGGCGCGCCTATGAGGCTACGAGGCCACTTACCTTTCAGAAGGGCTGGGTAATCTACCTGGTCCGCCGGGTAACGTATCCGGGAGACGGACAGTACACCGAAGTCGTCGTCGATCAATTCAAAGTGGACGGGCAGTCGATCGACATGCAGGCGCCGCCCGGGGAGGAACTTACACACTCCATGGAGCGGATGGTCACTTATAGTTCGTTGTGGACCGCTCCAATCCCGGACACTGACAAGGGACATGACGGTTTCCATACCCTCGGGAACTGGAACAATCACAACAATCCGGATTTACGGCCTGTCGAGGTGAACTTCGCCGGTACGGGCAGGTTCGCTTTCGATCCGAAGCGCCCCGATGATCCGGAGAGAGTCGGCGCCTTTCCGACGACCGGCTCGCTGTTGCTGTTAATGCGGCATGCGAACCGGTCGTTTGATGAGTATGCGGAGGGTTCCAACGAAGACCTGGCCTTTACGACCTGGCTCGATGACGTGACCACGTGGACGGAAGCCACCGGACTCGTCACGGTCCACGAATATACGCAGATCGACAATGGTCGGATGCCGGTCTTCGACGTCGGAAACGCGCATCACGTCGACCCGCTGAGCACGAACGTGAACACACCCGGCGATTTGCAGAACCTCTCATGGGGTCAGCTGGTGTTCGACTATTTCACGACATTGCCGCTGAGCAACGCGGGGCCCTACTTTATTGAGGACCCCGACCTTGTTGCCCACCCCGCGTCGCTCCCGCGGGTCGATCTGGACGGTCTGCGTGTCCACGGCCGGATCAACATCAACGCCGCCCCGTGGACGGTCCTGGCAGGTCTACCACTGGTTCCGATGCAGAGAATTCCGGAAGTGTTTCGAGACAAGATCCGGTTTGGTGCAGGTCTCGATGGGAAGCCCGATAGTGAGGCTGCCCAGATCGAGGAGCCCTTGGCCCAGTCGATAGTTGCGTACCGCGAGGTCCGGGAAGTCACCGACCACCCCGATACCAGCTATCAGACGTTTACCACGGGGGACTATGGAAATGGATGGCGCGGCTGGAACGACCCGGCGCCGGTGTCGCGGCGTGGCACCGGATTCATGACCGTCGGCGAGCTGGCCAACGTCCGCCACGTAGGCGCCACGGACGGGCGCTTCCGGGTCGAGTTCGGCGAGGTGGATCTCGATGACAGCGATTTCGTGACAGCCGTTGCGCGGATGGTCGCCCTTGGCGATTGGGTGACAGTACGATCGCACGTATTCACGATTTACGGGGTGCTTCGCGGCGAGGGAGACGAGTCCGTCGCCGATCCACTGGCCCGGGCATCCGATGTGGACAGGCGGGCTGTGCGATTTCAGGAGACCATAGACCGTTTGCCGACCTTCCTGGGCGAGCCGACGCCGGTGCCCATCGGGCAACGCACGATGGGCAAGTATATAGACGTGCGGAACGATTAACGGCGCCTGCCGCGGGTACGCATGCCCTCACTGGGGCTCGCACCACCCAGTGTATACATCCAGGCCTGCTGAGCGGCAGTCCGGTAATAGCCCGGTACAAAGACCGCGGCCAGGAATGGAAAAGGACCCGCGCATTGGTATCATCGCGCTTTGGCGCATATAATGCTGGGGAACCCTCGGAGGGGGGGTGGTGACCTTCGCAGCCATCACCACCGTGATTTTTTTAATCATGCCGCAGGACTTGATTGGGCTGCCCCGACCCTCTCCACCCTTGCTACATTCACAGGAGTAATAGAACGATGCCCACAGACCGGCTGAACTTGTGTGTCGTGCTGGTTGCCCTTGGTTGGGTTGCAGCGGCTCCGGCGCGCGCCGGTGACGGCCTGCCGGCCCGGCCGGCGCCGCCTGATCCCGAAGCCAATAGTCAAAAGTCTGCAATAATGATCACGGACGCCGGCGAGGTGGCCGCGCAGAACGCAAGTTGTGAGGTCATCGGTGGCTTCGACGACCTGCACGCCGGGCAAAACCGCTATCGCGGTAATGCCTTTCGGATGGAGTACGACGCCGTCCTAGTCGAGATCCGAATGGAGCTCCGCTTCGACGGCGAAGTGGATCTGTATTTCTCCGTCCACCGGGCCCCCTCCGACGAGGGCGTCCCGTATGAACGTGCCCTAGCCGACTGCGTTGCATTGGACGCATCAGACGACGAGAGATACGAGTCCTGCACGTTGCCCACGACGTTCTTGCTGGAGGCGGAGTCTGACTATCTGATCGGCGTGGCCTGGGGACAGACTAATAATCCCGCGAGTCGCAACGTAACGTACGGTCGTGACCAGCAGACCTACCCTCTGCCCTTCTTGCAGGGCCAAGTCTTGGGACTGGTAGCGGTCAACACGGCTCCACCGATCGACGACACCCTTGAGCTTGCAGTCTTCAACGGCGGGGCGTACTCGATGGAGCTCTGCTTTGAGCCTGTTCCGGGGGCCTGCTGTGTACCGCCCGACCCCGACGTAGGGTACCCGGGCGGATGCGATCCTGAGAGGTTGCCGGCCGACTGCGTTGATCCCGGCGGCTGGTTTCACGGCCAAAGGACCGTGTGCGATCCCAACTTATGCGATTTTGGTGCCTGCTGCGAACCCTGCGAGGAGTGCCTGGACGACTATGCGCGCGAGGCTTGTGAGGCCGAAGGCTGGACTTGGGCGGGTGCCAACGTGCCTTGTCCGGCGTCTCCAGGCGACCTTTGCCCGGAAATCACCGGTGCATGCTGCAATGGCGCCAACTGCAGCGAAGTCTGCGACGATGATTGCGACGCCCTTGGCGGCGACTACCTTGGCGACGGAACGACTTGCGAACCAAACTTTTGCGCCGGTGCATGCTGTGTCTATGGCACTGGCTGTGGGGATACAACGCGGGAAATCTGCGGCTCAGCAAGCGGCGACTTCAAGGGGGAAGGCACGACATGTGATGCGCTTCCGCCCGAACTGGAATGCGGTGGAGCATGTTGCGCGCTATTGTTCCTCGATCCGATCTGTCTGCGCGACCTCAGGCGCGACCAGTGTGTTGAGGGGGGCGACGTGGATGATCCTGTTTACATGGGGGACGCGACTCAGTGCTGGGACGAGGACATCGATGACTGCACCGCTCCTTCCACCAGGGGAGCCTGCTGTCTGCCCGACGGCTCGTGCCTGATAACAAGCCAGGATTTCTGCCAGGGCAGCGGCGATGGTGCCTTTGTCCAGGATGGAACCTGCGATCAGGTAACCTGTACGGCCTGCTGCACGGACACGGGCGAGTGTTATATGAGCGCGACCGGCCAGTGCCCTGCCCCTGACACTGTCATCGACCCTCCCTGTGTACCTAACCGGTGTATTATCCCGATCGGAGCCTGTTGCTTCAATGACGAAAACACAGACTGCGTAGATGGCGAAAGGCGCGACACCTGTGAGCAGGCTGGCGGACGGTTCCAGGAGGGCAATACGGACTGTGAAAACGACTGTCCCGACTCGTTCGGCGCCTGCTGCCGGCCCAACGGGACTTGTACCGATCGCGTGACCGAAAGTGAGTGCGAGGACACCTTGAATGGGAAGTACTACGACGGGACCGCTTGTGACTCGGCGGGTGTCGATTGCCCGGCACCGGATGCCTGTTGCCCGGCACTGGGTGCCTGTTGCCTGGACGACGGCACTTGCTTTGTCAAGCTCTCCGACGAATGTGAGGGTCCGGCCGGGCTCGGCGGTTCGTTTGCGGGAGCCGGTGTTGAATGCGGACGTGACACCTGCCCCACCGGAGCCTGTTGTGTTGGCAGTGATTGCATCGTGCCAGAGCTCACCAGGGCCGCCTGTGACGCCCGCCTAGGTGGCTACCGCGGCGACGGCACGGTCTGCTCTGACGACACAATTAAATGCGGGGACATCGAGGGTGCCTGCTGTATGCCCGACGAGGACTGTGAGTCCCTGGTCCACCAAGACTGCTTCGATCACCCTGATGGCGGCGAATATCAAGGTGAAGGTGTCCCCTGCGGCGGAGACGTATGCACCCTTGGGGCGTGTTGCCCGCCGGACTTCCCCGACGGTGACTGCGTGGACGACGTGCTGCCCCTCGAGTGTGATGCAGACGGTGGTGAATCGTACCCCGGCGTGGCCTGCCTGGAGCGCCCCTGCGATCCCACCGGTGCGTGCTGCAACGGCGGAGACTGCACGATTGAGAAGGAGGTGGATTGCATTATCGCCGGCGGCCTCTACCAGGGCGATGATACGGAATGTCTGCCCGGGCTGTGCACGCTCGGCGCATGCTGCCATCTGGATGGCACCTGCGAAGACGGCGTCCTGGCATCGGCATGTACGGATCCCGCCGACTTCTACCCAAATCGTGACTGCAGCCAAGAATGCTACCCGCGCGGTGCCTGCTGCAAAGAGCTAGAGTGCCTTGAGGGGCAGACGCGACAGCTATGCGAGAACGCCGGTGGCACCTATGACGGCGACGGAACGGTGTGCCGCGAGGAACTCTGTGTCGCGGTTGCCTGCTGCATGCCGCCGGATGACGAGTGCGTCGACGGGGCCCTTACACGACAGGAATGCGAAATGAATGACGGTGTGTACTTACCCGGCGCTACGTGTGTCGGCGCCGATTGCACGCGCGGGGCGTGCTGCCGGGCGGACGGAACCTGCGCCCTGGACAATACCATCCGGGTATGGTGTGAGGACCCGGAGGACTTCCAGCCCGGCGCGACCTGCAACGACTGTGTTGGTCGTGGTGTCTGCTGTGTGCCCGACGATGAGACGTGTTACATCATGACCCAAGAGGTGTGCCAACAACAGCACGGCGGCAGGTATGGTGGTGATGCGACAGTGTGCGAGCCTACTGACCTGTGCCGGGTGGGTGCTTGCTGTATGTTCGACGAAAATTGCGACGACACGCAAACACGTCTGGACTGCGAACTTGCCGGTGGCATTTACGTGGAGCCCGGGGCTACTTGCGATACCATCGAATGCGCCCGCGGCGCCTGCTGTGAACCAGACGGAACATGCCGCGATGACACGGTTGCGCCCAAATGCACGACCCCCGGAAGCGACTTTCATTCCAGTTGGACCTGCGAGACGCTTGATCCTCCGTGCGAGCCCAAAGGAGCCTGCTGCGATTGGACCACGTACATCTGCGAGGACTTTGTAACCTTCGGAGAGTGCCAGGGCCCTGACCGGGAGTGGACCCAGAACGTCCCGTGTGCCGACCTTGACCCGCCGTGCGAGCCAACCGGGGCCTGCTGTATTGATGCGACCTGTTTAGTGATGACCGAATCGGAGTGTGCAGATGCCGGCGGCAGCTACCAGGGCGATGACACCCCGTGCGAACCGAATCCGTGCCAGCCGTTGTCCATCGTGTCATCCAGTCCGCCTGATTGCACGATCGACGCCCGTCAACCGTCGAAACCGGATGGATCCCAACAGGCTGGATGGGACTCGATCGTGATCACCTTTGACGGCGATGCCTCCGGTCTGACCGACGAGGATTTCACCCTCGAAATACCCGTAGGATCCATGCCGGGGCCACCGGCTGGGGTGATCCCGTCCGGGAGTGACGTCACGGTCCTCTTTCCCCAGATCATCCCGACCGCAGCGTGGAGCTGTGTCGTCTACAACGTCGATGGAACGAAGATCTGTCTGGGATACCTGCCCGCGGATGTCAGCGGCGATCGCACGAGCGCACCGGCGGACATCTTATACTTGATCGACTGTCTCAACGGTGTCAGATCATGCGAAATCCGGCAGTGCGACGTCGACCGCAGTGACCTGTGCGGGCCGCCGGACATTTTACGGGTGATCGACCTGCTCAACGGTGCAGGCGATTACGAAGCCTGGCTAAATCGTTCGATCGCCGACTGCCCAAGCGCACCGTAACTACTTCGGAAGACGTGGGTGGTTCAATTCGGACTCGACGTCCCCCGGAGCTTACTATGGTTGGGTATTATCGTTTGTTGTGTAATGGCTGGCCCCTGTGCCGGCCGTAGCCTGTCGCCTATGAGCAACCCCGACGTGGTAGGACAAACCGCTACGCGAAAAGGGAGAGCAGTCTACCCGGTAAGCGTGGCTTCCGCTTCCGTCACTTGGTCAATGAGTGTGGACCGGAGCTCGTCGAACTGTTCGTAGGTGATCCCGAGAGTATCCAGCATATCTTCCGTAACGACCGAGTGCTGCGCGGTAAGGTAGAAGCCGATTTTCTCTTGGCAGCACAGTGCGTCGGCAAGCTGGATGAGCGTGGCTATGTTCCTCAGCTCGACGCTCAGCGCCTCGGGATTGTGATGGAACCCGACGGCGGCGCGCAGATGCCGCGGGAACTTCCATTTGGTTGTCAGGCCGACGCCGAAGGCCTGATGGTCAGCGCCGATTACCTGTCGCTCGCACTCCAGAAAATCGATGTTGGCTCGCTCGCAACGATTGATCACCTCCGCAAACTGATCGGGGAAGACCTGACGCTCCACCAGGGTACCGATATCGTGAATCAACCCGGCAACGAAGACCTCGTCGCTCATCACCGGGTGAGGTGATAATCTGGCCATGGTCCTGGCGGACACCGCAACCGCCACACTGTGTCGCCAAAGATCGGCGGCGCTGAACCGTTCGGATATGCGCCGTCCCTTGAAGAGCCGCGCTATCGACGCGGCGATCGCAATGTTCTTAACTGCCGACAGGCCCAGGAGAATGATGGCGCGATCCACACTGGCCACCTGTCCCGGCAGGCCGTAGAACGCCGAGTTGACGACCTTCAGCACCTTGACGGACAGTGCCGGGTCATTCTTGATCACCTCATGCAGGTCGCGCGCCGTGCTCTTGGGGTCCTCAACGATCTCGATGATCTTGATGGTAACTTCAGGAAGTGTTGCGATGTCGCCGACCGCCGCTAAAGCCTTCTCGACGATCACCTTGGCGTTATCGGCTGTCTCTACAGTCATAACTCATCCTCGCACCTGTATCCCAGTATTGGTGTCGGCGCTCGTTCAGCCAGTTTGGAGTTTATCGTCAGGCTGCACCTAGCGGATTAGGTTGGGTTGGCCTACCGGGAGCAAAGTGTTGACCTTTCGCCGGAAATGTTCGTCAAGCGGGAGCTGGGCGAGGATTTGTGCGATGCGCGTCCCTGCCTGACCGTCGCCGTAAACCGTAGCCCTTCCGATTATAGGCCTTTTGCGAAGGGCCTTTTGCAGTGCCCCGCGGATTGAGGCCAGAGACTCGTCGGCGTCGACCACCCAACGTCCGTTTCTCTCCCGCCCCTGCTGGCGAGGACCGATATTGACCGACGGCGTGCCGGCGCCGGCTGCTTCAACGATCCCGCTGGAGGAGTTGCCCACAAGCACGTCGGCGTCAAGGAGCATGCGCAGATAACGATCACGATCCAGCGATCGGACGACCTGGATCGAGCCGTTGCCGACACGCCGGCAGTGTGCCTCGATCGCTTCGACAATGCCGGTGTGCCCACGGTCGCTGTTCGGGTAGACGATCGTTCGCGTAAGTCTGACCTCTTCGACGGCCTTCAAGATTGCGTTCATCACCCGCCGCTCTGTGGTCGGATTGCGGCCAATCGGATGGTGTAGGATCAGCGCGTGACCGGTTCGTTTCCGTGCGCCCTTCGCCTCTCCGGCCAGACGCACGAGGCGATCGAGGCCCGGAGCCCCGACCCGGTATACGCGATCGGCGGATTCACCCATGCGAATGATCCGT
>Ga0114930_10003871_pt1 | contig 12857 bp, 14 predicted proteins | sample AnhtaG_FD_87300 | JGI IMG/M metagenome (GOLD analysis project Ga0114930, IMG submission 87300) | Deep subsurface microbial communities from Anholt, Denmark to uncover new lineages of life (NeLLi) - Anholt_01485 metaG | ecosystem: Environmental > Aquatic > Marine > Oceanic > Sediment | place... | reverse complement strand
CCTCGCCGAACGCGCCGCGCGCCTGCTTGTTGGAGAGGATGTCGCGCAGGCCCACGACCTGGCTCGACAGGTCGCCCAACTGCTTCTGCGCCGCGTCGATGCGCACCAGGCGCTCGCGCAGCTCGCCCACGGTGGCGCCGGTTTCCTTGGCCGATTTCTCCAGCGTCTCGCCGATCTTGCCGGTGAGCGCGGTCAAGCGCTGGTCCACCGCCGCCGCCAGCGCGCGCTCCTGGTCCTGCAGGCGCTTGGTCAGCTCCGCGTTGGCCGCCGCCTGGGTGTCGGCCATCTGCTTGAGCCGCCCGGCCAGCTCGGCCACCCCCGCGCCGCCCTCGCCTCCGGCGCGGCGCAGGTAGAGCGCCGCGGCCAGCCCGAGGGCCAGGGCGGCGACGGCGATCAGCGCGAAATCGAGGGCGGAAAAGGGCATGGGCGGGCCGCAAACGTGAGCAATCCTCACAGTCTAGCACGGCGCGGTTCGCCGGCGCCTCGCCTTGACCCAAGGCGGGCGAAGCCCTATCTCCAGTTCGGATTTCCCGGCGCCGAGCACCCCAACCCAATGGCCAAGCTGCCGATCATCGTGGCGCCCGATTCGCGCCTGAAGCTGACCAGCGCCCCCGTGGGGCGCGTGGACGCCGCCGTGCGCCGACTGATGGACGACATGCTCGAGACCATGTACGCGGCCGTGGGGGTGGGGCTTGCCGCGCCGCAGGTGGGCCAGCTCAAGCGCGTGATCGTGCTGGACGTGGCGCGCGAGGGCGAGGAGCACCGCCCGTTGCGCTTGGCCGATCCCGAGATCGTCGAGGCCTCGGACGAGGACGCGACGTTCGAGGAAGGCTGCCTGTCGCTGCCCAAGCACTACGCCGACGTCGTGCGCCCCAAGTGGGTGAAGGTGCGCTACCGCGACGCGCACGACGCGGTCCGGGAGGTCGAGGCCGAGGGGCTGCTGTCCACCGTGCTGCAGCACGAGATCGACCACCTCGACGGCGTGCTGTTCGTCGACCACATCTCGGCGCTCAAGCGCAACATGATCCTGCGCAAGCTGATCAAGATGAAGAAGGCGCAGGCGCTGGAGACGGCGTAGGCCCTTCCGGCCTTCTCCGGAAAAGCCGCCAAGACGCCAAGGCGCCAGGATCGCGGGTCGTGCCGCCGTCGGGGCGGTGCCGGTATTGCGCTTTTCCTTCCAACTTGGTGTCTTGGCGACTTGGTGGTTTTCTCAACCGCGCCGTTGGGCGTAACGTGATGTCATGACCGCGACCCACAAGCTGCGCCTCGCCTTTTTCGGCACGCCCGAGTTCGCGGTGCCGGCGCTCGCCGCGCTCAAGGACGCGGGCCACGCGATCCTCGCCGTCTATACCCAGCCGCCCAGGCCCGCCGGCCGGGGCCAGGCCGAGCGCAAGTCGCCCGTGCACCTCGCGGCCGAGGCGCTGAAAATCCCGGTCGCGCATCCGGCCTCGCTCGGCGACCCGGCGGTGCAGCGCGAAATCGACGACCTGAAGCTCGACGCCGCGGTGGTCGCGGCCTACGGCCTGATCCTGCCCAAGCCGGTGCTGGACGCGCCGCGGCTGGGCTGCGTCAACATCCATGCCTCGCTCTTGCCGCGCTGGCGCGGCGCCGCGCCGATCCAGCGCGCGATCCTCTCGGGCGACCGGGAGACGGGCGTGACCATCATGCGCATGGACGAGGGCCTGGACACCGGGCCGATGCTGCTGCACCGCGCGATCCACCTGGACCTGGAGGAGACCGCCGGCACGCTGCACGACAAGCTGGCGGCCTTGGGGGCGCACCTGATCGTGGTGGCGCTGGCGGGCCTGGCGGCCGGAACGCTGAACCCGATGGCGCAGCCGGAACAGGGCGCCACCTACGCCGCCAAGATCGACAAGGACGAAGCGCGGCTGGACTGGGCCCTGGACGCCGGCGCGCTGGAGCGCCGCGTGCGCGCCTTCACGCCCATGCCCGGGGCGTGGTTCGAGCTCGCCGGCGAGCGCGTGCGCGTGCTGCAGGCCGCGGCCGTGCACGGGCTCGCGCACGGCAAGCCGGGAACCGTGCTGGACGAAAAGCTGACCATCGCCTGCGGCAAGGGGGCGCTCAGGCCCCTGGTGCTGCAGCGCGCGGGCAAGCTCGCGATGCCGCACGACGCGTTCCTGCGCGGACACAAGGTGCCGGCGGGCACGGTGCTGGCGTGACGCGCTGGAAGCTGGTGGTCGAATACGACGGCGGGGGGTTCGTCGGCTGGCAGCGCCAGGACAACGGCCCGTCGGTGCAGGCGGCGCTGGAGGCGGCGGTCGCCAAGTTCTGCGGCGAGCGCGCGCGCGTCTGGGGCGCGGGCCGCACCGACGCGGGCGTGCATGCCCTGGGCCAGGCGGCGCATGTCGACATCCGCAAGAAGACCACCCCGCGCGCGGTGCGCGACGCGATCAACCACCACCTGAGGCCCCTGCGAGTCGCGGTGCTGTCGGCGGAGGAGGCGGACAAGGACTTCAACGCGCGCGTCTCGGCGCGCGAGCGGCTGTACCGCTACCGCATCGTCAACCGGCGCGCGCCGCTGGCGCTGGAGCGCGGCCGCGCCTGGCACGTGCCCTACGCGCTCGACGCCGCGGCGATGCACGAGGCGGCGCAGGCGCTGGTGGGCCGGCACGACTTCACCACCTTCCGCGCCAGCGAGTGCCAGGCCAGGTCGCCGGTCAAGACGCTCGACCAGCTTTCGGTCGACCGCGACGGCGAGTTGATCGCCGTGACGGCGCGCGCGCGCTCGTTCCTGCACCACCAAGTGCGCAACATGGTGGGCTCGCTCGCCTTGGTCGGGCGCGGCACGTGGCGCAAGGCTGATCTGCAAAAAGCGCTGGAGGCGAAGGACCGCAGGAAAGGCGGGCCCACCGCGCCGCCGGAAGGGCTGTACTTGGTCGAAGTGAAGTATTAGTCATCGGCTTCCTTGACCCATGTCAATGCGTGCAGTGCAGCAAACTCCCTTAATCCGTCCCATGTTCATGTAGCCTGCGGCGGCGACGTCCGCGGGTCGGGGCCGGCGGAGTTGCCATGAGGCCAGCACCGCATTGCCAGAGGGTTTCGAGCGCGCCGGCGGCAGCGCCGCCGCGGCGCGTCCGGCACCGAGTTCTTTCGATCCATCGCGCGCAAGGCGCCGTTGGCCCGTCCGGTTTCCCGGCGGAACCCGGCGGCCAAGCCGCGCGCGCCTGCGCGTTCGTTTTCAACAGGAGGAAGCAATGAAAGGAACGGCTGTCCTAGCGGGCCTGGCTGTGCTGGCGGCGGGGCCGGTGCTGGCCGCAGACCCGGCGACGATCGACTGGTCGAAGGTCCCGGCCAAGACCGTGACCCTGTTCTATCCCGGCCAGTCGACCTACGACTGGCTGCTTACCCCCGATCACAAGAAGGGCGACAAGCAGGTCGCGCAGGGCAAGGCGTGCCTGTCCTGCCACGAAGGCGACGAGGCGGACATCGGCAACAAGGTGGTCAAGGGCGGCGCGCTCGAGCCGACGCCGATCGCCGGCAAGAACGGCACGCTGCCGCTGGCGGTGCAGGCAGCGCACGACAAGGAGTACCTCTATCTCCGCATGCAGTGGAAATCCCAGATGAAGCGCGAAGGACGGATGCACGACTACCTGCGCTTCGACGGCAAGGAGTGGAAGCCCTACGGCAGCTATCGCTCGTCCGAGAAGGTGCGCTCGGGCGCCGAGCCGCCGCTTTACGAGGATCGCCTCGCGATCATGCTGGACGACGGCAAGGTGCCGATGTTCGCGCAGCAGGGCTGCTGGCTCACCTGCCACAACGGCATGCGCGACGCCCCGAAGACGGCGGGCAAGGAGGACGTGAAGAAGCATCCGTTCTTCGGCGAGACCGGCATGAAGAAGGACGAGATCCTCAAGTACCTGCCCGCGACGCGCGCGGACGGCGCGGCGAGCTGGGACAAGCCGAAATCGGCGGACGAGATCGCCAAGCTGAAGGCCGCAGGCCAGTTCCTCGACCTCATCCAGTGGCGGGTTGCGCGCAGCAACCCGGTCGGGATGGCGGATGACGGCTACGTGCTGGAATTTCGCTTGTTCGACGCGGGCGTCAACCCGTTCTCCTCGAATGTCGACGGCAAGACCAAGCTGCCGAAGTTCATGTTCAACGCCGCCAAGGTCGGATTCAAGGCGTTGCGGGCCGAGGACATCGGCAACCCCGCGAAGCCCGCGGCGGTGGTGCGCGAGGACAACGCCGCGCCGTTCGATCCCAACGCCGGGTGGAAGGAAGGCGACCTGCTGCCCGGGCGGCTGATCAGCCGCGCCGACGCCAAGGGGTCGGCCGCCGACAACGACTACGCCAAGGGGACCTGGAAAGACGGCGCCTATACGTTGCTGATGCGGCGCAAGCTGGATACCGGCAACCCCGCGGACGACAAGATCATGAAGGTCGGCGGCGTGTACACGATCGGAATCGCGGTGCACGACGACAACGTGACCACGCGCTACCATTTCGTCTCGTTTCCGCAGACGCTGGGAATCGGGGCGGACGCCAACATCAAGGCGGTGACCCTCAACTGAACCTTCCTGTGTGTTAGCATCCGGCCGGCCCTGGAGCCGGCCGGATGCGACCGGCGGCCGCCCGCGTGAAGGCCGGGGCGGCCGCTGGGGTTCGCGTTCGGCCGGCACGGTTTTGCGGAAAGGAACGAACGGCATGTTCAAGCGCGTTTTCAAGTGGCTGATGGCGCCGCGCGGCGGCTGGCTGCTGGCCGGCTTCGCTTTCGTTGCGTTCCTTGCCGGCATCGTGTTCTGGGGCGGATTCAACTGGGCGATGGAGCTGTCGAACACCGAGGCCTTCTGCATCTCGTGCCACGAGATGCGCGACAACGTGTACGCCGAGATCAAGTCCACGGCGCATTTCAGCAACCGGACCGGCGTGCGGGCGGTCTGCTCCGACTGCCACGTGCCCAAGGACTGGGTGCACAAGGTCAAGCGCAAGGTGCAGGCCACCAACGAGCTGTTCCACAAGATCATCGGCACCGTGAACACGCCCGAGAAATTCCAGGCAGCGCGGCTGGACCTCGCCAAGTCGGTGTGGAAGGCGATGAAGTCGACCGATTCGCGCGAGTGCCGCAACTGCCACGCGTTCGAGTTCATGGACGTCGAAAAGCAGGTGCGGCCGGCGAAGCGCCGCCACGCCGAGGCGCGCGAGCAGGGCAAGACCTGCATCGACTGCCACCAGGGCGTCGCGCACAAGCTGCCGAAGGACTGGGAAGCGGCGTGGAAGCAGGTCGAGGCCAAGTGACCGCCGCCGCCCGGCGCGCATAGCCGCAGCCGCCTCGCGCCCCGGGGGCGCCGTCGGCCCGGGATCGCGCCCGCCCGCCGCCGCGGCGCGGCGGTCAGCTGCGGATGTAGTGCTCGAGCTGCTCGATCACGAACCGTTGATCGGCGATTTGGCTGTTCACCAGGTCGCCGATCGACACCACGCCGATGAGCTCGCCGTCGTCCAGCACGGGCAGGTGGCGCACGCGGTTGCGCATCATCACCGCCATGCACTCCTCGACGGTCTGCTCGGGCCGCGCGAACAGCACGGCGGTGCGCATGATCTCCTCGACCCGCGTGGTCGGCGACGACTTGCCCTTGAGAAACACGTTGCGGGCGTAGTGCCGTTCGGTGACGATGCCGATCAGCTTGCCGCCGTCCATGACCAGCAGCGAGCCCACGTCGTTGTCCGCCATTTTCTTGATGGCGTCGAAGACCGTGGCACCCTTGGCGATGGACAGGACCTTGTGGCCCTTCTGATCGAGCAGCTGCCTGACGTTGGTCATTGGCTGCCTCCACGAATCGATCGAGCCTATTCCCCTTAATACAAAGTTTGGCGCGTGCGCCGCGGATTTGCAATGATCTGCGTCAAGCCCGGCGGGTCTTACGCGCCGGCCGCGCGCGCCAGCATGGCCGACGCGACCGTGGCGATCAGGAAGCTCAGCATGAAATCGGCCGCCACGACGCCCAGCGCCGCGCCGGGATGGATGTCGAGCGCGCGGCGCGCGACGAACCACTGCACCGCCAGCAGGTAGAGCATGATGCCGAAATGCAGGCCGGTTTGCAGCGCCTCGGGAAACAGCCCCGCGGCGCGCGTGAGCGCGACGGCGAACATCAGCACGACCTGCGGCGCGGCGCCCCAGTTGTAGGCGACGATGTAGCCGGGATACTGCGCCGAGCGGTCGAACGCCTGGGTCAGGTACGCCATGGCCAAGGGGAAGGCGACCCAGCCGATCACGTAGGCGATCGCCTCGACCGCGAGGATGCGCAGGGCCGGGTTGGCGAGCTCGGCGTCGTCCATGCGCAGGACGATCAGGGGGATGTAAAGCGGCAGGATCAGCGCCGCCGCGAAGAACGAGCGCCAGAACCCCTGGATCGACGTGTCGAAATAGCGGAAGCCGGTCCAGTCGAAGCGCAGCAGGCGGAACGCCCCGGCGAGCGCGGCGGCGATGTGGCCGGCGTCGGGGATCACGCTTGAGCCCCGGTCAATTGAAGTAGCGGTCGAGCATGGCGCGGTAGATCTTCACCAGCCGCGCCATGTCGGCGAGCGAGCAATGCTCGTCGAACTTGTGCGCGGTCGCGTTGGTCATGCCGAATTCGCAGACCGGGCAGTGATGCTTGATGAAGCGCGCGTCCGACGTGCCGCCGGCGGTGGAGAGTTGCGGCTGGCCGCCGGTCACGCGCTCGACCGATTCGCACACCAGGCGGCTCAGGGGTCCGGGCGGCGTCAGGAAGCTTTCGCCCGACACGCTGACGCGCATGTCGTAGCGGCCTCCGCCGTTGGGGCCGACGGGGCCTACGGCCCGGTCGAGCCGTTGCTTGAGCCACGCCTCGACGCTCTTCGAGGTGTGCTCGCTCGAGAAGCGGATGTTGACCGTGGCTTTGGCCGCGCCGGGGATGACGTTCGAAGCGGGGTTGCCGACGTCGACCGTGGCGATTTGCAACGTCGTCGGCTCGAAGTGCGCGTTGCCGCGGTCGATCGGCTCGTCGATCAGCGCCGCCAGCATGCGCACGAGGCGGTGCACCGGGTTGTCGGCGAGCTGCGGATAGGCGGTGTGGCCCTGCACGCCGTGGACCGTGAGGTACGCGCTCATCGCGCCGCGCCGGCCGATCTTGGCCATCTCGCCCACCTCGGCGGGGTTGGTCGGCTCGCCGACGATGCACGCGTCCAGCTTCTCGCCGCGGGCCTTGAGCCACTCCAGCACCTTGACGGTGCCGTTGACCGCGGGGCCTTCCTCGTCGCCGGTGATGAGCAGGCTGATGGAGCCGTTGAACTCGCCCTTGCGGTCGGCGAGGAACCCCTTGAGCGCCGACACGAAGCAGGCGATCGCCGCCTTCATGTCCGAAGCGCCGCGACCCCACAGGCGGCCGTCCTTCACCGCGGCGGCGAACGGATCGACCGACCAGCGCTTGAGGTCGCCCGGCGGCACCACGTCGGTGTGGCCGGCGTAGCAGAAATTGCGGCCCGAATTGCCGAGCCGCGCGTAGAGGTTCTCGACCCGCTCCGCGCCCGGGGATTGGAACGGCAGGCGGTGGCAAGCGAAGCCCAAGGGCTTCAGCGCCGCTTCCAGGACGCCGAGCGCGCCCGCGTCCGCGGGCGTGACGCTGGGGCAGCGGATCAGCGCCTGGGCCAGCGCCAGCGCGTCCTCGGGCGGGCGCGCGTCAGTCACGCAGCAACTCGTTGATCGCGGTCTTGGCGCGGGTCTGCGCGTCCACGCGCTTGACGATCACCGCGCAATAGAGCGCGGGCCCGGGGCTGCCGTCGGGCATGGGCTTGCCCGGCAGCGCGCCCGGCACCACCACCGAGTAGGCCGGCACCCGGCCGTACAGCACCTTGCCGCTGGCGCGGTCGACGATCTTGGTGGAGGCGCCGATGTACACGCCCATCGACAGCACCGAGCCTTCCTCGACCACCACGCCCTCGACCACCTCCGAGCGCGCGCCGATGAAGCAGTTGTCCTCGATGATCACCGGGTTGGCCTGGAGCGGCTCGAGCACCCCGCCGATGCCGACGCCGCCGGAGAGGTGGCAGTTCTTGCCCACTTGCGCGCAGCTTCCCACCGTCGCCCAGGTGTCGACCATCGTGCCGCTGTCGACGTAGGCGCCGACGTTCACGAAGCTCGGCATCAGGATCACGCCCGGCGCGATGTAGGCGGAGCGGCGCACGGTGCAGTTGGGCACGGCGCGGAAGCCCGCGGCCTTGAAGCGGTCGGCGTTCCAGCCCGAGAACTTGGACGGCACCTTGTCGTACCAGCTCGCGGCCGGCAGGTTGCCCGGCCCCGCGGGGCCGCCGGCCATCGGCGTGGAATCGATCAGGCGGAACGACAGCAGCACCGCCTTCTTCAGCCATTGGTTCACCTGCCACTGGCCGGCCTTCTTCTCGGCCACGCGCAGCTTTCCGGAATCGAGCGCGCCCAGCGCGTCGTCCACCGCCTGGCGCACCGGGCCGGCGGTGCCGGGCCCGAGCGTGTCGCGCCCGTCCCAAGCCGCGTCGATGGCCCGCTGGAGGGATTGGGTGTCGGTCGGCGCGCTCATGTCGGTTTCCGGGCTGTTGCGATGCCGGCGGGCGAAGGGCCGCGACAATGGGGCAGCCCCGGCGCGCGTGTCAAATTCGCGAGCTAATCCGCGGATTGAGCCGCCGGGGCGAGCATCCGCGCGGCCTCCTCCAGCCAGTCCGTCAGGTCGTCGACGACGTGATGCACATAGTCAGTGTTTTCTTCGCTCTTCGCGCCGCCGCGCAGCCACGCCCAGTCGACCTTCACCCACGCCGTGGTCATGCCGAGCTCGTAGGCGGGCTTGAGGTTGCGCGCGATGTCCTCGAACAGGATCGCGCCCCTGGGGGCGATGGCGTGGCGCGCGACCAGCTTGGCGTACACGGTGGGATCGGGCTTGGGCAGGTAGTCGGCGGCGCGCACGTCGAACACGTCCTCGAACCGCTCCGCGACGCCGAGCTTGCCGAGGATGCGCGCGGCATGGGCGACCGTGCCGTTGGTGAACACCAGCTTGCGCCCGGGCAGCGCGGCGAGCGTACGGTCGAGGCGCGGGTTGCTTTCGACCGGCGCCAGGTCGATGTCGTGGACGTAGGCGAGGTACGCCTCGATGTCCACGTTGTGCTCGACCATCAGCCCGCGCAGCGTGGTGCCGTACTTGCGCAGGTATTCCTTCTGCACCAAGCGCGCCTGGTCGAGCGGCAGGCCGAGGACCCGCGCCGACATCTCGTTGATGCGCCGGTCCACCTGCTCCCACAACCGGCAATCCGCCGGATAAAGCGTGTTGTCGAGGTCGAAGACCCAGGTCTCGATGTGGTCGAGGTGCGGCGCCATGCTGGAACTAGAGTTGGCACGGGGCAGCCATGCCGGCAAGGCCGGGCGTGCGCGGGGCCGCCATGCTAGGTTTTCCGGGGTGAACGACGATCGCAAGAATTTCCCGGCGGTGTTCGTGTCGCACGGGGCGCCCAGCCTGCTGCTGGAAGGCGGGCCGGCCTGCGGCTTCCTGGCCGCGCTGGGGCCCAGGCTGGGCCGGCCCAAGGCGGTGCTGTGCGTCTCGGCGCACTGGGAGACCGCCGCGCCGGAAGTCTCGGCGGCCCCGCGCCCCGATACCGTGCACGATTTCTACGGCTTTCCCCGGCCGCTGTACGAGATGCGCTATCCCGCGCCCGGCGCGCCGGCCTTGGCCCGGCGCGTGAAGGCGCTGCTGGACGCGGCCGGCCTCGGCTGCGCGGTCGATCCCGACCAGGGCCTCGACCACGGGGCGTGGGTGCCGATGAAGCTCATGTACCCCGGGGCCGACGTGCCGGTGCTGCAACTCTCGATCCAGCATGCGCGCGGACCGGCGCACCACCTCGCCCTCGGCCGGGCGCTCGCGCCGCTGCGCGGCGAGGGCGTGCTGGTGCTGGGCAGCGGCAGCGCGCTGCATAACCTGCGCGAGCTCGGCCGCGGCGACGGGCCGGAACCCTGGGCCGCCGCATTCGCGCGCTGGCTCGACCGCCACGCGGTCCTGGGCGACGCCGAGGCGCTGGTGCGCTATCGCGACAAGGCCCCCTCGGGCGCCCGCGCCCATCCGCGCGACGAGCATTTCCTGCCGCTGCTGGTGGCGCTGGGAGCCGTCCAGGGCGGCGGCACGCCGCCGAGAGGCGAGGTGCTGTACAGCGGCTTTACCCACGGCAATCTCGGGATGCACGCCTACGCCTGGACGTAATATACGGCAATGCTGTAGAATTGCTGTCTATACGGCATTACCGTATATCAATGCCAATGAAACTTCGCGTGACCGCCGACGGATCGACCCTCCGGGTGCTGCCCGATGGCCGCACCGAGCCCTATGAGCCGCCGGGGAACGAGGGATTCCAGGGCCCGGCCGCCGGGCTGGTGCGCACAGCCAGGAAGCGGCTGGCCTTGAGCCAGGCCGGGTTCGCGCTGCGCCTGCGCCTGCCCGTGGGCACGCTGCGGGACTGGGAGCAGGGAAGGCGCGAGCCGGACGCGGCGGCGATCACCCTGATGCGCCTGGTCGCGGGCGCGCCGCAGGCCTTGCAGCGCCTGACCACGCGCTTCGCGGAGCCGGTCGAGGCCGCCCGCTATCTCGCGCGGTTCGCCGAATGCGCCGGCGCCGCGCAGCTTAAGAACGAGATCGCGCTGGTGCTGCGCCATTCCGCGTTCGACGCCCGCGCGCTCGAGGAAGCCGCGGGCGATGCCGCGCCCAAACTGAAGCACGCCTTGGCGGCGGACCGCGGCGGCGTGTCCGGTTAGTCCGTGTCGGCTGGGGCAGGATAGAGGTTGATGCGCTTCACCCGGCCGAACGCAAAGCTGGTTTCAACCGAGGCGATGCCGGGGATGCGCGTCAGCTGCTCGCGCACGAATTGCTCGTAGGTCTTGAGGCTTTGGCTGACGACGTGCAGCAGGTAGTCGCGCGAGCCGGTCATCAGGTAGCACTCCTGGATTTCGTCGAACCGCTGGATGCGCTCCTCGAAGGTGCGCATGACTTCCGGACTCGGCCGCTCCAGGCGCACGCTGACGAAGGCGTTGACCGGCAGGCCGAGCTTCTCCTGATCCACGACCGCGGTGTAGCCGCGGATCACGCCGGCCTCCTCAAGCAGGCGCACGCGCCTCAGGCAAGGCGACGGGGACAGGTTCACCCGTTCCGCCAGTTCCTGGTTGGTCAGGCGGCCGTCGGCCTGGAGCTCGCGCACGATGCGGCGGTCGATCCGGTCCATCATCTCCCCATTGTGGCATAATCTGCCAATTCAGGCCACAATGAGAGCAACATACGCAAGCCAATTCCAAGAAATCCAGCGCACAATATCAAAGCGTAAAAAACCAGCGACACCCAAAGCAGCCCCGGGAGAAACCGCCATGACCGCCTCCGGCCCGATCGCCAAGAACCTCGGCTTCGCCACCCGGGCAATCCACGACGGCCACGACGCCCGCGGCGAGAACGGCGCCCTGGTGCCCCCGGTCTACCTGACTTCCACCTTCGCGTTCGACAGCGCCGAGCAGGGCGCGGCCATGTTCACCGGAGAGGCGCCGGGCCACGTCTATTCGCGCATCTCCAATCCAACGCTCGACCTCCTGGAGCGGCGCTTCGCCGGGCTCGAGGGCGCGGAAGCCGCGGTCGCCTTCGCCTCGGGCATGGGCGCGATCACATCGGTGCTGTGGACGCTGCTGGCAGCGGGCGACGAGCTGATCGTGGACAAGACGCTTTACGGCTGCACCTTCGCGTTCATGCGCACGGGCCTCAAGAAGTTCGGCGTCGCGCTGCGCCACGTCGACCTGCGCGACCCCGCCAACCTGGAGCGCGCCATCGGCCCCAAGACCCGCGTGGTCTATTTCGAGACCCCGGCCAACCCCAACATGCGGCTGGTGGACATCGCGGCCGTTGCCGCGATCGCGCGCGCGCACGGCGCCACGACCGTGGTCGACAACACCTATGCGACGCCGTACCTGACGCGGCCGATCGAGCTCGGCGCCGACATCGTGGTGCATTCCGCGACCAAGTACCTGGGCGGGCACGGCGACCTGATCGCGGGGCTGGCCGCGGGCCGCGCCGAAACCATGCGCGCGGTGCGCGTCGAGGGCCTGAAGGACATGACCGGCGCGGTGATGGCGCCGCTGACCGCCTATCAGGTGATGCGCGGCATGAAAACCCTGGAGCTGCGCATGGAACGCCACTGCGCGTCCGCCATGACGGTGGCGCGGGCGCTCGCGGCCCATCCCGCGGTCGCGGAGGTCCACTATCCCGGTCTGGAGAGCTTTCCGCAGCATGCCCTCGCGCGGCGCCAGATGCGGCGATTCGGCGGCATGATCGCCTTCGAGCTCGAGGGCGGCATGGCGGCGGGCATCGCCGCGATGAACGCGCTGAAGCTGGTGCGCCGCGCGGTCAGCCTGGGGGACTGCGACACGCTGATCCAGCACCCCGCCAGCATGACGCATTCCGTCTACACGGCCGAGGAGCGCGCCGCCCACGACATCTCGGACGGCCTCGTCCGCCTCTCGGTCGGCCTGGAAACGGTGGACGATATCCTCGACGACCTGATCGGCGCGCTGGACCGCCTGCCGGCCGCCCGGCGCAAGGCCGCCTAGACGGCCACGGTACGCGGTCAATACGTCGCGCGCCCGCCGGAGATGTCGAACACGCCGCCGGTGGTGAACGAGCAGTCCTCGGACGCGAGCCACGCCGCCAGCGCCGCGATCTCCGCGACCTCGACGAAGCGGTTCATCGGGATTTTCGACTTCATGTACGCGATGAATTCCGGCGTCATCTGCTTGAAGATGTCGGTCTTGGCCGCGGCGGGGGTGATGCAGTTGACGATCACGCCCTTGGCCGCAAGTTCCTTGCCGAGCGACTTGGTGAGCCCGATCACCCCCGCCT
>Ga0114930_10003870_pt1 | contig 12858 bp, 7 predicted proteins | sample AnhtaG_FD_87300 | JGI IMG/M metagenome (GOLD analysis project Ga0114930, IMG submission 87300) | Deep subsurface microbial communities from Anholt, Denmark to uncover new lineages of life (NeLLi) - Anholt_01485 metaG | ecosystem: Environmental > Aquatic > Marine > Oceanic > Sediment | place... | reverse complement strand
GTGCTCGTGCCGGCAGCAACAGCCCGGGACCGCAATGTCGAGGAGGTCACACAGCAGATGACTGACCCCATGTCCACCGCGATCGGATCGACCCGCCGCGACTTCGGCATCACGAAGACCAGCACCAGCCCATACTGCGAACTGCGAAGCGTTGACCTCGGCGCCGTGAGGTGGACGCATGGCTTCTGGGCCGAGCAGTTCAAGCGGTGCCGCGAGGTGACGCTGCCGCACTTGTGGGATAGGCTCAGCGATCCCGAGACCGGGCACGCTCTCACCAACCTCCGCATCGCCGCCGGGCTCGAGCAGGGCGAGTTCGCCGGCACCAACTGGCAGGACGAGTGGGTGTACAAGTGGCTCGAGGCGGCCGCCCACATCTACGGAGTGACCGGCGACGAGGCCCTCGATCGGCGGATGGACGAGACCATCGACCTCATCGCAAAGGCGCAACAGCCCGACGGCTACATCGCCACCCAGATCACCGTGCGAGGCTGGGAGCGCTTCCAGGACCCGCGGCGCCACGAGCTCTACGTCATGGGTCACCTCATCGCCGCCGCCTGCATCCACCATCGCATCACGGGCAAGGCCAACTTCCTCGACATCGCCCGAAAAGCGGGAGACTACCTCTACGACCTTCTCAAGGACGGCCCGCCGGCGCTGGCCCACTTTCCCATCAATCCCTCCATCATCATGGCCGCCGTCGAGCTGTATCGCACCACCGGCCAGCGGAACTACCTCGACCTCGCCAACGCCGTCATCGACATGCGCGGCGCCTTCCCCGGGGGCGGCGATCTCAACCAGGATCACGTGCCGCTTCGAGAGGAGCAGCACGTCGTCGGCCACGCCGTCTTCTACACCTATCTGTACGCCGGGGCCGCCGACGCCTACATGGAGACGGGCGACGAGTCGCTCCTCGCCGCCGTGGAGAGGCTGTGGACCGACCTGGCCGAGAAGAAGCTGTACCTCACCGGCGGGACTTGTGCTCTTCACCAGGGCCTGTCCATCCGCCGCGACCCGGTGCACGAGGCCGCCGGGGCGGAGTACTTCCTGCCCAGCTCCACCGCATACAATGAGACCTGTGGGCAGATCGGCAGCGTGATGTGGAACTGGCGGATGCTCGGCATCACCGGCGACGCGAAGTACGCCGACCTCATGGAGCAGCAGCTCTACAACAGCGTTCTGTCCGGCATCGGCCTGGACGGGGCGAGCTGGTTCTACACCAATCCGCTCCGCTGGCACGGAGCCGACACCCCGCTGCTGTCGAACGACGCCTACGAGCGCTTCCAGCCGGGTGAGCCGCCCCGGCGCGCACACATCTGCTGCCCATCGAACCTCGTCCGCACCATCGCCGGCCTCCACGGCTACGCCTACAGTGCCTCGGAGGGGGCCCTGTGGGTGAACCACTACGGCGCCAACGTCTTCGATGGCACGCTGCCCGACGGGACGCGCTTGAAGCTCACCCAGGAGACCGACTATCCGTGGGACGGTGAGATCACGATCACGATGGACGAGCCGCCCGCGGGGTCGGCCCGACCGCTGCCGGGCCTGGCTGACCCCGACTCAGAGAGATCGCGGCGGCTCGACCTTATGCTCCGCATTCCCGCCTGGACGCAGCAAGCGCGCGTGCGAGTGAACGGAAAGACACTCCGGCTTGGGGCGCGGCCCGGGACGTATGCTCGCGTCCGGCACAAGTGGGCCGCCGGGGACCAGATCACGCTGACGCTGCCCATGAAGCCCCGGCTCATCGAGGCGCACCCGCGGGTGGAACACCTGCGGAATCAAGTGGCCGTCATGCGCGGTCCCATCGTCTACTGCCTCGAATCGCCCGACTTGCCCGAGGGCGTGCGGGTGTCAGAGATACGCCTCCCGCGAGGCGTGAAGCTCACGCCGCGGCACGACCCGAATCTGCTCGGCGGGGTGACCGTGCTCACGGGCGACGCGCGACGCGTGCCGGAGGACGACTGGGCCGGTAGACTGTATCGGCCGCTGGCGCGCTTCGGTGCACAAAAGGTGAACATCACGCTCATTCCGTACTACGCTTGGGCGAACCGGGGTATCTCCCACATGACGGTGTGGATGCCGCTCTACTGACGCCCGGTCTTGGACGGGCCGTCGGCGCGGCCCGAGCGCCCATCAACCCGAGTTGACCGGGGGACGGAGGGGTTCAGCATGCTTTCCTCACAGCATTGGAAGTGGGTTGCCGTTGGGGCTTGTCTGGTTGGCGCCATGTTCGTGTTGGCGGCGACAGGGCAGGAGGTCGTGCCTCCGGCAGAGGATGTCCCGCATGCCGACGCGTTCGTAGTGCTGGGGAAGGTGGGTGAGGGGATCGATCACACCTACGCCGAGATACCCTTTCGGCTCGCCGACGTTCCCATTCAGACGCAGCTTCTGATGGTGGGCCAGCTTCTTGCCACCAGACTCCCTCGGGACGAGCTGCCACTCGCCGGGCAAGTGACACGCGCGGTACACTTCATGGCTCTCACCGGGTACTCGCTGGAGACGCCACACGGCATGCCCGTGGGCACGGTCCATGCAGTGTACCAGGATGGCGGGCGCGAGATACTCGATCTCTTCGAGGGCGTCGATGTGGCCGAGTGGAGCTACCGGCACCCGATCTACGGCTTCCGTCTGGCCCACGGCCCCGTGCCGCCGGCGTACGAGTGGACTCACGAGGACCCCGAGGTGGGCGAGCATCCCGGATATGCGTTCTACGGTGTCCTGGAGACAGAGCCACGCCCACTCGATAGGCTCGAGCTGCATCTCAACGACGAGGCCGTGGAGGCCACACCCGGCGGGAACTTCGTGCTCATGATAAATGCGGTGACGCTCGAGCTCGCGGCGACGGAGCCGGAGCTGTAGGGCGGGGTGCCTGTCTGACTCGTGCTACGTAGCGAGCTACTTCCGGCCTTCGCAGCCGGGGCTGCTTGCCACTCTGCGAAGTAGCGAAGACACTTCGCTACGTAGCACGAGTCGGCGGAGTAGGCTCGCAGAGCAGCAAGCGGCATCCCGTACGGGATCTCCGGGCCCCGCCGGCCTTCTGCTGAAGGCTTTGCCGCTCGTCCCTCAGAGAAGGGAGATCGTAGCCCCCTCGGGCTCCGCACGCAGGCTGATGCGCATGCCGGTGCGGATGTGGGCGAAGATGTCCTGCGCCGGCCGATCCACAATGGGCAGCGCTCGGCCGAACCACACCTCCCCCATCAGCCCACCGCCCACCATCAGCTCGTCGGCCTCAGACAGGATCAGTGCGGCCGGGGCGTTTCCGGCGGCGGCCAGCTCCAGCAGCAGCATGGAGCTCATGGTGGAGCCCACGCATCGCGGAAGCACCAGGATCCTGCCGGCCGTGCGGCGGCCGTAGAGCTCGTGGGTCGGGTCCTCGATCCTGCCGCGTCGGTGGCGCCATTCCACGGCTCCCTTGAAGGCGGCCAGGAAGTTGAGCGGCTGCCGCGAGACGAGCGCCTCGGCGTCGGCAGATCCCGGTACGATTGTTCGGGCGATGATCGTCATGGGGGGAGGGGGGTCAGAAGACCCTGACTTCGCGCCATCCGGCTGGCATATTGGTGTGCTTTTCGCGAGGGTGTGGGGTGGTCCCTTTGGCGAGAGGTAGATGAGGAGGCGTGGAATTCGGAGCTGGCCGTCATGACGCGGTGGGACGCCCGGAAACGATGAAGATGGGTGCGAGGGCCAAAGGCATGCCACCTCGGCCAGGCGGGGCACGAAGTGAGGGCCTCCGGTCCTCTCGCCCTACAGTCACGGCAAAAGGCCAAAGGCAAAGGCGGCGAGCCACAGGTGCTCTGAGGACCTCCGGTCCTTGCTCGCCTACAGTAAAGGCCTCAAATCTTCGGGGTAGCTCGTGGAGCAGTGGCTGGCACCGATTGCGCGGCGAGACTACGTGGCCAACAAGGCGCACGATCCTTGGCTGGCCGCAGATAGGAAAACAGAGAGCTCGAGGGCCGGCTCGGCCACACAAACAGCGGCGCCCGTCCGCTTCCGGCGGCGGGGGACACCGAAAGCTAAGACGGGCGCCAAACCGAGTTTCCTTGTACCGGCTGTGCCGCCACCTGTCAAGCTAGCCGCACCACATCCGTCTGAATATTCTTCGACATCTACCCCACTGATTCCTGCAGCGGGTATTTATTGACCGTAGCCGGCCCGCTCACCTCCCTCGTGGGAGGTCCTCGGAGGCGGAGCCGAGAGCGTCCAGAACAGGCGGCGGCCGGCTTTCGACGGCAACGACCTCTCGAGCGAGCCATCCCCGGCGCCAGCCCACAATAAAGAGCCCCACGCCGCAGGCGCCGCATATGCAGGCCCCGATGCGAATGGCTTCAGGGGCATCAAACCATTCCGCCAGTGTGCCCATTGTAAAGCTGCCCAACGGACGCATACCGGCCACCGACATGGCGTATAGTCCCATGATCCGGCCCCGCATCTCGTCCGGCACGCTGGTCTGCAGGATGGTGTTGGCAGTGGGAGTACAGCACATGGAGGCGAGGCCCACGAATACGAGAAGCGCGGCGCCGGCAGAGAAGCGCTGCACGAAGCTAAAGCACAATAGGGCGATTGAATAGCCAAGTACTCCCCCAAACAGAAGGGGCACGCGCTTGCGAACGCGCGCCAGCGAGGCGACGATGAGAGCTCCGATGAGGGCCCCAATGCCCGCGGCGGTGGTGAGGAACCCCAGCCCCCGGGGCCCCGCCCCGAAGATGTCCTTGGCGAACACCGGCAACAGTACGCTGTAGGAAGCGGCGAAAACCATGAGCACGATCAGTATGCCCAGAACGCCGCTGATGATGCGGCGGCTGCGGGCGTAGCGCCATCCCTCCACCAGGCTTGCAGCCAGCGGCTGTGGCTTACCTGGCTTCCGCTCGCGTACGCGTGTGAGCGCCAGTGCGATGATGATCGCGCTGAAGCCCAGGCCCGTTATCAGGAAGCACGGGGCGGTGGAATCGAAGGCGTCAATAAGCAGCCCGGCCACGGCGGGCCCGATGGCGCGAGCGCCACTGAAGAGCGTCGAGTTCAGCGCGATGGCATTCATGAGGTCGTCCCGGCCGACCATGTCGATGACGAAGGAGTGCCGGGTTGGCATCTCAAAGGCCTGCAAAATGCCGCCCAGACAGGAGAGCACGGCTACCTGCCACACCTGTGCGGACCCCGTCCATACGAGGAAGGCCAGCAACAGGGGTGGCACGGCAGACAGCGCCTCGACGACGATGAGCATGCGGCGCTTATTGAGACGGTCGGCCACGGCGCCGCCGATGCTCGGCAGCAGCAGCATTGGGAGGGAGCCGATAGCTGAGACGGCGCCCAGCATGAAGCGGGAGTTGGTCAGTTCGTAGACGAGCCAGCCCACGGCCACCATGCGCATGTTTCGGCCGATGACGGTGATGAGCTGCCCGATGAAAAACACCCGGTAGTCGCGGTGACGCAAGGCTGCAAAGGTGTCAATACGCATTGGGGCCATTCGGTGCGTGGCGTTGGGCCTCGGCATTGGGGCGCGCCAGCCGCGCGCCCCAATTACGCTGCCCCGCCTCATGGATTTCCGTCCAGGCTAATCAGTTCGACATCCGCGTCGCCGTCCCTGCATATGCGCCGCTGAGGGTGGCTCCGGGCACGACCTCGGAGTTGCGCGTTCACCCGCTGCCTGGCAATGTTTCTTCGGACATATAGGCCCAAAGAGTGGTACACCAGATACGAAGGAGTAGTCCTGAGGCTGCCGGGCCGCGTCCTTGGCGGGCGTGGCCTGAAGGGCGGCCGCAGGGCAGTTCGCCATGCCGACCGCACAGCAGGAGACGGACGAGTATCTGCTGCCACTCGTCCAGATGGCTCCGGACCTGGTCGGACGCATGCAGCACGGCCTCGGAGCACTGGGCGCGTACCCCGACGGCCATCCCGTGTGCCAGAGGCGGCTCGCGGAGCTCATCGAGGCGCTCTCGGGGGCCATTTCGCGGGTGGGCGAGGTCGAGTTCCGCGTGATTGCGCAGGAATTGGCCATAAACGACCTCCCGCTCAACGACAAAACACCCGGCGTTGACGGGCTTCTGGAGGCCTTTCGCCGCTGTGGAGTGGAGGCCGTAAGCTTCCTGCCTGAGGTCGAGCCGGAGGAGATCAAGCAAGTGCTGGTGGCGCTTTCGCTGGAGCCCAAAGAGGTCCGCGACCGAGGCGGGCTGCTTGGGGCTGCGCCCCACATTGTCGATCTGCCTCATGTAAGACTGGAATGCATCAGCTACGCACCGGTGGCCGGCGGCCGAGCCGCGCGGGAGCGCAAGGAGGGGCTGGCGGCAGCACAGACCGTGCTTATGCAGCTCTGCGCTCGGGAGGCCCTCTTCCTTGGCAGCACCGAGTTCGAACTCATCGCGGAGCTGCTGCAGGACCCAGCCGCGGCCGCCGAAGCTATTGGCGGCGCCATCGGCGGAACCGATGAGGACGGCGATTTAGATCCGATAGAGATCCGTCGCCGCGCCCGAGCCGTGGCAGCGGGATTGCGGCGTGCTGCAGAGCAGCACGCTGCAGAGCGCTGGGAGATGCTCCAAACGCAGACGGCCCGCTGCCTTGCCGCCCTGGCGGAGGATGTGCGAGACGAGACTCTGCGAGCAGCCATGGAAGAGGCCGAGCAAGACGCCGACACGCTCGGCGCTATCTGGCGCTCACTGCCCGAGGGCGAGGCCGCGGTCGTGGGAACGGATGTGGCCCGGCGTGGCGATGCTGAGAAGATCAGCGTGGCTCTGGGGGCGCTGGCCGGCGATTCCGGCCGTCTGGAAGCCATCATGGAAGCTATCGGGGACCGGGCCAAGGATGCCTCAATCTCGGAGGAAGCGCAGGGCCTCGTCCAGGATGTTGCTTTGCAGATCCTCACAGGCTTGGCGACGCGCGAGGGTGGCATGCAGGCACTTGAGGCCAATGCCTCCGGCTTGGGGGAGGCGGCCGACTTGCTGGCCGGCGTGGCCGAGGGACAATCCGCCTCAGGCGCGCCGAGCAGCCGCCTGCTCGCCGACCATGCCGCCGTGCTGGGCGAGCTCATGAGCTGCGATGATGCCGCCGCGCTGATCTCGTCCGATACCCAAATGGCCGATGCGCTGAGCATTAAGCTGGCCGACAGCATCGCCGATCTGGCTCGCGCCGGGAGCGTGCGTGCCATGGCCCGCGTGTGCAACCATGTTCTCACCACGGCGCCCAAGGAGCTTGCGCGGCGAGTGCGTACGCGGCTCTGGGAACGTCGCGACGCTATTGATGCCCTGCTGCGGGCCTTCTCGAGCGCCGACGCCGCCGAGCGGGAGTGCATCGCGGACGTCCTGACACTCACTGGCGCGGCGGCCGTCCCCGGCATGCTGGATGCCGCGGTCCTGAACGGCGCGTCCGGACTGGCCGGGACAGTGTCGCGCGTGATCGCCCGGATGGGGCCGGACGGTCTGCAACAGGTGGCGCAGCAGGTCCGCGAGGGGAGCGCCGAGCAGGCAGCCATGGCCGTCGAGACCCTGGCTCGCGTCGGTGGCGAGGTGGCGGAGGAGGCCGTGCGTTATGCGGTGCGTCGGCCCGAGGTGCAGGTGCGGCTGGCGGCTCTGGAGGCCGTGGGCCATCTCAGCGTCCCGGCGGCCAGCAGCATAGCACTGGCGCTGACGGACGATCCCGAGCCCACGGTGAGCATCGGCGCCATCACCCGCCTCGGCGAGCTGGGCGACGACGCAGCTATCCCACGGCTCAGCAACATTGCGCTGACCCGGGGCCGAAAAGCAGACCAGGAGCGGAGACGAGCCGGCGTGGCCGCACTCGGTAGGATCGGCAGTCCTGCCGCCACCGAGCCGCTTCTGAAAGTAATCAAGAGCGGCTGCTTCTTCGGGCGTCGCGCCAACGACGAAATTCGGCTCAGCGCTGTGCGCGCGCTGGCCGACATCGGCACTGGGGAGGCTGCAGCAGCTCTCGACGCGGGCGCGTCCGCGACTCGCGGCCGCATTGCCGCAGCTTGTCGCGACGCTGCGGCGCGGATCCGGATGCCGGAAACGGTCACTGACGCTGCCACGCCTGAGCCTGCGGCCCCGTGCGGGGTCCCGCTTTAGACAGGGATCGGGGGCTCGGCTTTAGCTGGAGATTGCCATGATCCCGCCATGCCGGTCGGCGGCGCGCCACAGCGGGCCGCCCGGGCGCGGCGCCACCTCTGCGGTGGCAAAGGGGGAGATACAGTTGCCAGAGAGCCAGCTCACGTACGAGCAGCCAGTACAAACTGTGACATCCGACGACAAACTGCAGACTGCCGAGATCGCTCGGCGGGCCGAGGACGTGGTCAAGAGCCTCCACGGCGTCTCACGTTCCGCTGCCATATATCCCCTTGGCCACGCTCTGGTCACCAAGGCCACCGAAGACGCTCTGGGAACCATTTACCACGCGCTGAACGTCACGAACTCCCTGACGCTGGTGATGACCGAGAAGGACATCTTGTGCGAAAACCTTCCGCTGCACGGTGCCGCCGGCGTTGCCGAGGACTTCATCGGTGACTGGCACGCGCGGAACGTCAGCAGCATCACCTTCGCACAGGGGATTACGCTCGAAGAGCTCAGAGCGTTGATCAAGATCGCGGCAGCGCCAGTGCAAGAGGGCGACGACACGCCTTTCGTGCCGGTTGACGACCAGCTCGCGGAGCAGTCCGTTGAGCATATCAGGGTGACGTCCTTCATCGACGACACCGCGGAGCGGACGGACGACAAACGCCAGCGCGTCCGGGCGAAAGCCATCTACGCCAGCGCTGTGGACGTTGCGAAAATGGCGCTGGAGAGCGCCCGCCTCGGCCACGACGTGGACGTCGAAAAGGTGCGAGCCGTGGTCAGCGACATGGTGGACAGCCTGGTGACCAATGAAGCGGCATTGATCGCCCTCGCCAACATCAGAGAGCACGACGAATACATGTTCGCCCATGCGGTGAACGTATCGGTGCTGGCCCTGGCACTGGGCTGCGCCATGGAGCTGAATGACGTGCAGCTCGTGGACTTCGGCATCGGCGTGATGCTGCACGACGTGGGCAAGACGCAGATCCCTGACGAGGTGCTCCGCAAGCCGACGGCGTTGACGGAGAGCGAACGCACGCTCCTGCGGCGGCACCCGATTGATGGGGCGCGGATGCTGGCCCGAATGAGCGGGGCGCCAAAGGTAGGGCTTGTGGTGACGTACGAGCACCACATCCGCTACGACGGCAGTGGGTACCCAAAGCTCATCCAGCGTCGTTCGCCCAGTACGCTGAGCCAGGTCGTCGGCACCGCCGACTACTACGACATCGCCACAACGCTGCGACCAGGGCTCAGACCCTTACTGCCGGATGAAGCGATCGCCGAGATGCTGCGACTGCGGGGCAGCAGCTTTCACCCCACGATCCTGGACAAGTTCGTCCAGATGATGGGTGTGTTCCCACCGGGCACATTCGTCAAGCTGGATACGAACGAGTTCGCCATCGTGCTCCGCAGCAACAGCGACGCACCGGAGCGCCCCCGTGTTCGGATTGTGATCGACGCTGACGGCACTCGCCTCACCGAGCCCACGGATGTGGACCTGCGCGAGACCGACAAGCAGACGGGCGAGCACGTGCGTTCGATCGTGCACTCCAGCGATCCCATGCTCAAGGAATTCGACGTCGGGGCTGTCCTCTGAGGGAGCTGCGGGGTTGTGTGCCAACAGCAGTTGTTTCGCCGTGGGCCGGCAACGCGGCAATCCGGGGAGCGGCGAGTCTACGAGCCGGCGTGTGCAACGGCCTCCAGCGCTGGCGGTCCGAGTTTCCCCAGAGCTTCAATGGCATGGCGGCGTAGAGCCGCTTGCTCTGACGTCGCAGCCGCTATCAGCGCCTCCTCGGCCACCTCAGGGGTGAGGTGGGCGAGCGCGTGAGCGGCCGCGCATTGCTGTTCCAGAGAGCCCTGCCTGACACATTGGGCCAGGAAGCCGGCCGCGCTGTCCTCTCCGAGTGTGCCGAGCGCTTCAATAGCTGCCTCCTGCAGCTCTGATCGGCCCTTGGCCGCCGCGACAATCCACTGAACGCTCTCGCTGCCTCCCAGCCGCGCCAAGGCGCGGATCGCCTCCTCGGCGACGCTCCGGTCCGGGTCAGCCAGCGCGGTCCGCAGATGTGAGGCTGCGTCAGCCCCACGCGCTCCGAGGCAGCTCGCCGCCGCGGCGCGAACATCGCTGTCGTCACCCTCACGCACGAGCTCCCCCAACGCCGCCGTTGCCCGCGAACCACGACAGTCGCTGAGGGCGTAGATTGCCCGCAGCCTCGCTTGCTTCTTCCCACTTCGCGCCAGGCGGACCAATAGCTCAACATCGGCGACTTGTTCGGCCGCTGACAGCGACCGAACGGCGGCGTTCCGCACCGAAGGGTCCGCGTCTTGCGTAGCTTTGCGCATTGCTTCGAGTCGCTTTTGCATCCGCCTCACGCTCCCGGCCCGTCACGGTCCTCAGCGGTCCGCAGTTGCTTCGGCCGCCGCTTCGAGTGGCAGTGCGACGGTAAACGTGGATCCCTCGCCCACTTGGCTGCTCACCGTCACACGTCCCTCATGGGCCTCGACAATGGCCTTCACTAACGCCAAGCCCAATCCCGTACCAGTGATGTTCACGCCCTTTGGCTGGGGGGCGCGATGGAACTTGTCGAAAATGCGCTTCAGGTCCCCCTCGGGTATACCGTATCCCGTATCGGCGACCTCCAGCACCAAGCGACCGCCCTCGGCACGCAGCCGCACCTCAACCGATGCGCCGTCCGGACTGTACTTGATGGCGTTGCCCACGAGGTTGGTGACAACCTGCGAGATATTGTCCGCGTCGGCGACGATCTCCGGCAGTGATGTGGAAGCATCCACCGCGATCCGGATCTCCTTCGCCGCAGCCACCGGCTCCATGTCGTGTACGACTCGCCGGACGATGTGATACATCGACGTCGGCTCCAGCCTGAGCTCCGTTCGTCCGGACTCGATCCGGCTCACGTCGAGGAACTCGTTGATAATATCGGACAGCCGGCGCGCCTGACGAAGGACTACCTCGACGTACTTCTTCTCCGCATCGACTTCCACGGTCTCCTCAAGCAGCTCAGCGTATCCGATGATGGAGGTCAGCGGAGTTCGCAGTTCGTGTGTGACAATGGACATGAGGTGGTCCTTCATTCGGTCCACCTCTTTGAGTGCCGTCACGTCGGTGATGCTCATGACGAAGGCCAGCGAGCTCGGCGGCGAACCGTGCACGCTGCGCAGCGTCAGCACGTAAGCGGGCTTCCCCTCGCCGAATTCGACCTCCCGGACGAATGGCTCGCCAGTGGCGAGCACGGCCGCCACCGCCTCTTCGGCCTCTTCTTCGGACATCAGCTTTGCCGTGGCCAATGAATGCTGCACCGGCCGTTGCCGCAGCTCCTCGTCCGAGCACCCCAGAATCTCCTGAGCGCGCGGATTACTGATGAGCACTCTCCCGTCGTCGTCGAAGGCCAGTATGGCGTCGCTGGCGCCGTGAAAGGCGGCATTGAGGATCGCGCTTTGCTGCGCTGCTGCTGCATGTGCGGCAGAGGTGGCGGACAGCCGTTGGCTGAGCACGTGGTCTGTCGGCGCGACCTTGGCAATCAGCTCCGCCAGCAGCAAGAAGGCATCTGCGCCATCCGTTGGCTCCTTGTGAAGAGGCGAGGAATCAGCGCCCGAGAGTATCTCCAGGACGATCGGTTCGATCAGCTCCGTGTAGGTTTCTTCCCGCCCCTCTTGCTCGAGACGTATCCGGGCGATCTCGTCTATCTTCGCCAGGCGGGTGCCATCCCCGTCCAGGATGCGGGCGATCTGACACAGGTGCGGCAGGTCCGCGCGCCGCAGTGCCTCCTCGATGAGCACGTCGGCGCCGCTCTGCGGGTCGAGCTCGCACAGAAGCTCCGCGGGGCGCTGTTCGCCGCTGTTTGCCGCCAGCAGAATGCCACCCAACAGCGGGGATCGCGTGTCCGGGTCAAGCTCGACAAGCGCCTGCGCGAGCCCCTTGCGCGCCTGAGGCCATTGCTGGGGTGCGCGTTGGTGCACTTGGCGGGCGATGTTGGTCAGCAGGCGCCCGGCACGCTCTTCGGCCTCGCGTCCGTTCTGCGGAGGCTGCGTGAGGGCAGCCCGAAGCGCCTCGCACGCCGCCGACGGGTCGCATAGCAGTTGCAGCATCGCCTGCACGTGCTGGCGCGACAACTCTTGCGACTGCCACGTGCACAGTTGCTCGAGCGTCATGGCGTGTGCTTCCTTGTGACGTGCTGCCACACGCGTACTCGGCAGCGCCATACGCGGTGGCGCACTGCAAGGCGGCAAGCCATCGGTATATGAGAGCCCAAGGTGTTGTACCACCGTTGCCGCCCAGAAATGAGCTTTTTCCTGCCCCGCATGCGTCGCATTGCCGCCTCCCAAGGCGCAGCCACGGGGCCCCCGTGCCAGTGGGGCGCTATGTGGCGCCCTCCCCAGTGCCCACAGCAGGCAACGTAGGAAAGACGGACGCTGAGCGCGAACTGCGCCGGCATAGGCCGCCGGCGCCACAACGGCGCGGTACACATCTTGCCGGGAGAGGCACACGATGATCCTCGATTTCCACGCGCACATGGGGCAAGGGCCGGCCGGCTCCACCGATCTGCTGCAGAGCAACCTGCCGCCCGAACTGATCGTCGAGCGCGCCCGAGAAGCGGGCATCGATAAAACGATCGTGTTCCCGGTGACGTATCCCGAGTACAGCGGCGCCAACCGCGAGATCGCCGTCGCCGTCGCCGAATACCCGGAAGACCTGATCGGCTTCGCCCGGCTGAATCCCAACAGCCCGGACGTTCTGAAGGACCTCGATGCCGCCCGAGAGCTCGGCCTCCGGGGGCTGAAGCTTCATCACGGACTGGACCACTTTGGGCTCGAC